>OMJG01001087.1_pt1 | contig 17118 bp, 18 predicted proteins | sample 1646431 | NCBI WGS metagenome assembly OMJG01 (sample SAMN03771674, study PRJEB25209) | food metagenome | isolation source: Cotija cheese | place: Mexico:Jalisco,Michoacan | collected 2011-12-12
CCGGGGCGTTTCCTTAAGTGATTTAACTGTAACAACACTATTTGACGTAGAACCATTTTTTTGATTACTTTGATTTAACAAGCTAGTACATCACACAGTTTAGTACTTCATACCGGTAAAACTAAACTGTACCATCTTTTTTTCTCTTTTTAAGCCAATTCTTGAATCTTTCTATCCCATTTTTACCGTTAAATCGACTGACGTCTTGAGTCGTTTCAATACAACCGAGATACTTTCCAGACTCATCTCTCACCGCATGAAATGTCATATTCATCAACTTACCGCGGGCAGGAACTGTGATAGTCCAATACTCTTTTTCGCCACTGCGCATGTCTTGCAGTAAGGTTTTAATCCGACCCGCACTAGCCTTAGGATGCACTTCAAGGACATGTTTATTAAGGGCGGAACTCTCCCGTTTAAAGATACGATTTTGGTTGTTTGAATACCATCGCACGATATCCTGATCATCAATAAAATCAAATTCTGGCTCGATGACGCGAAAAATTCCTTCCAGTTGCTCCAACGAAAGCTGACCGGTTTTTAATGTGACAGTCTTTTTATCCTCTTTTTCTAATCGTGTCCCTTGGTTTAAAACATCACTAGGCTGTGCCACTGTTGTCATCTCCTTCCAAATAGTCCCATATAATCCAATTGTTAAATTGCTTTGAACTGTCCATCTTTTAACGTCACAACTCGATCCGCGAATCGCAAGGTACTTGGTCGGTGAGATACGATTACCATTGTTTTGGTCTTGGCCATTTTAGAAACGGTTGCCATAATCAGCTGTTCGTTTAAATAATCTAAGCTACTGGTTGGCTCATCTAATAATAATAGCGGAGCATCCTGTAAAAATAAGCGAGCAAGTCCAAGTCGTTGGCGTTCACCATCCGATAACTCACGCGTCAAAGGACCAATCTTAGTCTCATATCCCTCTGGTAGAGTTTCAATCCAGTCCTTTAACTCAGCTTTTTGGGCAGCCTCTTCAATAGCTTGATCACTAGCACCAACTTTCCCTATCGCAATGTTTGCTCTTAAGGTGTCTTCAAACAAAAAAGTCGATTGGGACATAACACCTTCGAATTCTCTCAGATTTTTCTCAGGCCACTCTACAAGATTTTTGTTTTCGATAGAGATAGTACCTTGTTTCGGATCAAAATAACGTTGAATTAACATTAAAAGAGTACTCTTCCCACTACCACTTGCCCCGCCAATTCCAATAGAGTGTTGGTGGTCTAACGCAAATGATAGCTGATCAATCGTTGAAGTGTCATTGCGATCATAAGCAAAAGAAACTTGATCAAATCGCAATGTAACGGTTTTTTTTACTGATTCTTTAACAGACCCTTTTACGTTTTCTTTTACCGATTCTTTTATTAGTTCTTTTACGGGTTCTTTTGTTGCTTTTTCAGTTCCTTCTTCCTTTAAAGAAACGGCTGGCTCTAAAAAGCTGACACCCGGTTTTTCGCTAACTAATTGGTATAGTCGTTTGCCACTAGCAAAGGTAGTTAACAGAGCATTTTCTAATCCAGACAAAGCTAACACTGGGCCAAATGAACTAAGCGATAAAATAACCGACAAAGCCAAGTTTGTGGCACTCAAACCACTATGCCATCCCTGTCCTAGAATGACGAGTGAGACGATAAAAATAACGGCTTCTGATTGAAAGTGAATATCAGATCCCTGTTTCACTCTTTTAGCATAAGCCTGATTTAAGCTGGTACCTGCTTGATCAATGGCATGTAATTGTTTGTCCGCCAGATTATACTGATAGATATCCGATAAGCCATCGCTATTCTCCATGACAGCTTGGTTTAACTGACTGATACCTTCTTGGATATCTTGACCAGTTTTTTGATAACGATTATAGCCCATCAGGGGAAACACCAGCCCGACCATCAAATGAGCTCCCAATAAGACTAAGGCTGCCACACCGTTTAGCGTGGACATATAGCCTACCGTTACCACTGAGGTAATCACCGCAATAGCAACAGGCGAAATCGTGTGTGCAAAGAATACTTCAAGAGCCTCAACATCCGATATTACATTTGTCACTAAATCTCCACTTGTACGACGGCTTAAACGAGCTGGTCCCAGCTTTCGAATAACCGTAAATAAACGATCTCGTACAATCGCCAATAAGCTAAACGCCACATCATGGTTAAGATATTGCTCGCCATAACGAGCCAATCCGCGGATAAGGCCACAAACTAACATACCAGCAAAGACACCAACATAAAAAACAGGTTGGCCGGTAAAATAAGCAGCAGTGGCAACTGTTCCAAGTAGCGGAATCAAGACAACTGCTAAGTTGCTCACCACTCCCAAACAAATGGCTGCTAGTATTTTTAACCTCAAGGGTTTAGCTAGGGACAAAAGCCATTTAATCACTTTAATTGTCATATGAGTCACCTCGATTTAGCTGTTGCTGATTCGCCCTAAATAGCTATTCTTCTTGTTTAAAATAGGCTTTAAAATAGTTGGATGCCGTTCTCAACTGCTGTAGCTCTCCAAATTCAACAATTTGACCCGCTTCAAACACGGCGACGGCTTTAGCTGCCATCACATTATAAAGCCGATGTGAAATGAATATTACCAGCTTGTCACGCGCAAGCTCCTGTAAAACGGCTAGAATTACTTCTTCACTCTCACAATCAATCCCAGACGTCATCTCATCAAAGATATAAAAATCCGTTTCTTTTAACAAAGCACGGCCCAATAATAACCGCTGCCGTTGACCACCTGATAAATTATTGGCATTTTCACTCAAAAGTGTCATCAGTTGCTCTGATTGTGCCCTCACAAAATCAGCCAGTTGAACCCTTTCTAGTACCGTCCATAATTCTGTGTCAGTGGCATCTGGTTTGCCCATCAAAAGATTAGCTTTGATTGAATATTTGAATAAGTAACCCTGATTATCCACGTACAACACATGAGACTTGATCGTTTCTTCATCTAGTTGCAATAGGTCTTGATCATTCCAATAAACCACCCCATCATACCCAATCAACCGATGACTAATGAGCTTGGCAAAACTACTCTTACCAGAACCAGATTTACCAACAAAACCAATCAATCCCCCAGCCTCTAAGGCAAGTGAAACCTGATTCAGAACAGGTGAGGCTTGACCTGATTCATTTTTGTAGGCATATGCTCCGCATAAAACTGAGAAGCCATAAAACGATTGTAAAGCTTTTCAGAACTCCTTAACCAAAAAAAAGCCGTCAATAAATAAAAAACAGTTGTCGGTAAAAACGGCAAGAAGATACCTAACGTTCCTAAAGCAAAAGTTAAAGCACCTAAAATAATAAATATAATCTTTTTCACTGTGATTCTCCTCGTCCTAAAACTTTAAAAGCGACTGACAGATGGCTATTACTCTTGTTATTGATATTGTTACTAATTTTGATGTTGATTCTGATGTTGATATTATTATTGATATTGATTTTGTTACTGATTCTGTTATTGATTTTGTTTTTGATTTTAATACTACTTTTTACTATTACTGTCGTATTGACTGTTGATTTAAATAGTACTGTGACTGTTGTTTTAGAGTCTAATTTAGGTGCTAAAAATCTAACGTCATTAAGTCCCTGAAGAACTCTGAATAGTTCTAAATAGTTCGGAATAACTGCTCACAGATAAAACATCGAACACACGTTAAACCGTCTATATAACGAATGAACCCTAAATTTGTGCAATTGATAACAAGTAACTTACAAAGCTAAGTATAACATACAAGTTCTAATTGAGAAACATTCTCATAACAAAGTCTTTTCATTTTATGAAAGTTTACTACTCCTTTAATAACAGCTATACCTTTTAAAAGTTTATTCAATATTCATGTATTTAGTTTAAGTCATTAATGCAAGCTATTAATTCTCTATAATTTATCAAAAAAAAAGAAACGCAGAGCGTTTCCTTTTTTTGATAGTAATAACACTATTTGTCCTAGGCCCAAGATATTATCCTATCCATTCCAATAGCTTGACTATGAAAATTGTTATCACTGAAATGATAGCTACGATGATGGTATATTTGTAATATACTTTTTTATCAATATCCTTTTTGTAGTTCATCAAACTTAATAGGAGGGCACAGGAAATCATTGCTGATGCAATAACTCCATAAAGTACTTGTTGTCTCATTTCCAGCTATCCCCTTTTTTGGTTTATATTTTCATTATCTATGATATATAGAATAAAAAAGAGTAATGTTATAATCTAACAATATACCATTTTTAAATCCTTTAGAATCAAGAAAATACTGCAGGTCATTAGCAACTTTTCCAATATAAACAGCGGATAATCCCATTGGAACTCCTAATCCTGGAAGTAATGCCCCTGCAGCCACCACTAATGTTGCATTATTTAGTTCGTAAATATAATTTATATATGACGATTTCTTTGTAAAAGTGTGCCTTGTTCCCCACCAATAGTTTTTAGTGGTATGTCCCGAAGACGCAAGAATAGTAAAACCAAGATTTGTTACCGACAGATCATCATTAATTCGCACTTCACCATTATCCACCTGAGCGTTTAACGAGTCAAATCTTTCTTGAAATACATCTAGACTATATTTATCTCTAAAAGTTATTGGCAATGTACCAGAAAAGTTGATATGTCCATTTTCATCAACATAAATATAGGATGATAGTTCCTTCTCCAACTGTTCAGTACTGAATTGTTTTTGTGTTTCTTGATTAGTAGTTTCAGTCTTGCTATCTATTTCTGAAGCAAATGTTGTAATTGTAGGGGAAACAGCGATAAACAAAGAAATTATTATTGTAAAAGTGATTAATAGTTTTTTAATTTTCATTTTTTTCTCCCTTTTTATGAATTTAGTTGTTTAACATAAATGTGATATCTTCAAGTATTTGCCGTTTATAAAAATCAGAGATAGTAACTATATAATACATTTTAACATTGTAAATACCGCTATTTTCTTATTGCATCACTGAGTTTTGACTTTGCAACAAACGACGGCACTATGACTATCCCCCTTTCTTGCCTATCTATGCTCAAATAATAACATAGTAAAAATCAAATTAGTAATTAAAGCAACTATATTTTTTAAATTAAGTTTGATATTCATTTCAGTGAAAGGGTCTAATTTAAGTTAAATAATACCATCTTGTTTATTAGTCTATTTCGTTCGTTTAATTACTTTTTTTGCCAGTTTCATCAGTCAAATCCATAATCCTGTGTAAAATACTATACAATGTTTCACTTACTCTTACGTTCAAACTTCATATACTTTCTAGGTGAACTAATTCAGTCATCATGGAGGTCTATAAGGACAGCCCCAATTAATCGATTAGCGGAAGCGAGGTTCGGAAGAATACGACTAATCTTCTCTCTTCTGCGGACTTCTTGGTTCAGTCTTTCAAGAAGGTTCGTACTTTTTAGTCGATTGTGGGCATTTCCGATAACGGTGTATTGAAAGGCATCTTCCAAGCCATTATCCAATGTTTCGCAAGCTTTTGCATATTTGGGTTGATCGCTATAGTCATCAATTAATGTATTCTTGACTGTTCGAGCAAGTTCAATCGTCGTCAATTTAAAGAGGGCTTTTACAGCTTCTCTAAAGGATTTTAATTTTTCTTTGGAATAGTGCTTAAATTATTCCTTAAGAAATGAACTTGGTATCTCTGCCAACTTGCGTTGGTAAAAAACTTACGAATCGCAGACACTAGCCCTTTATGGGCATCAGAAATGATGAGGTCTGTCCCCTGTAGGGACGTTCTTTGAGGTATTCAAAGAAGTTGGACCACGTGTCATCACTTTCTTAATTTTGAATCATGAAACCAATGATTTCACGATTGCCACCTTCGGTTATTCCAATCGCAATATGACAGCTTTTAGAAAGTACTCGATGGTATTCACGAACTTTTATATAGAGGACATCTGTCACCAGATAAGGATAATTGGTACCTGAGAGTGAACGTTTCTGCCATTCGTTGACCATTGGGTCTAACTGCTCAGCTAGACTAGAGACAAAGGATTTAGAAACTGATTTACCACACAGTTCTTCCATAATTTTTGAGACTTTTCGAGTGGAAAAACCCGAGACACACATCTCAAGCATGGAAGCGAGCAGAGCTATTTCATTGCGCTGATACCGCTCAAACAGCGTCGGCGAAAAATGACCGTCACGTGTTCTAGGCACTTTTAATTCAAGTGTACCGATACGAGTCGTAAAGTCTCGCTCATAGTAGCCGGTTCTTTGGCTTTGACGGCTTTCTGATCGTTCATAGTCTTCAGCTTGAATGTATTCTGTTCGCTGGTTTTCCATCAATTGGTTGAAAACAGTGGTTAAACTATTTTTCGAGACGTCATCTTTTACCGAATGTTCACTAATACTTTGAACCACTTCGCTGTTCAGTGTAAAATGGACTTGGGTCATGTAAAAAGTCCTCCTGGGTATGTTTTTGTGGTTAAAAACATTGTACCGTAAAAGGGGTTTACATGGCCTTTTAACTTTTACACAATTATATGGACTTTATCCTTTTGTGTGCTACTAGTTGATGACAAAAGAGGCCTCCTATCATGACATTCTTCCGAAACTCCAATCCTTACAACAGACACAAAAAAGCCTAACTTGAAATCAAGTTAGGCTTTTCCAATTCATAGTGCTACATATCGTTTATTTTACAATCTGTTTACGCTTTTAAATCTAATGAAAAATCTTCTGGGTTAGAGGCTATCATTACTTTGATCTCATTACCTTCCATCACTTTTTCAAAAGCTGTCCGCCATTCTTCTAATGGATACTTTTTGGTGATCATTTTGTTGATATTAATCGCCCCTTTTGCGAGTAAATGAATCGCAATTGGCCAGTCATACGGATTTTGAGAACGGCTACCTTTATACTCTATTTCTCTTTGGATAATCGACTCTGTGTCGATTTCAACACATTTTTGAGCAAAGAGACCCACTTGCACAAATTGACAAGTCTTTTTAACGAGTGGTAGACTAGCATTGACAGCAAAAGGTGAACCTGAGGCATCATAGACTTTATCCACACCGACACCGTTTGTGACCTTATCAACGATTTCCGCCAAGTCTTCTTGTAAGGTATCAACGACGATGTCAGCGCCTAATTCTTTCGCCAATTCCAAGCGATGAGCGTCTTTTGTGATCCCAGTCATGATCACGAAAGCACCGATTTCTTTGGCAATTTGTAAAAGGAATAACCCAATTGGACCAGGTCCCATGATGATTATTTTATCTTTTAATTCAAGGTGACTTAATTGGTACATGGCATGAACACAACACGCCAAGGGTTCACTCATTGCTGCTCCTTCATAACTTAATTGATCTGGCAGGATATGAACACTCTCTTCGCGAGCCAAAACGTAATTTGCTAAGCTACCATTTTGTTGCGTGCCTAAGCCTTTACGATGTGGACAGAGGTTATACTGTTTGGTCTGACAATACTCACACTCGTTACACACTTCAAAGGTCGTTTCACTCGTGACACGTTCCCCAACTTTTACCGTTGTCACATCTTCCCCAACAGCTACGACCTCTCCAGAAAATTCATGACCCAACACTACCGGGGTCGTCGGATTTTTATACTCCCCTTTAAAGGTATGGATATCCGAACCACAGATACCAGTGTAAGCCACCTTTATCAGTACGCTATCACCACTGACCTCAGGTACTTCTAAGTCTATCAACTCCATTTGGTCATAACCAGGTTCTGTCTTACAGACACCCTTCATCATTTTACCCATTTTTTCTGACTCCTTCTCTAGTGACCTGTTTTTTTAAGGGTTAAAACACCATGTTATACAATTCTGCTAATTTTAAGAAAATCCAGTTTAAGACATTCCCACCAGTATCAAAGTTACTGATTTCAGCTGCACCTTGTGGAAACTCAACAATACCTTCCGCCATCTGTGTAATAACAGGGGCATAATCAGTTGCCATCCATAAGGCTAATGTGATAACGACCGTCAATGAAATAACCGAGTGTAGAATATTCCCTTTACGACTTGGAACGATCAAAGCAGCAAAGAATGGAATGGTTGCAAGGTCGGCGAATGGTAACACCCGATTGCCTGGTAAAATAACCGCTATAAATAATGTAATAGGTACCATCAATAAGCCCGTTGCTAAAGCAGCCGGAGAGCCAGTTGCGAGTGCTGCATCCATACCCAAGTAAATTTCACGTTCGCCATACCGTTTTTGTAAAACTTGTTGCGCACTTTCTTGAATCGGAATTAAACCTTCCATTAATATCTTAACCATCCGTGGCATTAAGAACATTACACCACCCATGGTCATCCCGATTTGAAGGATTCCCGCAAATGAGTACCCTCCTAATAATCCCAAGAACATCCCGATGATAATCCCCATAATCATTGGCTCTCCGAAAATACCAAATCGCTTTTGAATCGTTTCTGGTTTAACATCTAATTTATTGATTCCTGGAATTTTGTCCACTAACCACCCAATTGGGATTCCTAATAAGGCATACCCTTGAGCAGAACCAGTGGTGAAACTAATCCCTTCAAGACCATAGTATTCCTGCAATTTTGGTGCTGTTTTATCCGCAATTACTTGGACTAACACGGTGTAGATGATCCCACAAACAATCCCAAAAAAGAAATTATTAGTCACAATGTAACCAGTTGCCGCAGCAGCACTCATGTGCCAGTAGTTCCAAATATCGATATTCAGTGTTTTAGTCCATTTCAACGCTAACATGATAATATTAACGATTAAGATGACTGGAATCATGACTGCCGCAATGGGTTGTGCCCAAGTCCCAGCTGCCACTGCCGGCCACCCCGCATCGATTATCGTTAAATTTAACCCAAATCTCTCAACCATTGCCTGGGCTGCAGGACCCACACTGGTCGTTAAGAGATTAATGACCAGGTTTATCCCAATCATCCCAATACCCACGGTGATACCTGAAATAATAGCCTTCTTGACCGGGACCCTAAATACAAGCCCCACAATAAAAATGATAATTGGTAGCATAACACTTGCGCCAACATCTAAAATGCTCTGTACAACCGTCATTAATTCTTCCATACGCTATACCGCCTCCTCTAATTTAAAACCCTTCTTTTGAGTTAATCTTTTCAACAGTTGAGTTAATCTTTCCAGCTGAGTTATTTTTCTCAACTTAGTTAATCTTCTCAACAGCCTCGATAATTTCTTTTTCAACTTTTTCAGTTCCTATTCCCGTTAAAAATGCCATAGCTTTAATCGCAGGGATTTTATATTCTGTTGGTAACATCGTTGTGGTAATTAATAAATCAGCTGAATCTTCCTTAGCAGATGCCTCTGATATTTTTATTTGATCAATTTCTACCGGAATATGATGACGAGCAAATAAATCTTCGACTTTTTTCACGACCACCGTCGATGTTGCAATACCAGCTCCACACGCTACTAACACTTTAATTTTTCTCATACTTTGTCACTCCTTCTTATAAGTTGTTTTCTGTGATTATCTTGAAAAAAGTCTCTTTATCACTGGCTTTAAGTAACTGATCTAGTAGTTGCTGATTTTGTAACACCCCCATTAATGATTGCAACATTTCAAGTTGAGCATGTGGCTGATTAAGTCCTAATACAAAAATAATGCTAGCGGGGACATCCGATTGACCATCTTCCATACTTTTAAAGACAACCGGTTCCTTAGTGGTTACCACCGCAATAAATTCTGTCGTAATACAATCTGCATCGGTATGAGGGATGGCGGCGCCAATCTGTTCAAGTGGTATCCCCGTTGGAAATTGCCGTTCCCTATCCTCTAGTTTGGTTAAAAAATGAGCCGTCACATACCCTAATTGTTCTGCCTCTTGATTGACAGCTTTAAATAACGCCTCTTTTGTAGAAAATTCTGACTGTACAAATAACAAGTCTTTTTTTAGGTAATGACTAATCTTAGTTGTGCCTTCCATTCTATTGCCTCCAACGCTTTTCATTAAGTGTTCTGATAATTTCGATAATTTCCTTTGAATCACGGGCCTCTTCTATCTGATCAATGGCTTTTGAACCTGCCAAATCCATAATTTCTAAGATAAGGTCGACATGTTCCTCTTTATTGTTAGAAGCTAGCAATATAATCGTTTTTAGACGTTTACCACTTTGTGTCACTATGCCTTTTTTGGCAACTGCTAGGCTAATCCCTACTCCTAAAGCACCAGCTTCAGGTACAGTATGCGGTAAGGCAATTTTATTTCTTAACACAATATAATCAGGCAATAGCGTCATTTCATTTTTGACCGATTCGATATAGTGTTCAGAAATGATCCCCTTTGCTCTTAATGGTTTAGCCATCTCATCCAATGTTTGATGCCAATCCATTTTCTGATCGAAAATCATAATCGTCTGATGGGAAAGTAAATCGAGCAAACTCACCTTTTTTTGAGGTAATAGGACGGACTCTTTTGGATTAAATAACGCTAACACCTCCTCATAAAGAGCTGCTTCGTTTTTTACGACCGTATGTTTCTCAATGACCGCTAGAATATTTTCAGGAGTCAGCTGATTGGTCTGACCGACATAGGTTGATCTTAGAAATTTTTGACGCAACTGCTTTTTCTCTTCAGAGGTTAAAAAGCTATTAACAACAAAGACCTTCTTATCCGTTTTAAGGGGCAAGGGTGAAAAAACAAAATCGGCTTCATAAGGTTTACTATAAAATTCTCTGGCAGAAATAACGGCTATAAAATCGACCTCTGGCAATAATTTTTTCAGCGTATGTTCCAACATAGTAGCTATAGAAATGCCGTTTGGACAAACAATGATTGCTTTCTTACGGTTTTCATTAGCGACGATGTCACTACTCTCTGCCATATGACTCCCAATAAACAAGGAAATAAGAAATAATTCGGCGTCTGGAATCGGTTGGTTGAAAAATGCTGTTAAGGGGCCACTGGCTTTTTTTACTAGATAGAATAAAGACGATAAATCATTATCAGTATTTTCATGATAGTACTTTGTTTGTAAATTCAAATGATACTTAATACGATAATAAGCTGGTCGCATATGAACCATTAACCGTTCCAGCAAGGCTTCTTTATTCTTTAGTTTGACGCCCACAATTTTGTTAAATTTGGATAAGACACCTTCCAAGGCTATTCTCAGATTACTTAATTCACTCGCTGATAAAATATTAGCTCGGGATAAATTAGCTGTCAGAAGAACCATGGTCATGTAAACTCGTTCATTTTCACTCAGCCCTTCAACATCCCAAATGACCCGATCTGCCGCAAGGTACTCTTTCGTGTCTGATAACTCCGTTTCGTTAATTTTAAAACTGTAAGAAATTAAGCGTCCTTTTTGGGCACGTCTGATGAACAGTATCAGCAATAACGGCAGAATTTTGAGCCATTCATCCGTAAATTGAACCTCTAAGTCCTGTTCAACCAACTCAACGCGACGCTTCATCTTTTCAATGGTTTGGGCATCATTTGGGCATCAATAGTAGCGAATCGTCTGATTAACTCAATTCCCTGATAATTTTGTCCAATCGAAAGGAGTAACTCAGACAGTAATTTGCGTTTGTCCCACTCATCACCTTTGATGAAGTAACCCTCTTTTCGCGTGTAAAATAAGGTTAAGTTATGCGGTTTTAGCTGCTGATCTAATTCTTTTAAGTCCCTTAAAACTGTATTGCGACTGACCTCTAACTCGTCAATAAAATGATTTAAAGACAGATAGTCATCTTTACTGAGAAGTCGAAGTAGAATAAGGTTAACCCGTTCATCGCTTGAAAAAATATACTGCCTTGAAAAATCTTCTTAAACAGGTTCACCACCTTTAACATAAGAGAAAACTTCGTTGGCAATTAGAAAATGACCATTTTTAGTTCGCTTAATGGGAACCAATTTCTCTTCCTCTAGCGAATCGTTAATTTTTTTTAAGGCATAATTGAGTTGCCCTCTGGTCAAATCAAATGTCCCACAAAGTTCTTTACTAGTGATTTGAGGATTGTTAATTAACTCTAGAAATATCTGATTTGTTCTCTCTTCCAAATTCATAATCATCCCTCTCACAATTCCAAATTTACTATAAAAACGCTTACAGCGCTACAACTCTTGTTCCCAAATAATTTCACCCATTTTATGCATCATGGGACCCAAAAGATCTTTGATTACTAGTTCACAAATTAGATTAGCTCAGACAGTTTATTCTGTCGCTGTTTTTAAGTCTTCGGTATCGTCGTTTTATTAGATTTTATGCAACATGGTACTGTTGTAACCCGATTTATAGCGTCTAAAGTCTCATAAGTTGATAGCGCTTTATGCAAGTCTACCTCAATTCTAGTTTACAGTTTCACAATTGATTCGTAAGATAATGGTGTAACTAAACAAGAAGAAAGGAAGACATATATGACAACTATAGATTATTCATCCTCAGATTATCTTTCTAAAGTAGATGCTTTCTGGCGGGCAGCTAATTACCTTTCCGTCGGCCAACTTTATTTAAGAGATAACCCCTTACTTAAGAGGCCACTTGAAAAAGAAGATGTTAAAGTACACCCAATCGGTCATTGGGGGACCATAGCCGGACAAAACTTCATTTATGCTCATCTTAATCGCATTATCTCTCGTGATAATCTTGATCTGCTCTTCTTATCAGGACCAGGACATGGCGGTCAGGTCATGGTTTCTAATGCCTACCTTGATGGTAGTTATACTGAAAAATTTCCTGATATTACCGAAGACGAAAAAGGATTGAAAAAACTCTTTAAACAATTTTCATTTCCTGGTGGTATTGCCTCACATGCTGCTCCTGAAACACCTGGTTCCATCCATGAGGGTGGTGAATTAGGGTATGTTCTCTCTCATGCTACCGGTGCTATTTTAGATAACCCAGATTTGATTGCCGTTCCTGTTATAGGAGATGGCGAAGCCGAAACAGGTCCATTAGCAGCAGGCTGGTTCTCCAATACCTTTATAAACCCTGTAAATGATGGCGCTATCTTGCCAATTCTCTACCTGAATGGTGGTAAAATATCGAACCCTACCATTTTATCACGTAAGAGCGATCAAGACTTAATTCATTACTTTCAAGGTAGTGGTTGGAATCCTGTCATTGTCTCAGGAACAGATCCAAAAGAAGTCCACCCGTTAATGGCCAAAACTTTAGACGATGTCTTTGCTAAGATTAAAACAATCCAGACAAATGCCCGCCAAAAACCTGCGGAAAAAGCCCAAATGCCTAAATGGCCAATGATTATCTTTAGAACCCCTAAAGGATGGACCGGCCCAAAAGTGTGGGCTCACGAAAAAATCGAAGGCACCTTCAGAGCACACCAAGTTCCAATTCCTGTTGATGCCAACCATTTAGAACATATTGACCAACTGGAAAACTGGCTACGCTATTATCACCCTGAAGAACTATTTGACGACAACGGTCACTTAAAAGAAGACATTCGGGCAGTCGCACCAACTGGCAATAAACGGATGGGTGCTTCAGACATTGCAAATGGCGGTATAAATCCCAAAGGATTGAAGTTACCAAACTGGAAAAACTATGCCATTGATACCTCTACACCAGGAGCTGTTATTACACAAGATATGTCAGTGTTTGGGAAACAAGCCCGCGATTTAATTGTTGACAACCCTACAAACTTCAGAATCTTTGGACCTGATGAAACTAAATCTAACCGCTTAAATACCGTTTTTGAAGTCACAGACCGCCAATGGTTAGAACCAAAAGAATCTACCGATGAATGGCAATCCTCTGCAGGGCGCGTTATTGATGGACAACTATCTGAACACCAAGCAGAAGGCTTTTTAGAAGGTTACGTCTTAACAGGACGCCATGGCTTCTTTGCAAGTTACGAATCCTTCTTACGCGTCGTAGATTCAATGCTTACCCAACACTTCAAATGGATTAGAAAGGCAACCAATCTACCTTGGCGTAAAGACTATCCATCCTTGAACGTTATTGCGACATCAACCGTGTTCCAACAAGATCACAATGGCTATACCCACCAAGACCCTGGTGTTTTAACACATCTAGCAGAGAAAAAACGCGAGTTTGTGAGAGAATACCTCCCAGCTGATGCCAATAGTTTAATGGCTGTGATGGATAAGTCATTACAAGAAAAACAAGTAATTAACTTAATCGTCTCTAGCAAACACCCACGGCCACAATTCTATTCCGCCGACGAAGCAGAAATCCTAGCAAAAGACGGCTTGAAAATCATTGACTGGGCAAGTACAGACGATGGCCAAGAACCAGATGTCGTTATCGCAGCAGCAGGAACCGAGCCAAACCTAGAAGCACTAGCTGCCATCACGTTGCTAAACAAACGATTCCCACAATTGAAAATTCGGTTTGTCAATGTCGTTGACATCCTCCGCTTAAGCCATCCATCTGTTGATCCAAGAGGCTTGAGTGATGACGCTTTCGATGCTATCTTTACCAAAGATAAACCAATTGTGTTTGCTTTCCACGGTTATGAAGGGTTTATCAAAGACATCTTCTTTAACCGGCACAATCATAACGTTTGTATCCATGGCTACCGTGAAAACGGTGATATTACAACACCATTCGATATGCGGGTACTAAACCAAATGGACCGCTTCCACTTAGCCCGTGATACTGCTCAATTATTGTTTGGAGAAAGTGCGGATAGTTTTATTTCTGAAATGGAAAATAAAATTGATTACCATCACGCGTTTATCCGTGAAAATGGCGTTGACATCCCAGAAGTTGAAAATTGGAAGTGGCAATCGCTTAAAAAATCTGAAGAAATTAAAGCTTAATATTTAATTTTTCTGTGCCGTATTTGTCATTTACAAAGAAACCTTACAGTGTCATTTAGTTATTCCTCCCACATTATCACTGTATAGAACTCTAGAAAACTTGAAGAATAGCGTGCAAAACAAAAATAGTAGGAATCTCTGATCACTTTCGGAAGATTCCTACTATTTTTTGATGCTTTTCTTATTTCTCGCTTAGCATTGTTTCCCTAACCATTTTCTTATAACTTGGCAGTTAATAACTGTGACTAGTATTTAGATTTCGAAACCAGATACTAGAGCTTGAAGATCAAACTTAAACCATATGTTTTGGAAGAGACTAGTGTCATGCCAGTTTTGGATACATTCAAAACTACATAGCTCTAAAACGAATGGTACACAATGGAAAATTTAGAGAATATTTTGGACGCATTCAAAACTACATAGCTCTAAAACTTTGTGAGTATCCTAGTGCGCTTTCGGTAGGTTTTGGACGCATTCAAAACTACATAGCTCTAAAACACTAATGTTGCTAAAGCAGGTACTAGAATGGTTTTGGACGCATTCAAAACTACATAGCTCTAAAACTTATTCGAATGGGAAGAAGAGAGTTGGGCAGTTTTGGACGCATTCAAAACTACATAGCTCTAAAACCGCTAGATGTAGATGATTGAACTGATGCTCGTTTTGGACGCATTCAAAACTACATAGCTCTAAAACAACCCGATGTACCACTCACATAAATCGAGAGTTTTGGACGCATTCAAAACTACATAGCTCTAAAACTACTGTGCTAGACATATTAGATAAAGCTGTAGTTTTGGACGCATTCAAAACTACATAGCTCTAAAACTATAACTGTTGTGTTATGATTATTACAAAGGTTTTGGACGCATTCAAAACTACATAGCTCTAAAACGAAAATACTAATAACAAAGACAAAACAGGAGTTTTGGACGCATTCAAAACTACATAGCTCTAAAACTGGTAACTTCATCTAATCCTGATGTAGGTAGTTTTGGACGCATTCAAAACTACATAGCTCTAAAACTTTTTGAGGCTTTAAGGAGTTGATAGACTAGTTTTGGACGCATTCAAAACTACATAGCTCTAAAACCGTTGGCGGCTAAAGCATATTTTTTATCAAGTTTTGGACGCATTCAAAACTACATAGCTCTAAAACATCCAATATATGCTTCGGCACGTAGTAAGAGTTTTGGACGCATTCAAAACTACATAGCTCTAAAACCGTTATTGTTATCGATATGATTCTAAATGGGTTTTGGACGCATTCAAAACTACATAGCTCTAAAACTATTAGAACCGATAGCGCTAGAGATACCAGGTTTTGGACGCATTCAAAACTACATAGCTCTAAAACTTTGGTGCCACCATGTGGTATTTTTTCTCTGTTTTGGACGCATTCAAAACTACATAGCTCTAAAACTTCAAATATCTCAACACCGTTCTTGTCTTTGTTTTGGACGCATTCAAAACTACATAGCTCTAAAACAAGACATGCGGACAATCAGCACGAGCGAAAGTTTTGGACGCATTCAAAACTACATAGCTCTAAAACATTTTTTAGCGGTATCCATGAACGTTTTGAGTTTTGGACGCATTCAAAACTACATAGCTCTAAAACCAGTTTGCAGACCAGAGAGTGAGATGCTCGGTTTTGGACGCATTCAAAACTACATAGCTCTAAAACTCATCAAACTTTTCATCTTTGCGTTCTTCTGTTTTGGACGCATTCAAAACTACATAGCTCTAAAACTGTTTTCCATGTTACCTGTAAATGTTTTCCGTTTTGGACGCATTCAAAACTACATAGCTCTAAAACCCTAATGTTAGAAACCTTGCATTTTAGCGGGTTTTGGACGCATTCAAAACTACATAGCTCTAAAACAGATGCATTAGCACAAAAACTTGGCATAAAGTTTTGGACGCATTCAAAACTACATAGCTCTAAAACCATTTTCCACAGCAATATGTTTCATACTTCGTTTTGGACGCATTCAAAACTACATAGCTCTAAAACACCATTCCAGTATTAGCCTGTGATGGATTCGTTTTGGACGCATTCAAAACTACATAGCTCTAAAACTTCTGGCTCATCTCTAAATTTGATAGGCACGTTTTGGACGCATTCAAAACTACATAGCTCTAAAACCCAATTTTTGGTTTTGCTGTTGTTACATTTGTTTTGGACGCATTCAAAACTACATAGCTCTAAAACCTCGTAGACGATTTTTCGTCCCGCAAAATTCCGTAATCGCGCCATTCATCTATAGCAAGAATAGGTTTTAAATGCATCCCATTAATTAAAAATATCATTTTCTATTCAATTATCAAAGATCAATTTAAAAATACACAAACACTGGAGAAACATTGTT
>OMJG01001088.1_pt1 | contig 17088 bp, 14 predicted proteins | sample 1646431 | NCBI WGS metagenome assembly OMJG01 (sample SAMN03771674, study PRJEB25209) | food metagenome | isolation source: Cotija cheese | place: Mexico:Jalisco,Michoacan | collected 2011-12-12
ATCAATCGCTTAAGCGATTGTAAAGTCTAAGGCTTTTTTTATGAATTATTCAGGTGACTGATTCTGAACGGATTTTACCAAATGTCAAAACTACTGGTAATTTAATCATCAACCACACCGCTGAAACGCCTTTCCAAGTCAGTGTCAGTTACGATAACAACAACGCTCCTTTAACTAATGGTAGTGACAAATTGATCAACGACAATGACGATGCCATGTTCTTCCATCAGGCTGGCAATGAATCCAACAACTGGAGAACTGTTTCGACATCCCCTGTTCCAATCAAATCTGAAGGATTTTCCGGTCAAATGTTGAACCAATCATTGAACGATTACATTGGCGCAAAGAAATGGAAATTAAGAGTTCCTGCCAACAGTAAATCTGGTAAATACACGGGTCAAGTAACTTGGACGATTGCCGACACAATCAATTAATTCAAAAATAAAGCTATTATTCCAAAGAAAAATTTTGGGATAATGGCTTTTTTCATTTCGCGAAAAAAAAAGACTGAATAACTGAATCATTTTGTTAATAAATTCACTATATAATATATGTTATAAAGATATATTCAAGAATGATGGATTTTGTATAAATATATTTCTACGGGGGAAAATAAAATGAAAGGTTATCAATCGATTCCCAAGGTATTGTTATTAGTTTTCACAGCTTTATTGATGGTTTTAACTTTTAATACTACCAAAGCAAAAGCTGCTGCAGCAACCATCTCTAAGTCTGCTGTTACGGATGCAGAAAAAGTTATGAGAAAATATGATGGCATTGACTCTTGGACTTTTAAAGGAGACTTAGCAACTAACGAAGTCGGAAAAATTCCAATTGGTGGAAATATCTCTTTAGGTTACGCCTTCGGAGCAGCTCGTGACGTTAATGGAAATGTTAAAGCCGGTGATAAAACCATTTCACATCAAAGTACTGTTTTGTTTCCCAAAATATCAAATTCGAAAATAAACATTTTTCTAGACGATAATGGTAAATACTACGGTATTTTACATCAAGGTGAAGATTCTTATATCGGCGGATCTCCCGAAAATGCATCTAACACTTCAATTGATTTCGCGTTATTGGAAAGTAGTCAAAGTGCTAGTAATTTTTATGCAGATATGAATTTGTTAGCAAATGCCTCTCAAATTGATTCTGCTAATGGTGGTATTTATAAATTATTTTATACTGCCACAGACAAAAATGGTAAAAAAATACTTAAAATAGTCGGACATTTTTATAAAAAAGGTGTCTTTTTTGAAATAGTACTCAGACCATCTCCTAGTGGTTCTCCAGTCCTTCAGCGTGAACTTTATGTATACAACCCAGGAAGTAAGAATGTTACTTTTCAACCTTTCTATGGAGAAGATACAGGATTGAATCCAAATAATGGCGATAATAGTTCGGTTGATAATGTCCCTATGTTCGCAATTGGCGGCGGTTTAGGCTTATACATCGAAAGCGGTTTAAAAAATTCCGAATCAAAATTATTTATTACCAACAATATAGATGGTGGGTTCAAAGATTTCATGGGTAGAGTTCTTGCCTATCCTGACAACTGGAGTATTAAGGGAAAAGATAATAATAAAGTTGAAATTTCTTCTCCAACGCTTCCAGTAGTAACAAACGATAATCATTCTTCCAGCTTAGACGGTGATACCAACGCTAAAGCCGATCAAAATTTATTAATTGGAAAAAGTAATTCTGGCCAAGAATACAAGATTGTTAACGGTAATGGCAAACAAGACACTTCTTATATTTTAAGATGGCCGTATACTACCCTTGCACCAGGAGGCGTAGCAAAATTCGTTTCAAATATCGGTGCGACTGTTAAACCTTATGCCATTCCAACTGTCAAAAAAACCTACAAGAATCTTACTTCTAAAGATGGAACCAATAATGTTGGCGATAAATTGCACTTTACTCTATCAGTAAGAAATGACGGTTACGGTTCTAATTGGATAATTTCTAAAATAAGGGATGATTTACCAACTGGCTTAACTATCGACCCTAACAGTGCTTTGGCTAGTGGAAACGGAATTGATTATAATCCTAACGTTGGTGTTACCGATGGTGCAACCGCAACCTATGAATTTGATGCCACTATTAATAACAAAGCTCCTGTTTATGCAACTAATGGAATAATCACTAATACGGTTAAGTTTACTGGTTACAATAAAGGCTTTAGTGATACTAGAACTTATGAAGATAGTGTCGACATCCCTATTGAAACACCAGACTATGCCTATGATTTTACTCATCAAGTACGTAACGTTACTGCTGATCCTGGCAGTGATTTCTCTGATAGCGTAGATGCCACTACCGGGGATACGCTTGAAATCAAGTCCATTTTCACAGTTAGTGTAGGTACAGCAAAAGATGCTATATATAAAAATAAAGCTCTCGATGATGATGGTGATGGTTTAAATATTGAAAAAGATAAATTATCACTAATCTCTGGTAGTGTCTATATGAATGGCGTACCCGTTCAAGATGCTATTCAAAGCGGTCTGCACACACACTATACACCCGCTGGCCAACCAAATACATTTGTTTATAGAATTAAAGTAAACAGTTCAACAGAAGAAACAATTCAAAACAGTAGTACTATGGAAAATGTTAAAGATATCAATAGTAAAGTTTTAAGCATTGATCCTTCAGATTCCATCTATATTCACGTTCATCCTCCTGTTCCAACAACTTCCTTCATCGAAGTCCCAGAATTAATCGATTTTGGTAGCATCAACTCCACCGGCACCGAAAAGATGCTGACGAATAAGCAGACTAAAGGAAGCCTCATTGTCAGCCACAGTGCCGAAACTCCTTATCAAGTTCTGGTCAGTTACGACAACAATAGTGAGCAGGCTCTAGCTAAAGGTGATGAAAAATTGATTCAAGACGACGGATTATCATTATTACTCGACAACAATTATGATGGTGAACCTGATGATTGGGAGCCGATATCTTCAACAGGAATTCCCATCAACAATCAAGAATTCGTCGGCTCAGATGAACCACTGGATCTGACTAAATATGTCGGTCTAGATAAGTGGAAATTAAGAGTTCCTAGCACAGCAACATCGGGTCAATATACTGGCCAAGTAACTTGGACGATTGCTGATACACCAATTGAATGAGGTACAAAAAAAGCGTTAGTAGACAATCTACTAGCGCTTTTATAATTATTATTTATTAAGGGGTTAGATTACATCATACCGCCCATACCACCGGCAGCAGGGTTACCACCAGCAGGTGCAGCATTGTTATCCTTTGGTTCTGGCTTGTCAGCAACAACTGCTTCTGTTGTCAACAATAGTGATGCAACACTGGCAGCATTTTGTAGTGCTGAACGTGTTACCTTAGTTGGATCGATGATTCCGGCTTTTACCATGTTTTCCCACTTGTCAGTAGCAGCGTTGAAACCAATTTCGTTTTCTTGGTCTTTGATATGTTCAACAATAACTGAACCTTCGTAACCAGCATTTTCAGCGATTTGACGTAATGGTTCTTCCAAAGCACGAGCAACGATGTTGATACCTGTTTGAACGTCGCCTTCAGCCTTTAATTCTTGAACCTTGCCAAGTACGTTCATCAAAGCTGTACCACCACCAGCAACGTAACCTTCTTCAACAGCGGCACGTGTGGCATTTAGAGCATCTTCAATTCTGTATTTACGTTCTTTAAGTTCTGTTTCAGTAGCAGCACCAACTTTAACAACAGCAACACCACCAGCCAATTTAGCTAGACGTTCTTGTAGTTTTTCCTTGTCAAAGTCTGAAGTTGTTTCAGCGATTTGTTTCTTGATCAAGTCAACACGTTCGTTGATAGCATCCTTGTTACCTGAACCTTCAACGATTGTTGTGTTGTCTTTTGTAACTGTAACCTTACCAGCTTGACCTAATTGATCCATTGTTGTGTCTTTTAGTTCAAGACCTAGATCAGAAGTAATAACTGTACCACCAGTCAATGTAGCGATATCTTCTAGTTGAGCCTTACGACGGTCACCAAAGCCAGGAGCCTTAACAGCAACAACGTTGAATGTACCACGAATCTTGTTCAAAACAAGTGTTGGTAATGCTTCACCATCAATATCATCAGCAATGATAAGTAGTGACTTACCTTGTTGAACAATCTTTTGTAGTAATGGCAAGATATCTTGGATGTTTGAAATCTTCTTGTCAGTGATCAAGATGTAAGGATTGTCGAGGTCAGCTTCCATCTTGTCGTTATCTGTAACCATGTATTGTGAAATGTATCCACGATCGAATTGCATACCTTCAACAACATCTAAAGTTGTATCGATACCCTTTGATTCTTCAATTGTGATAACACCATCGTTACCAACTTTTTCCATGGCGTCAGCGATCAACTTACCTGTTTCTTCACTAGCTGATGAAACTGAAGCTACTTGGGCAATATCGCTCTTACCTGAAACCTTGTGTGAAATATTGTGAAGTTCTTCAACTGCAGCGTTTGTAGCCTTTTCGATACCAGTTCTGATACCAACAGGGTTAGCACCGGCCGTAACGTTCTTCATACCTTCTTTAACAATTGCTTGTGTCAAAACAGTAGCTGTAGTAGTACCGTCACCGGCAATGTCATTTGTCTTTGAAGCTACTTCAGAAACTAATTTTGCACCCATATTTTCAAAGTGGTCTTCTAGTTCGATGCTCTTAGCGATTGTAACACCATCATTTGTGATTTCTGGTGAACCGTAACTCTTTTCAAGAACAACGTTTCTACCCTTAGGTCCGATTGTTGTCTTAACTGTGTCAGCTAATTTGTTAACACCGTCCATCATCTTTGAACGTGCATCTTCTGAAAACTTAATTTGTTTTGCCATTAAATTTCACACTCCATATTCTTTAAAAATTTATCTAAAAGTAATTGTCTTATTTAACGTTTTTATTCAACGATTGCCATAATATCTTTTTCGTGAAGGATTAAATATTCATTGTCTTCATACTTAACTGTTGAGCCTGCATATTTGTCAAAAAGAACTTTGTCACCCTTCTTAACGTTCATAGGCACCGTTTTGCCGTCGTCAGTAACTAATCCAGCACCAACAGCAACAACTTCGGCTGTTTGTGGCTTTTCTTTAGCGTTGTTAGCTAAAACAATTCCACCGACTGTCTTTTCTTCTTCTTTATCGACTGTTACAATGACTCTATCTCCAAGTGGTTTTAACAATTTAAATACCTCCAATATAGTAATTCTACGTTTGTTTAACTTTTTTAGCACTCAAACATCTCTTGTGCTAATCACAAGTTTTATATTAACATTATATTGTGAAGTTGCAAGTATTTACCTTTAAAAAATTCGGAGGGAATCATGTCTTACCAAAAAAATCAGTTTTTAACGCTGCTGTCCTATATCCTGTTGTTATCTTTAGGAACAGTCCTATCAATGCTCTCTATCACGGGCTCAGCGTATTTTCTTACCATTACCCTAGGTTCACTCATCGCAACTGGTGTGATGATCTACTTAGTTAAATTAAGTGGTCCACTAGACTTTGAAAAAAAATCCGATCTCAATCACGATTTACAATGGATTATTTTAGGAACTGTTGGTGCCATCGTCGTTCAATATGGTATTGGTTTCTTAGATCAATTAATTTTTCACACTACTATCAATTCAGCGAACACCTTTAGCCTTTTATTAATGGTCAAAGAATATCCTTACTATTTCCTTTACGTGATGATTGCCGCTCCGATTATGGAAGAAATCATCTTCAGAAGAGTATTCTTTGCCAACTTGATCAAGCCTACTAATGTCTATATTGCGGCAATTATTTCGGCGATTATCTTTGCTTTCATGCATCAAGATACGAGATTTTTAGTTTACGTGGCAATGGGATTATGGTTTGCCTTTGTTTATTACAAGTCAAAAAATATTTACGTCAGCGCTGGTAGTCACATCATCATGAATGCCATCGTCTTGTCTATGAATATTATCTAAAAAATAGCCTATCGGTAATTATAAAAATTATCGGTAGGCTATTTACGTGTGTTTAAATCGTTTGTTTCTTACTACATGGAAAATCTAGTCTCCACGCTTGTAGGATGCGACATACTTCTCTCTCTTGTCCTCATCGAACTCATGCTCACTCTTAGCAATAATAACGGTTGCTAGTGAATTACCAACAACGTTGACAGCAGTACGTCCCATATCTACGAGACGGTCAATACCAGCAATGAAGGTCAAACCTTGCATTGGGACACCAATCGTCGAAACTGTGGCTAGTAGCACGACAAATGATGCACCTGGTACTCCGGCCATCCCCTTAGATGTTAACATCAATACTACTACAAGGGTAATTTGTTGCCCAAGCGTCAAGTGAATATTGTAAGCTTGAGCCAAGAACAAAGCAGCTAGTGATTGATAAATGGCTGAACCATCAAGGTTAAAAGTATAGCCAGTTGGAATAACGAATGAGACGATTCCCTTGGAAGAACCGTAATCTTGCATTTTTTCCATCATCTTAGGTAAAGCTGCTTCTGAACTAGCAGTTGTGAAAGCTAAAGTAACTTCATTTTCAATAATTCTGAACATTTCATAAAATCTAACGTGGAACAAATGTCCTACAGCTGCCATGACAACAAAGACGAAAAATGCCATTGTTGCATAAGCAATCACAATGAATAATAGCAGTGGCTTAAGGGAATTAAAGCCCATCTCACCAACTGTAACACCGATCAAAGCACAGACACCAATTGGAGCTAAACGCATAACCCAGTTAGTTACTTTGAACATAACATTGGCGACAGCGTTTAAAACATCAACGATAATTTTACCTTGTTTACCAATTGAAGCTGTTCCTAACCCGAACAATACGGAGAAGAAGATAATTGGCAACATGTCGCCTTTTCCAAGCGAGGCAAAGATATTTGTTGGAATGATACTCATTAGGATTGACCAAATACCCGAATGTTTGGCTGTTTTAGCGGTCGCAGTATATTGACTAATATCCGAACCTTTTAGACTATGAATATCGATAAAGGTACCGGGATGAGTAACATTAGCGACGATAATACCAATAATAATCGCTATTGTTGTCATAATTTCGAAATAAATTAAAGTTTTTAATCCAATCCGACCAAGTTTCTTAATATCACCCATATTGGCGATACCAACGGTCAAACAGGATATAACGATTGGTAAAACAATCATTTGAATCATGGAAATAAACATCGTACCAATGTTTTGCATGACTTGAATGGCAGCCTTATTCTGATAGAATAACTGCCCCAAGATAATACCTAGGATCAAACCAATGATGATTTGCCAACCTAAGCTTATCCGGAAAAACTTTTGCTTTTGCAATTTTAAGTCCCCTTTAAGTAAGCTTATTTTTAATTATAGAAGATTTTTTATCAAAATGGAAAATGTTAGCGATTGCAAATTAATACTTTTTTCATTTTGGTTTTAAGGACGAACTATTTTATTTTAATGGTAGTTTAATGTTCTAGTTTTAGTTTAATTTTGAATTTTTTGAGAAAAAACATACGGATTTATTTTTGAGGGTAAGTGTAAATTTCCGTCTTCCGCGCAAGTTCTGTGATTGGCTGGAATGCTGCCGGCACTATTTTGAACTTTTGCATGGCCCCAAAGACGCAAAATCTCAAAACTAGGCCTTTTTGTAAGTGCTAAAGCACTAACAAAAAATTTGGCGGCTGAGCCATCACAGAACTTGTGCTCCAGACTAGAGTTCAATTTCTATTTTGATAGAATTAGACACATACTTTGTTAATAACTTCTCTATTTTCTTGTACCTATCCATAAAAAAGAGGATATTCCTAGAACCACAGCAATATACTGCAATTCCAATAATATCCTCTATTAATTTTCTGAAGTAATTTATATAAAGATAGAAATCACTATCTAGTCAGTGCCGAACGGAAGACGGCAGTTTAAACCTAGTTTTCACCAGATTCTGAAGCGATGATATCCAAATCACCTGACAAAGTCCACTCGTCAATTGTTGCAGGAACAATCAAGTGTGTACCTTTCTTCAAGTCATAATCTTTACCATCAGCAGTGATCTTACCTTCACCACTTAGAACTGAGATCAATGTGTACTTACCAATTTGGTGATGTAATTGAGCAGGTTCTTTGATTTCCCAGTGATAAACTGAGAAGAATGGTGAAATTGGTGGTTGAACGAAGGTTGTAAACTTGTTCTTACCAACTTCTTTAGATTGAATATCTAGTTTTGGATCTTTGTGAGGTACTGTGATCGTATCCTCTGATTGTTTGATATGAAGATCACGTTTCTTACCAGTAGTCTTGTCAACACGGTCATAATCATACAAACGATAAGTTGTATCACTACTTTGTTGTGTTTCTAAGACCATGATACCTTTATTCAAAGCATGAACTGTACCACTTGGTACGTAGTAGAATTCACCTTTCTTAACAGGAACTTTTCTTAATAAGTGATCCCAGTCGCCTGATTCGATCATTTGGTCGAGTTCAGCTTTATTCTTAGCATTGTGACCATAAATCAAATATGAACCTGGTTCGGCATCGATAACGTACCAGCATTCAGTCTTACCCAATTCGTGTTCGTGCTTTTCAGCATATTCATTGTCAGGATGAACTTGAACTGATAGGCTAGCATTTGCATCCAAAATCTTAGTTAGAAGTGGAAATACTTTGCCTTTAGGATTGCCAAATAATTCTTTGTGGTCATTCCATAGATCTGCAAGGATTTGACCAGCAAATTCGCCATTTACGACTTGTTCTTTACCATGTGGATGTCCCGAAATTGCCCAGCATTCACCAATTGTTCCATCAGGAATGTCGTAGCCAAATTCTGTTTCTAATTTTCTTCCACCCCAGAGTTTCTCATGAAAGACTGGTTTTAAAAATAATGGTTCACTCATAAAAAAATTCCCCCAAAAATTTATTCTATTTCTTCAGTCGTTGACTTGTCACGATCCAAGAAGAAGATCAACGTTTGCAATTCGTTTGCCAAATCAACATAGTGCACACGAATACTGCTTGGCACGTTGATGATGACTGGTGTAAAATTCAAGATTCCACGAACACCAGCATCAGCTAACAAGTCAGCCGTTGTTTGCGCAGCGTTTGAAGAAACTGTCAAAATGCAGACGTCGATCTGTTGTAAGTGAAGTTGTTCCTTTAGTTCACTAATATCATAAACTGGAACACCACTTTTGACTGTACCGACAATTTCTTTATTAATATCAAAAGCTGCCGCAATTCGAACATTATTTGTCCGAGAAAAGTTATAATTTAGTAAGGCGTTACCTAAATTACCGACCCCAACTAAAGCGACGTTGGTACGTTTATCTTGATTCAATAGCTTCTTAAAGAATGCTACTAAATCGTTTACATCGTAGCCATAACCACGTTTGCCGAGTGCTCCTAGATATGAAAAGTCACGTCTAATTGTAGCACTATCGATCTTAACCCCTTCTGATAATTCACCAGAGGAGATTTTTTTTGTACCCTCATCTTTTAGAAATTGGAAGTAACGATAATAAATTGGTAAACGCTTTATTGTTGCGTTTGGAACTGTTGTTTTTGTCATAATTTACCACCATATGTGTGTCATTTCACTAACATTTATACTAAATAAAAATCACAAAAAACGCAACACGTTAAACCTATAAAGACATAAATTATTAATTAATGATAAAATTGTGAATATGATAAAGGAGCAATCAACTTGATTTTATTACAAGCACAAAACATTACCAAAAATTTTGGAACTAAGAAACTTTTTTCAAATGTCAGTTTCGAAATCCAAGACAATAGTCGCATCGGCCTCGTTGGTCGCAATGGTGTAGGAAAATCTACCCTATTAAAAATCATCTCTGACCAGGAGAGCTATAACAGTGGCAATATTGCGCTCAAAAAAGATACTAATATTGGCTACTTAGCTCAAGACTCAGGATTAAATAACGATAATAAGATTTTCGATGAATTGGAACACGTCTTTGATTACCTCAAAGCTCAGGAAAAAAAGATGCGCGCTTTGGAAGAAAAATTGGCCAATCCGAATGTCGACAACTATGACGATATTTTGAAGCAATACGACCAACTCCAAAATACTTTCCGTCAAGAAAATGGCTACAGCTATCAATCTGAAATCCGAAGTGTCCTCAAGGGGTTCGGCTTTGATGAAGATGTTTGGCAAGACAAGATCTCGACCCTATCTGGTGGTGAAAGATCACGTTTGGCAATGGCTAAGATGCTTTTGGAACATCATGATATCTTATTATTGGATGAACCAACTAACCATTTGGATATCAATACTGTTGAATGGTTAGAAAACTATCTTAAAGGCTACAAGGGCGCCTTAGTTATCATCTCCCATGATCAGTACTTCCTGGACAAAGTCGTCAATGAAATCGTCGAAATCAATCAACACTCTTCTACTCACTACTCTGGCAACTATACTTTCTACTTACAAGAAAAGAAGAAGAATCAAGAAGTTGCTTGGAAACATTATGAAGAACAACAAGCTGAGATCAAACGGACCGAAGAGTACATTCAGAAAAATATCGTCCGTGCTTCAACTACTAAGATGGCTCAAAGTCGTCGTAAAAAGCTCGAACACATGGATGTCTTAGACCGCCCCGGTAGTGATCAAGGTTCAGTTCACTTCTCATTTGAAATTGACAAAGAAAGTGGTAATGACGTGCTTTTGGTTAAAGATGCCGCTATTGGCTACGATGACCACATAATGTCTGAACCTATCAATTTGGATGTTAAAAAAGGCGAACGCGTTGGTATCATCGGACCTAATGGTATCGGTAAATCAACTTTCTTGAAATCAATTCTAGGAAAAATTCCAATGATCAAAGGAACTTCTCAATTTGGTGCTAACGTTCAGATCGGTTACTATGACCAGAATTTAAAGGGACTCGATCCTAAAAAAGACGTCTTGCATGAAATCTGGGATCTCTACCCTAGACTCGATGAACAAATTATCCGTAAAAAATTAGGAGCCTTCTTGTTCAGTGGCGATGACGTTCTAAAACCTGTAGCTGGATTATCCGGTGGTGAAAAAGCCCGTTTGACTTTGACCAAATTATCTATGGAACATGATAACTTCTTAATCATGGATGAGCCTACTAACCACTTGGATATCGACAGTAAGGAAGTTCTTGAAGATGCTCTAAAAGAATTCCCTGGAACAGTTCTCTTCGTATCCCATGACCGTTACCTTTTGAACACTTTAGCCAATCGCATCGTTGATATCGGTGAGCACGGTAGCAAAATTTATCTTGGTGACTACGACTACTATGTTGAAAAAACTTCTGATACACCAGTAGTCGAAGAAACTAAAAAAGCTCCAACCGTCAGTGAAAAGAAGATGGAATATCAAAAATCTAAAGAACAACAAAAGCAAGAACGTAAATTACGTCGTCAAGTTGAAGATTTAGAAAATCAAATCGCTGAACTAGAAGAAAAGAATGCAGCCATTCAAAAAGAAATGACTAAAGATGAAAACTTAACTTCTTACAGTAAGTTGGCTGATTTACAAAAAGAACTCGATGAAAACAAAGCTAAACAAGACGAAATCGAAGAAGAATGGACTAATAAATCGATTGAATTGGAAGATTTTAATAGTTAGTTTGTTTTTTCTTTCCGTCGTCCGTTCGGCACTGGAAAACGCTGGAACGCAGTGGCCACAACTTGGAGCCTTTGCTAAGACCAAAATCGGGCAAAGTCTTCAAGCTCGACCTTTCACTAGGCAATAAATTGCCAAGTGAAATTTCACAACTGAGCATTTTCCAGAACCTCACTCCCGACTAAATAGTGATTTATATAAATTACTTCAGAAAATTAATAGAAGATATTATTAGAATTGCAGTACATTGCTGCAAGTTTAGTAATATCTTCTTTTTTATGTAGTGCTACAAAAAAACAGAGTTGTTATTTAGAAAGTATGTGTCTAATTCTATTCAAGTAGAGATTGAAATCTAGTCGGTAGCAAAAGCCCTGTGATGGCTCAGCCACCGACAGCCGTTCCAGCCAATCACAGGGCTTTTGCGGACGACGGCATATTTTACCCACTTAACGATTTCTATTGCCTATTACCTAGAAATTTGATAACTTTGATTAAACGAAATTAAAAAAAGAGGTACTTAACAATAAAACGAGATAATTTCTTAATTAGATTTTTTAAAGGTGTCGTCATCGCTTTGGGATTTATTTTGCCAGGAGTTTCTGGTGGTGTATTAGCTGCTATCATGGGAATTTATGAGAGATTGCTGAGTTTCATGGCCCACGTCAGACAAAACTTCAAGCGAGATTTCTTATACTTTTTACCTATTGGTATCGGTGGCATCGTCGGAATTGGGGTACTTTCTAAGCCTTTAGAATACTTATTAGCTCATTATCAAATGATTGTGCTTTGGGGGTTTGCGGGGACTATTATCGGGACGTTACCTACTTTGATCAAAGAATCTACTTCCCGAACTAATCGTGACAAAGTCGATATTATTTGGTTCTTCTCAATGTTTATCGGTGGTGGATTGTTTCTATTCTTCATGAGTGAAATTTTTGGAACGATTCCGGCTAACTTTTTAGGATTTATAATTGCTGGAGCTTTGATTGCTTTGGGTGTCTTGGTGCCGGGATTGAGTCCTTCCAACTTATTGATAATCTTAGGTTTATACACGCCGATGCTTCAAGGATTCAAGAGTTTTGACCCATTAGTCTTCATTCCAATTGCTATTGGGGGAATCATCTCTATTTTGACCTTCTCGAAAGCTATGGAAAGTCTGATCAAGCATCATCATTCCCGGGTTTATCATTTCATTCTCGGTATCGTTTTAGCTAGTACTGTTTTGATTTTAATCCCTAGTCCCTACTCGACTGAAAGTATTTCTTATGTTGGTGTCACTGGATTAGATTGGATTTTAAGCATTGCTTTCTTTGTTCTGGGATGTCTGTTGGCATTGTGGATGAGTAATTTAGAAGAAAAATACAAGTAAAAAATAACGCTGAGATTAATTTCTCGGCGTTATTTTTGTAAGTATTCTTTTTTGATGCGGTAAGACGTGGTCATCCGGTCATCTTGAATTGTTTGAATCGATTGTGAATATTGATGTTCAAAAGTTATGTTGTTACCTGCTTTTAAAGTTTCAATTCCTAATAAATCTTGATAATGCAAAACTTGTCTCATAGTGAATTGGTCGCCTGACAATAGACCTAGGATTGGAAAATCGAGCGTCTCTTGTTCAATGTAGTGCAAGACATTTGAGAAAGTGACTTCGGGGTTCAACTTGGGATTGGCTGCATAATCAGTCACAGCATAATTTTTAAATTGATAATCATTTGTTTCAATTAGACCATTACCAAACGGCAAAGACCATTTTTGGGTTCTTTGATCTAATTTTACTCGATGCCACGATTCATCACAACATGAAGAAAATTCATCGCGTGTGGATTCAAATACTACCGCAACATAATGGTAAACCTTAGTTTCATTTTCATTGTAAACAGTCAAAAATGGCAAAAAAACGTGACTTGCTTTAATTTTAAAGTAAGGGAAATTAAGTCGTTGTGCTAAGTCATCAGCAATGTCTGCCAAAGAGTCATTAGGATTGTGATACTCGTATTCTGGCAGGCCAAAGCCCGGTGTTATTCTACTGCTGGAATTCATATAAATACCATCAGTTTGATCATCATACTTCAAAACCACGTATGAAACTTTTGTTTTAGTTTTCATTAATACACCTCCCCTATTTTGTACCATATTTGAAGAATTTTTTTAAGTTATTTGTTTAAATATTCTCTACAATTGCATTATAGTTCCAAAAAAATATCTATGGCAATAAAAAAATACCGGTAACTAGACCGATATTTTCTGAATTAATTTTTAAATGAATGAATTGGTGCCGGAATGCGACCACCACGATGAATGAAATCAGCTGGCGAATTAGTATTAACTGCCATCACAGGAGCTTTTCCAAACAAGCCACCAAACTCAACTTCATCACCGACTTTTTTACCAGTGGCAGGAATAATTCTAACCGCCGTCGTCTTGTTATTAATGACTCCAATAGCGGCTTCATCGGCAATCATTCCACTGATAGTTTCGGCAGTCGTGTCACCAGGAATAGCGATCATGTCCAAACCAACTGAACAAACAGCTGTCATGGCTTCAAGTTTTTCAATATTCAAATGACCACCAGTTACGGCACGGATCATTTCAGCATCTTCAGAAACAGGGATAAAAGCACCCGACAAACCACCAACGTGCTCACAAGCCATAACGCCACCCTTTTTAACTGCGTCATTTAACAAAGCTAACGCAGCAGTCGTTCCAGGAGCTCCGACACTTTCCAAACCAATTTCTTCAAGGATTTCAGCCACAGAATCACCTTCATTAGGCGTTGGAGCAAGTGACAAGTCCACGATACCAAATGGTACTCCTAAAGACTTAGAAGCCACATTACCGACGAATTGGCCCATTCTAGTTACCTTGAAGGTCGTTTTCTTAATAGTTTCAGAAACAACGTCAATTGGTTGACCCTTAACTTTTTCCAAAGCATTCTTAACAACGCCGGGACCACTGATACCAACATTAATCACACAGTCAGCTTCACCAACACCGTGGAAAGCTCCAGCCATGAATGGATTATCTTCAACCGCATTGGCAAAGACAACTAAACTCATACAATTTACTGGATCAACTTTGGCAAGGTCTTTGATGACTGTACCCATTTTTTGAACAGCATCCAAGTTGATTCCAGAACGTGTTGAACCGACATTGACTGAGCCACAGACACGACTGGTTTCGGTCAAAGCTTGTGGCAATGAGTTGATCAATTTGATATCACCAGATTGATAACCTTTTTGAACGAGGGCTGAGAAACCACCGATCAAGTCAACACCTAAGTCTGTCGCTGCTTGGTCCATAGTTTTAGCAAATTCCACGTAATCTTTATCATCAGAAGCGGCCGCAATCAGAGAAATTGGCGTTACTGAAATACGCTTGTTGACGATGGGAATGCCATATTCAGCTTGAATCTGGTTGGCTACTTTGACTAAGTCTTTAGCTTTAGTAGTCAATTTATTGTAAATTTTTTGACGAGCTTTTTTACCATCACTGTCGATACAGTCAAACAGAGAAATTCCCATGGTAATCGTTCTAATATCCAGCTTTTCTTCAGAGACCATCTGGATCGTTTCTAAAATCGAATTAGTTTCCATCATTGATCCCCCTAGAGTTTTTGAATCGCATCAAAAATTTCTTGACGTTGAATGCGAATATCCAAGCCCGTTTCTTGACCAAGACTAGCCAACTCTTTTTGAACCGTGTCAAACTGAGTTGAGTTATCAAGTGTTACCATCATCATCATTGTAAAATTCTCGTGCATCAAAGTTTGTGAAATATCAATAATATTAACGTTCAATTCAGCCAACTTAGTTGAAACTTTAGCCACGATACCAACGTGATCATGACCAATTACTGTCAAAATTGCCTTCATAGTGATCCCTCTTCCTTGGAAAGTTTTGAGATAATCATAAACGAGAATATTAATTTGGGCAATAGGTATTTATGGTTAAAGTTAAGATTAATTAAAAATTATGTAATATTATTAATCTGAATGACACTTTTTCAAAACAAAAAGACTAGATTCCACCTGATCTAGTCTTTTTTGGTTTTGCTATTTTGGATTCCTTTGAGTACAAAAACGCCGATTGTAGGCAGAGCCAAAGGTCTTTGATTTTACTATTTCTAGATTCTTTAAGGTACAAAAACAGATGATAATGGTGAACAGCGTTCTGGCGTGTTTTACTATTTCTAGATTTTTTAAGGTACAAAAACATATTTTTGAACGTAAAGAACTTTGTCTTTGTTTTACTATTTCTAGATTCTTTAAGGTACAAAAACCTACATGCTTAGCAATCACAATATCATCCACGTTTTACTATTTCTAGATTCTTTAAGGTACAAAAACGGTCCATGTCGTTCACTTCTTTGAAAGTGTGTTTTACTATTTCTAGATTCTTTAAGGTACAAAAACTATCTTCTCTTATTTGAGGAGCCATTTCTTGTTTTACTATTTCTAGATTCTTTAAGGTACAAAAACATAATGATATTGCGGGGCTTAGCCCCGCTGGTTTTACTATTTCTAGATTCTTTAAGGTACAAAAACCTGCTGCTAATTTAGATTTTGAATCATAATGTTTTACTATTTCTAGATTCTTTAAGGTACAAAAACTTGGGACATCGAACACCCGCCATGACAGCAGTTTTACTATTTCTAGATTCTTTAAGGTACAAAAACTTAGTTCCGGCACTTGTAGCGCTAGTCAAAGTTTTACTATTTCTAGATTCTTTAAGGTACAAAAACTTTGAGTCGCATTCATCAAGTTTGGTATCCGTTTTACTATTTCTAGATTCTTTAAGGTACAAAAACAGTAGCTGCAACACTATTACCAGTTTGATCGTTTTACTATTTCTAGATTCTTTAAGGTACAAAAACTAACAGCAACTTTCTTCTTACCTGTGATACGTTTTACTATTTCTAGATTCTTTAAGGTACAAAAACTTACTTTACTTTTATTTACTTTACTTTGTGGTTTTACTATTTCTAGATTCTTTAAGGTACAAAAACTCAATCTCACGATGTGGAATCATTAACTCCGTTTTACTATTTCTAGATTCTTTAAGGTACAAAAACTGATAAAAGACAGGTAAAGCGAACACGTTAGTTTTACTATTTCTAGATTCTTTAAGGTACAAAAACACAGCCGCTTCACTAACCCCAACCAGTCGAGTTTTACTATTTCTAGATTCTTTAAGGTACAAAAACTAACTCGTATTGTAAAAAAATATCATCTGGGTTTTACTATTTCTAGATTCTTTAAGGTACAAAAACTTTGTTCTAACCGGTAATTTGATATCACCAGTTTTACTATTTCTAGATTCTTTAAGGTACAAAAACATATTAGTGATTTCTATAAAAAAAGTTTTAGTTTTACTATTTCTAGATTCTTTAAGGTACAAAAACTGTTTCAGAGGATTGTGTATGTCACGAGAGGTTTTACTATTTCTAGATTCTTTAAGGTACAAAAACTGTTTCAGAGGATTGTGTA
>OMJG01001089.1_pt1 | contig 17056 bp, 13 predicted proteins | sample 1646431 | NCBI WGS metagenome assembly OMJG01 (sample SAMN03771674, study PRJEB25209) | food metagenome | isolation source: Cotija cheese | place: Mexico:Jalisco,Michoacan | collected 2011-12-12
TTCAGAGGCCTCACCCTTCATTCGGAGGCCGGCGCGTGCGACGATTGTCACATTCTGCAATTCAGACCACCGTCAACGATGACAACGGAGCTCACCAGTGACATCATCGCACCATCCTTCATCGTCTGAGAACGCCTCGACTTTCACGCAGTTGTGGACGGCGGTCGCCGCTGAGGCGGCCGACCGAGAGTTCCTCCTCTTTCGAGACAAAACCGGCGAGGTCACCGCGTGGACCTACCGCGAATTCGATCGGATCGTCGAACAGACGGCATCCGCGCTTGCGGACTATGGGGTTCATTCGGGCGCCGCGATCCACCTGTGCCTGAAGAACTGCCCGGGATTCATTGCGATCTGGCTGGCCGCCGCGCGAATCGGAGCCTGGATCGTCCCCGTCGATCCCGCCTCAGCGAAGAACGACATCAGCACTCAGATCTCGAGAGTCGCTCCGGTAATCGGGATCTGCAGCACGGAACGCGGCGATGTCTACAGGCGAGGAGCTGCTGTGCATCCGCAGCTGCCGATCCTCGAGCTCGCTGAGACCGCGGCGGATCTCGCCTCCGGGGCCCCGCTGCTGCGGACTCCGACCAGGGCTATCGGTCGGGGCGAAGAACGCCCGACGATGGACCTCGATGACGTCACCAGGGCGGAGCCTGCACCCGAAGACAGGCTCGCGGTGATGTTCACCTCTGGCACCACTTCGCAGCCCAAGGGAGTCGTGCTCACCCAGGCGAACTACCTCGAAGTCGCCGAACGAATGGCGGCAGCTGCAGATCTGCAGGCCCACCATAGGTGGTACGTGACCCTGCCGCTGTTCCACGCAAACGCGCAGTACTACTGCTTCTCCTCAGCCATTCGCGCGGGCGCCTCGGTTGCGCTGACCGCAGACTTCTCCGCCAGTCATTGGGTCGAATGGGCACGGGAGCTCGAGGCCACTCACGCCAGCCTCTTCGCCGCTCCGATTCGGATGATTCTCGCCCGCACACCCGCTGAGCAGGTACCTGCCGAACTCGAACACGTCTGGTACGCGCAGAACCTCGCTCCAGACCATCATGAGAAGTTCGCCGAGCTCGTCGGCGTCGCCGCGCGGCAACTGTACGGGATGACGGAGACGATCGCGATAGTCAGCTATGACCGATCGGTTCCACCGCGCTGCGATGTCATCGGCCAGCCACTCGAGGGCCGACGTGTCGACTTGCTCGACCCACTCACCAGGCGGCCCGTCGCCACGGGGGATACCGGCATGATCGCGGTCGCTGGCACACGCGGGAAGGATCTGTTCCTCGAGTACCTCGACGACCCGACGACAACGGACAAGACCTTTCACGCAGGGGCGGACGGCACCGAATGGCTGCTCACCGGTGATCTCGCCCGACGTGACGAGGACGGAGTTCTCTCGTTCGTCGGCCGCGTCGACGACGTCATCAAAGTGTCCGGAGAGAACGTCAGCCTCACTGAGGTCGAAGCTGCACTCGCCCAGGCCCCAGGCGTGCTCGAGGTCGCTGTCGTCGCGGTGCCGGATCCGATCCGTGATGTGGTTCCTCACGCCTATGTCGTCGCTGCCGATTCCGGCGCTGGAGTCGACCTCGATCGTATGGCGCAGTGGGCGGAGGAGAACCTCGCACCGGCCGCCCGACCTCGCGAGTGGCACGTCCTCGACGAGCTGCCGCGCACGAGCGTGGGCAAGATCCGTCGATTCAAGATCGGAGCGCAGACGCAGCACGCGTCCTGACCCCCAGGTACGCCCGCCGGTACCACGTGTGAAGAACTCTTACGCGTCAACCATCACCACTAGTGAAGCTCCACGACTGTGTGTTCGACGACTGCACACATAATTTCAGCGCAACGATGCGCGAGAGAAAGGAACAGCAATGGCCGAAATCACGATCACCGAGGCTGACGGGCTCCGTCGCAGGAGAGCCTTCGTCGGCGCCGTCACCGGACACGTCATCGAATGGTACGACTACGGGATCTACGGGTTCCTTGCCGTGTATATGGGGCAGCTCTTCTTCGCCTCTGAGGACCCGACGATCTCGCTGCTGAGCAGCTTCGCCGTCTTCGCTCTGAGCTTCTTCATCCGGCCTCTCGGCGGACTGGTCTTCGGTCCAATGGCCGACCGGATCGGGCGCAAGCAGACCCTACTCATCGTCCTCATCTGCATGGCCGGCTCGACCTGTCTCATCGGCCTGTTGCCGACCCATGCCACTGTCGGCCTTGCCGCTCCGATCCTGCTCGTGCTGCTGCGCTGCATCCAGGGATTCTCTGCTGGCGGCGAAATCGGCACAGTGACGAGCTTCATCGCCGAATACGCTGGTCCAGGAAAGCGCGGCCATTCGACGAGTTGGCTGATGACCACCGCCGTCCTCGGTCTGCTTCTCGGCAGCCTCGTCGCCAACGGCATGTCGGCTCTCCTTGGCGAGGCGGCGATGCTGTCCTGGGGTTGGCGGATCCCGTTCCTATTCGCCGGTGTATTGGGCATGATCGCCATCTACATTCGCCTCAAGCTCGAAGACAGCCCGGAGTTCCTTGCAATCGTCGCCGCCGGCGAGAGCTCGAAAGCACCGCTGCGAGAAACCATGACGTGGGGCCGCGCGCTCATGCTCGTGTTCTGCATCATCACTGTCCACGCTTCGATCTTCTACCTCGTACTCACCTACGCTTCGACGTTTATCGGCGAGATTCTGCAGTTCTCCGGCACCGTGCGCTTCTGGTTCATCATCTCCGCCTGCCTGCTTGCTGCAGCGGTCATGCCGATCGGCGGAATCATGTCGGACAAGTGGGGGCGCAAGCCCGTGCTGCTCGTCTCCGGTGTCGCGGCGACACTGTCAATGCTGTGGTTCTTCCTGGCTGCGCCGGGTGCTACGCCGGTGAGCTTTTTCTTCCCGCTTATGGCCTGCGCATTGTCGTTCGGCTTCTACGCCTCCTCGACATATGCGACGATGACCGAGCTACTTCCCACAAAGATCCGGTCGACCGGAATCGCTGTCGCCTACAACCTCCCTGTTGCGATCTTCGGCGGCAGCGCACCGCTCATCGCCGCTTGGTTCATCTCGTCCACCGGCGACATCACCTCTCCGTGGTACTTTTTCGTCGGCACCGGTGTGGTGTCACTTGCGGCACTGCTCGTCCTTTGCCGCGATGACTTCACCAGGGCCGAGCAGGTGCAGGCGATCTCTGCGAACCAGAAATCCGTCGTCGAGGCAGCCTGACCTGCCGGGGACGTTTCACGCAATACCAGCGTCTTCGCCTTCACGTAGTCGCAGCACATACAGTCAGCGCCATAACCTCCCGTTGCACCGGGAGGTTATGGCGCTGACTGTATGCGGTGACGCGGCAGCTGCGAAGCGGCACCAGCGGTGAGGGATGCTTCGACCCCTCAAGCGGCGTCGCCGAGGTCGAACGCCCGCCTGCTCAAGCGGCGTCGCGGAGGTCGACCGCCCGACTGCTCAGGCGGTGTCGCCGAGGGCGACGACGTTGTCGGCGAGCCGTTCGTTGCTGCCGTACATGAAGTGGTTGGCCATGTTCTCGGAGAACCGGCTGGCTTCTGTGGTCAGCCCGACCGCCTCGGCGACCTCGCGGATGTGCATCGGGGTGGCGCCGCAGCACACGCCGATGTAGTTGACGCCCAGGTCGTAGGCCTCCTTCGCGAACGCACCGATCTCGTAGCGGTTGGTCTGCAGGGGATCGAGAGCGGTGGGGAACGTGCGCCCGTGCGGGGAGGCCACCTCGGCGCGGGGGTCGGAGAGGTTGAAGAACGTCGGCTCGTCCTCCGTGGTGCGGTAGGGGATCGGCAGGGCACCGACGTGACAGGACACGGCCGCTCGGATCTCCTTGAGCCACGGCAGCATCGTCGTCGGCCCGCGGAAGCAGTTGAGGCCGACGACATCGACGCCGAGCTGCTCGAGGCGCTGCGCGGTCTCGACGATCCCGACCCCGTCGGCCATCTCCTGGAAGGCCATCGGTGCCAGTGTGAGTACGACGGGCAGGCCGCTGGCCTTGGCGATCTCGGCGGCGGCGATGGCCTCACCGGCGAAGTAGAAGGTCTCGCCGATGATGAGGTCGGCACCTTCCTCGACCGCCCAGCCGACCATCTCGGCGAACATGGCCCGCACCTCGGCCTGCTTGGACTCATCGGCCGGGTCCCAGATGTTCGAGTTCGAGATGTTGCCGGCCATGAAGTTCCCGGGCTCGGCATCGGCGACGGACCGGGCGATCTGCAGGGCGGCGCGGTTGAGAGGCTCGAGCAGGTCCTCCTTGCCGATCACGCGCATCTTCTCGCGGTGTCCGTTGTAGGTGAAGGCCTCGACGATGTCGGAGCCGGCCCGCTGGAAGTCGACGTGCAGCGACCGCAGGGCATCGGGGAATTCGAGGGCCACCTCGGGGACGAACTCGCCGGCGGACAGGTATCCGCGTTTCTCGAGCTCGAACAGGAAGCCTTCCGCGCAGATCACGGGGCCGGCATCGAGGCGTTGGGTCAGTGCGTTGGTCGCGGTCATGGTTGCTCTCCGATTCGATGATGTGGTCGAGCCCGGGCGAGCGGCCCGAACCTGGGTATCACACCATCGATCGGCGCAGCGACGTCCGTCACATCGACATAAATCGTCGCCGATCGCCATGAAAGGACACGACATTCGCCGAGGCGGCCCGCCGAAGAGCGCTCACAGCTGGGCTCCGGTGGGGCCCGGTCGGGGGCAGGCACCGCCGGTTGCGGACCGAGGGTCAGCTGTCCTCGTCGCCGCTGAGGTAGACCGGCAGGCGACGGTAGCGCATTGCCCGCTGGGCGGCTCCGGCGGGAACCTCCTGCGTGGTTTCGTACGTGGCGTTGTTCTGCGGAACCTCGTGCGAACCCGGCAGCGGGTACGCCTCGCCCGCGACCGGTGCCGGCGAGGCGAAGGACTGCTGCTGGCCCGGCTGCTGTTCGAAGCCGGGGGAGTGCTGGTAGCCGACTCCGGGCAGCGGCTGCAGGCCGAGTCCCTGCCGGTCCGGTCCGTCGCCCTCGCTGTAGGCGTTGCCGGGGTGATGAGCGTCGCCGGAGTAGTAGGCATCTCCACGTCGGCTGCCGCGGCCACGTCCGGCGCGCCGGTCGGAATCCTCCGGTCGCAGGAACGGGAACGGTTTGAGCAGCAGGCCCGTGACGGTCGAGGACCACCAGCGCAGAGCGCGTTCGAAGGGTCCCCAGGACAGCACGCCCGTCCACACCACGGCCAGGGCCACGCAGATGAGGAGGACGACGGCGTCGTGGAGGACGGTGCGGCTGTCGTCGAGGACCGGCTGCAGACCGCGGACGACGAAGCCGTGAAGGATGTAGACAGCCAGGCTGTGCTTGCCGATCGTGGCGATCGTGTCCTTCGTGTTCGACAGCCACGTCAGCAGCGCCAATGTCAGCAGCACCGCTCCGAGGTCGACGATGAGACGCAGGCCCACGCCTTCGGGAACGCTGACGCCGAAGTGGGCGAAGTTGAGGCTGCCGTAGAGCCAGTAGTGATCGACCTGGTCGAGGTAGAAGTATCCGACGGCGGCGAGTGCGGCGACGCTGAGGCCGAGCTTCTGCCAGAGGGCAAGGCTGCCCGCCCAGCCGATGATCTGCTTGCCGTAGAGCTTGCCGATGACGAAGAACGGCCAGAACGCCATCGTCCGAGCCGCGGAGAGTTCGGTGTCGAGGATCGGCAGGAGTCCGCCGAAGAGCCCGACGACGAGCGAGGCGACGAGCATCGTGCGGGGGAAGCGCTCGATGAAGGGGACCGTGATCATCCACCACGCCATCGACAGCAGGAACCACGTGTACCAGAACGGTCTGAGGAAGTCGTAGCCGGGATTGAGCCCGAAGATCCACATCCACCCCCACATGAGCGGCAGCACCGTGGCGAGGAGAACGAAGTAGGTCAGCACCCGTTCGGCCAGCTTGTTCGACTTCGCCGTGATTCCGGCGAGGAAGACGAACGCCGGCATGTGGAACATGTAGATGAAGTACATCGGTGCGCCCAGGATCGGCGACTCCCACGGAGAGGTTCGAGCGAGAAGGTGGCCCAAAACCACCAGGAAGATCAGTATTCCCTTGGCGCGGTCGATGCGATAGTCCCGTGATGACACGCCGATACACTACCGCACCCGGCCCGATAAGCGGAAAGATCACACTATCGCCGAGGCGGCCGCACAGCCGCGTGCGCCCGCGCACTTCCGCTCGCGGACAGGGGAGAGCTCCCGCTCGCGACCAGGGGTGTGAACGCGACCAGGAGTGTGACCGCGACCGGGGGTGTGAACGCTCAGCCGCGGGCGGCGCAGACCACGCATGTCGCCGCGTAGGGGCGGGCCTCCAGCCGCGCCTCGGCAATGGGTCTGCCGCATTCGATGCAGATCCCGAACGTGCCCGCGGCGAGGCGGTCGACGGCCTCGGCGATCTCATCGAGGCGATTCTCGGACTGTTCGAGCAGGGTCGCGGCCTGCGACCGTTCGAAGGCCAGCGTCGCGCCTTCCGGGTCGTGCTCGTCGTCGCTGTTGTCACCGTCGCGGGCGGCCGAGACCTCGTCGATACCTTGGGTCAGGCGGCCGATGAGCGCCTGCGTCTCCGCCCGCTCATCCTCGAGCCGCTCCCGCATCTGCGCTTCGTCGATCATCGTCGTCTCCTCGATTCCTTCCGGCTGTGTCGCCGGTGGCCTCTAGTGAAGGCCCCGAACGTTCAGGTCGCGAGCGCTCGGGCCTCGAAAGCTCAGGCTTCCAGCGCCTCGGACGCTTCGAGCCAGCGCATCTCGAGCTCGTCGAGTTCGTCCCGGGACTCGCGGATCGCTGCCGTGAGCTCAGCCAGTCCTTCGAAGTCGGTCTGGTCGTGGGCGGCCATCTCCTCGTGCTTCTGCGCGATCTGATTGTTCAGCTTGTCCATCCGCCGTTCGATCGCGGACACTTCCTTCTTCGCCGCCCGGGCTTCCGCACCGGACAGTTTCGGAGCCGACGTCACTCCCTCGCTCGCCGAGGCGGCCCCACCGGAACCGTCCCCGCCGGCTCCCGTCGCGGCCCCGTTCGAACTGCCGGACGCCTTGTTCGAACCGGCGGCACCCCGGCGTTCCTCTTCGGCTCGCAGTCGCAGGTACTCCTCGACGCCGCCGGGAACATGGCGCAGTCCGTGATCGAGGATCGCGTACTGCTGATCGGTCACGCGCTCCAGCAGGTACCGGTCGTGGGAGACGACGATGAGGGTGCCCGGCCAGGAATCGAGGAGATCCTCCATGGCCGCAAGCATGTCCGAATCGACGTCGTTGGTCGGCTCATCGAGGATGATGACATTGGGTTCGGCCATGAGCAGCAGCAGAAGCTGGAGGCGGCGCTTCTGTCCGCCGGAGAGCTCCTTGACCCGTGCGGACAGATGTTCCTTCGCGAAGCCGAGCCGTTCGAGCAGCTGAGCCGGGGTGAAGTCCTTGCCTTCGATGGTGAACGAGGTCTTCGACTCGGCGAGGACTTCGCGCACACGGGAGTCGGCGATCCGGGCCAGATCCTTGAACTGCTGATCGAGCACGCCGATCTGCACGGTCTTGCCGCGCTTGACCCGTCCGGCATCGGGGTCGATCTCTCCCGAGATCAGACCCAGCAGGGTCGACTTCCCGGCGCCGTTGGGGCCGAGGATTCCGGTGCGTTCGCCGGGACCGATACGCCAGGTGACATCGTCGAGGATCGTGGTCTCACCAAAGTGCTTGGACACGTCGAGCAGATCGACGACGTCCTTGCCCAGGCGGGCCGTGGCCATCTTCTTCAACTCGATCGGATTGCGGACCTCGGGCACGTCGGCGATGAGCTGGTTGGCCGCCTCGATGCGGAACTTCGGCTTCGACGTCCGAGCGGGTGCGCCGCGCCGCAGCCATGCGAGCTCCTTGCGCATGAGATTCTGTCGCTTCGCCTCGGTGGCGGCAGCGATCCGGTCGCGTTCGACGCGCTGGAGGACGTAGGCGGCATAACCGCCTTCGAAGGGCTCGACGATGCGGTCGTGGACCTCCCAGGTCTTCGTGCACACCTCGTCGAGGAACCACCGGTCGTGGGTGACCAGCAGCAGGGCTCCGGCGTTCTTCGGCCACCGGCCGCGCACATGCTTGGCCAACCATGCGATGCCGTCGACGTCGAGATGGTTCGTCGGCTCGTCGAGGATGATCATGTCCCAATCGCCGATGAGCAGCGCCGCCAGGGCCACCCGGCGGCGCTGACCGCCGGAGAGCGAGGAGATCTGCGCATCCCAATCGAGATCGGCGATGAGTCCGGAGATGATGTCACGGGCCCGCGGATCGGCCGCCCATTCGTGATCGGCGGCATCGCCGACGACGGAGAAGCCCACGGTCGCTTCGTCATCGAGGTCATCGCTTTGGCCGAGCATGCCCAGACGCAGACCGCCGCGATAGGTCACGCGTCCGGAATCGGGTTCGATGGTGCCGGCGAGCATGCCGAGCAGACTCGACTTGCCGTCGCCGTTGCGGCCGACGATGCCGATCATGTCGCCGGACTCGACGCCGAGGGTGACGGAGTCGAAGACGACGCGCGTGGGATATTCGAGGTGGAGGGCTTCTGCCCCGAGGAGATGTGCCATAGCGCTCCCTAGCCTAGTTCACGATGACCGGGTCCCGGCCACTGCTGGGGCTCTGCTCTGTGCCCCAGCGGAGTGTCTGCTCTGTGTCGGCGGGCGGTCTCCGCGCCACGGTCGACTGTCTCAAAGATGGAGGTCTGTGCGTTCGCATTGCGGACCGCGAACGGCCGTGCGTGACGGAATATTTCTTTTTCATATCGGTGTCCGTGATTGAGGTGCTAGCGGAGCCGCCGAAACGACTTCGGTGCATTAGACTGACCGAAACTCATCAAAATATGACAGTTCGTCCAGTGGTTTCACATCTTCGGTAGGGGCAGACAGCGCCCTCATCCGTGTGCACTGTCTGTATCAGAAAAGAGAAAACGTGAAGAAGCTCGCTTCAGCGGTGTCGATGATCGCCGCATCCGCCCTCGTCCTCTCGGCCTGTGGTTCAGGTGAAGGAGGCGAATCCGGCTCCGACTACCTCGCCTGCATGGTCTCCGACTCCGGCGGTTGGGACGACCAGTCCTTCAACCAGTCCGGTCGGGAAGGTATGGAGAGCGCGAAGAAGAACCTGGGAATCGAAGAGAAGCTCGCCGAATCGCAGGGCGACGCGGACTTCGGGCCGAACGTCGACAACATGGTGCAGCAGGGCTGCAACCTCACCTTCGGCGTCGGATTCCTCCTCGAGGACACGATCCAGGAAGCCGCCGAAGCGAACCCGGACCTCAACTTCGCGCTCATCGACTCCACGTTCTCCGACGCCGACGGCAAGCCGGTGACGCTCGACAACGCCAAGGCAGTCGTCTTCAACACCGCCGAGGCCGCGTATCTGGCCGGCTATGTTGCGGCCGCGACCTCGGAGTCGGGCAAGGTCGGCACCTTCGGCGGCATCCAGATTCCGTCGGTGACGATCTTCATGGACGGCTTCGCCGATGGCGTGGACAAGTTCAACGAGGACAACAACAAGGACGTCAAGCTGCTCGGCTGGAACAAGGAGAAGCAGGACGGATCGTTCTCCGGTGACTTCGAGAACCAGGGACAGGGCCAGGAACTGACCAAGCAGCTCATCTCGCAGGGCGCGGACGTCATCATGCCCGTCGCCGGACCCGTCGGCCTCGGTGCCGCAGCGGCGGCGAAGGAAGCCGGCGACGTCAACCTCGTGTGGGTCGACTCTGATGGCTACGAGTCGACCGAATACGGCGACATCATCCTCACCTCGGTGGTCAAGCAGATCTCGCAGGCCGTCGAAGACACCATCAAGGAAGGCACCGAGGACAACTTCACCAATGAGCCCTACGTCGGCACGCTCGAGAACGAAGGTGTGGGCATCGCTCCGTACCACGACTTCGAGGACAAGGTTCCCGAAGACGTGAAGAAGGACGTCGAAGAGCTGAAGAAGCAGATCATCGACGGCAGCCTCGTCGTCGAGTCGGAGAGCACACCGAAGTAAGCTCGTCGGATAAACTGCAGGGCCGAGTTCTTTCGGCCCTGCAGTTTTCAAGTTTGTGAGGAGAACCGGAAGCAGTGAAACTCGAGCTTCGCGGGATGACCAAGGTGTTCGGATCGTTCGTGGCCAACGACCACATCGATCTCACCATCCAGCCGGGCGAGATTCACGCCCTGCTGGGTGAGAACGGCGCCGGCAAATCCACCATGATGAACGTCCTCTACGGACTCTACGACGCCGATGGAGGAGAGATCCTCATCGACGACGAGCCGGTGAAGTTCTCCGGCCCGGGCGATGCTGTGGCCGCGGGAATCGGCATGGTCCACCAGCACTTCATGCTCGTGCCCGTGTTCACCGTGGCCGAATCCGTGGCGCTGGGCTACGAACCGACGAAGAGCCTCGGACTCCTCGACATCAACGAGGCGCGGAAGAAGGTCAAAGAGATCTCGTCGCGCTTCAACTTCAATATCGACCCCGACGCCCTCATCGAGGACCTGCCGGTCGGCGCCCAGCAGCGCGTGGAGATCATCAAGGCCCTGTCCCGGGACGCCGAGATCCTCATCCTCGATGAGCCCACGGCCGTGCTGACTCCGCAGGAGACCGACGAACTCATCTCGATCATGCGCCAGCTCAAAGAGCAGGGCACCTCGATCGTGTTCATCACCCACAAACTGCGCGAGGTCCGCGCGATCGCCGACGCGATCACCGTCATCCGCCGCGGCAAGATCGTCGGCGAGGCCTCCCCGGATTCGACCGAGACCGAACTGGCCAGCCAGATGGTCGGCCGTGCTGTGTCCCTGACGACCGAGAAGGACGCCGCCGATCCGGGCGATGCCACCTTCCAGGTCCGCGGGCTCACCGTCGTCGACAAAGCCGAGAACGTCGTCGTCGACGATGTGTCCTTCGACGTCCGTCGTGGGGAGATCCTCGCCGTCGCCGGTGTCCAGGGCAACGGGCAGACCGAACTGGCCGAGACGATCATCGGCCTGACCGAACCCCGCCTGGGCTCGGTCACGCTAGACGGCAGGGACCTCATCGGGAAGTCGGTGAAGGGCCGCCTCGGTGCCGGCATCGGATTCGTTCCCGAGGATCGGTCGACCGACGGCATCATCGCGGAGTTCGCCATCCGCGAGAACATGATCCTCGACGTCTACGATCGTGAACCCTATGCCAAGGGCCTCAACCTCAAACCGAAGGTCATCACGGAGGAGGCGAAGAAGAAAGTCGACGAGTTCGACATCCGCCTCGGCAGCGTGGTCGACCCGATCGCGACCCTGTCGGGAGGCAACCAGCAGAAGGTGGTGCTCTCCCGCGAGCTCGGTCGTGACCTGCGGCTGTTCATCGCCAGCCAGCCCACCCGCGGCCTCGACGTCGGATCGATCGAATTCGTGCACAAGCGCGTCATCGCCGAACGCGATGCCGGCACTCCCTGCATCATCGTCTCGACCGAACTCGACGAGGTCTACGGACTCGCCGATCGCATCGCCGTGATGTACGCCGGACGCATCGTCGGCATCGTGGGACCCGAGACCTCTCGTGAGGCACTGGGCCTGATGATGGCCGGTGTTCCCGCCGACGAAGCCCTCGAAGCCACGGCCGGCAGCGCGAGCACCGATGGTGCCGCGAACCCGGCAGTCGATGCGGAGTCGGCCGCCACCTCGGCGGATTTCGCGTCCACCGCCACCCCGGCGGACGACGACTCAGCCACCACCTCGGCGGAGGAGACCAAATGACGACTGATATCGCACCGACGGCTCCTTCGCCGGCACCGCCGCCGAAGCCCGAGGCCGCCGACGACAAGGGACAGAGCCTGCTGCAGCAGATCCTGTCGGGATCCTGGCTCGTCTCGCTGCTGGCGATCGTGCTCGCCCTCCTGTTCGGCGGCGTCCTCATCGCCGTGTCGAACGCTGAGGTCGTCGCGGCGGCCGAGAACTTCTTCGCCGCGCCCGGCGAATTCTTCGCCACGCTCTTCCAGACCGTGGGCAACGCCTATTCGGCGCTGTTCCGCGGGGCGGTCTTCGACTGGGAAGCACGCACCACAGAACGCGCCATCCGGCCCCTGACCGAGTCGATGGTCTCGGGCACCCCGCTCATCCTCACCGGTCTCGGCATCGCCCTGGCCTTCCGCTGCGGTCTGTTCAACATCGGCGGTCAGGGCCAGGTCATCCTCGGCGCGACCATCGCCGGTTTCCTCGGCTATGCGCTGCCGCTGCCTCCCGTCGTCCACATGCTCGTCGCCGTCGTCGGCGGCATCATCGGCGGTGCGATCTGGGCCGGCATCGCCGGTGTGCTCAAGGCGCGCACCGGTGCCAACGAGGTCATCGTGACGATCATGCTCAACTCGATCGCCGGCTATGCACTGGGCTACCTGCTCAAGGAGAACTGGTTCACGCACACGAGTTCGGCCAACCCGCAGTCACGTGTCATCGACGACTCCGCGCACATGTTCCTGCTGCTGCCCGCGCCGTTCCGCCTCCACTTCGGTTTCATCATCGCCATCCTCGCCACGATCTTCGTGTGGTGGCTGCTCGAGCGGTCGACGATCGGCTTTGAGTTCAAGGCCGTCGGTGCGAACCCGCATGCGGCTCGGACCGCCGGCATCTCGGTGTCCAAGGTGACTGTGACGGTCATGATCGTCGCCGGTGCCCTGGCCGGACTCGGCGGTGCCGCCCAGGTGCTCGGCACCGAATTCAAACTCACCGGCGGCATCAGCGGATCGATCGGCTTCGACGCGATCACCGTCGCCCTGCTGGGACGGTCGAAGCCGTTGGGGACGTTCCTCGCCGGGCTGCTCTTCGGCGCGTTCAAAGCCGGCGGCTATCTCATGCAGTCCCAGACCGGTACGCCGATCGACATCGTCCTCGTCGTCCAGTCCGTCATCGTGCTGCTCATCGCGGCCCCGCCACTGGTGAGGTCGATCTTCCGGTTGCCCACGCCGGTGCTCAAGCGGAAGGAGGACTGAGATGACCGCTCAGACCGTGGACAAGACACCTTCGACCCAGGTCAAGGCGCTTTCGCCGATCGCCTGGAAATTCCCGATCGTCTATACGATCCTGGCGCTGATCTCGCTCATCTGCTTCGGCCTCATCGGCCGTGACGGAGAGACGACCTTCCGCGTGGCCAGCGGCGGAGACTTCTTCGCCATCCCCGACTTCGCCGTGTCCTCGACGGCGGCGGGGCTGACGCTGGGCATCCTGCTCGTCATCATGGCCGCCGTGTCGATCTATGCGGCGATCAAGCGCATCGACACGGGCTCCTGGTTCCCGATGCTCTTCGGCGTCATCTTCGTCCTGTCGTTCCTCGCCTGGGCAGGCGGCGGATCCGGCGGTGTGATCCCGCTGACCACGCTGCTCGCCGGTGCCCTGGCACTGTCCGTGCCGCTGATCTTCGGCGCCATGTGCGGTCTCGTGGGAGAACGGTCGGGCATCATCAACATCGCCATCGAGGGCCAGCTGCTGGCCGGCGCCTTCCTCGCCGCGGTCGTCGCCTCGGTGGTGAACAACCCGTACGCGGGTCTGCTCGCAGCCCCCATCGCCGGTGCTCTGGTCGCCGTGGTGCTCACCTTCTTCGCGGTGAAGTACTGGGTCAACCAGATCATCATCGGCGTCGTCCTCAACGTGCTCGTCGTCGGCGTCACGAGCTTCCTGTACTCGACGGTGCTCACCCAGGACCCGGGGCTGTGGAACTCTCGGCAGAAGCTGCCGAATCTGCCGATCCCGCTGCTGTCGGACATCCCGGTGCTCGGGCGGGTGCTGTTCGACCAGAACATCCTCGTCTACATCATGTACGTCGTCGTCATCGCTCTGCAGATCTTCGTCTTCCGCTCGAAGTGGGGTCTGCGGATGCGTGCCGTCGGTGAGCACCCGAAGGCCGCCGACACCGTGGGCATCAAGGTCAACTTCACCCGCGTGCGCAACACTCTGCTCGCCGGTGCCATCGCCGGTCTCGGTGGTGCCTTCTTCACCGTCGGCTCCGGGCTGGCCTTCGGCAAGGAGATGTCGGCCGGGCAGGGCTATATCGCCCTGGCCGCGATGATCCTGGGCAAATGGAACCCGAAGGGTGCGCTGCTGGCGGCTCTGCTGTTCGGCTTCTCCAAGAGCCTCGGCAACACCCTGCAGTCCATCGGCACCCCGGTGGCCAACGAGCTGCTGCTCATGCTGCCCTACATCGTCACCGTCTTCGCTGTCGCCGGCTTCGTCGGTCGGGTCCGCCCGCCGGCCGCGGAAGGTGTGCCCTACGTGAAGTGAGTCCCGCCTCGGCGACGGATCGGTCAGCCACCGTCCCCGACGAACCGGCACGACCCCTCGAGCACCCCACAGTCACCACCCGAAGGAAGAGGTCTCCCCATGACTGTCCCCGAACCTCACCCGACCGACCCGGCTTGGAGCGAGGAACCCACCCCGGTCGCCCCCGAGGACCTCAGTGAGGGCACGTGGGAGCTGCTGCGGGCCGAAGCGAAGCGGGCGATGGCGCGGGCCTATGTGCCCTATTCGAACTATCCGGTCGGGGCGGCCGGTCTCGTCGACGACGGGCGCATCGTCGGCGGCTGCAATATCGAGAACGCCTCGTTCGGGGTGACTCTGTGCGCGGAGTGCTCGCTCGTCTCCGAGATGTTCATGACCGGCGGCGGCCGCCTCGTCGCCTTCGACTGTGTGGACGGGGAAGGCAACACCCTCGTTCCCTGCGGACGGTGCCGACAGCTGCTGTTCGAACACGGCGGCAACGACCTCGTCATCAACATGCCCAGCGGACGTGAGCCGATGTCCGTGGTCCTGCCCGAGGCGTTCGGACCCGATCACCTGGCCGCCGCACGCCGCGACCATGAGGCCAAGCACTGACCGATCGACTCCCGCGCCGAGGCGGACGTGGCCGGAATGAGACCGCAGGGGCCGCTGAGGACAGAGTCTGTTGAGGACCGGGCCTTGAGGGCGACGACTGAGCCGACAACGAAGATTTCGACGACAACGAAGGATTGAGACCGTGAGCGTAGAAGCATTCGACACCGTCGACGTCATCGCCGCCAAACGCGATGGCCGAGCCCTGAGCAAGCAGCAGATCGACTGGGTCATCGACGCCTACACCCGCGGCGCCGTTGCCGACGAGCAGATGGCGGCCCTGGCCATGGCGATCTTCATCAACGATATGGCACCCGACGAGATCGCCCACTGGACGCAGGCGATGATCGACTCCGGTGAGCGGATGGACTTCTCGTCGCTGACCCGACCGACGTCGGACAAGCATTCGACCGGGGGAGTCGGCGACAAGATCACCCTGCCCCTGGCCCCGCTCGTCGCCGTCTTCGACGTGGCCGTCCCGCAGCTCTCCGGCCGCGGTCTCGGCCACACCGGCGGCACCTTGGACAAACTCGAATCGATTCCCGGCTGGCAGGCGGGACTGAGCAATGAGGCGATCGTCGACCAGCTCGAGGACGTCGGCGCCGTCATCTGCGCCGCCGGATCCGGTCTGGCTCCGGCGGACAAGAAGCTCTACGCCCTGCGCGACATCACCTCGACCGTCGACTGCATCCCGCTCATCGCCTCCTCGATCATGTCGAAGAAGATCGCCGAGGGTACCTCCGGGCTCGTCCTCGACGTCAAGGTCGGCTCCGGGGCGTTCATGAAGGACCTGACGAAGGCCCGCACGCTCGCCGAGACGATGGTCGAACTCGGCAAGGCCGCCGGAGTGAACACCTCGGCGCTGCTGACCGATATGTCCACACCCTTGGGTCTGACCGTCGGCAATGCTCTCGAGGTCCGCGAATCCGTCGAGGTCCTGGCCGGCGGCGGACCCGCCGACGTCGTCGACCTCACTGTCGCCCTGGCCGAGGAGATGCTGCGCCTGGCGGGCAGGACCGACATCGACGTCCGCGCCGCCTTGGCCGACGGGCGGGCCATGGACAAGTGGAAGCAGATGATCCGCGCCCAGCACGGCGACCCGGACGCCGCTCTGCCCGTGGCCGAGCACACCGAGGTCGTCACCGCGACCGATTCCGGGGTGCTCACCTCGCTCGATGCGCTCTCGGTGGGAGTCGCCTCGTGGAGGTTGGGTGCCGGACGGGCGCGGAAGGAGGACCCGGTCCAGGATGTGGCCGGAATCGAACTCCACGCCAAACCCGGGGACACGGTCACGGCAGGACAGCCGCTCATGACACTGCACACGGCCACCCCGGAACGGTTCGACCGGGCGATCGAGGCGTTGGAGTCCGCGGTCGAGATCGGCGGGGACGCCGCCTCGGTGCCGGAATCGATCGTCTTCGACACGATCACCTGAGCTCGATCACACATCGGCGGGCCTACTGCGCGGCCGCCGGCCTGACTACTCTGGAACCACAGCCTGAGAAACTGCACCACTGACTGCACCACTGACCTTGGAGGAACCCATGACCAGCCGCACCGATGTCGCCGCGATCATCGACCACACCCTGCTCAAGCCCGAAGCGACTCCCGCCGACGTCGATGCCCTCGTGGCGGAGGCGAAGGAATTGGGCGTGCTCGCAATCTGCGTGTCGCCGTCCATGCTGCCGATCACCGATCCGGGTGAGCTCGTCGTGGCCACCGTCGTCGGGTTCCCCTCCGGCCAGGTGAAGCCGGAGATCAAGGCCGCCGAGGCGGCTCAGGCCGTCGCCGACGGTGCCGCCGAAGTCGACATGGTCATCAACATCGGACAAGCCGTCGCCGGGGACTTCGACGGGCTCGAGGCCGATATCCGGGGTGTCGTCGAGGCCAGCGGGGATGCCCTCGTCAAGGTCATCATCGAGTCGGCGGCGCTGACCGATGAGCAGATCGTCGAGGCCTGCCGTCGCGCCGAGGCCGCCGGTGCCGGATTCGTCAAGACCTCGACCGGTTTCCACCCGGCCGGAGGCGCCAGCGCTCACGCTGTGTCTCTGATGCGCGAGACCGTGGGCGACCGCCTGGGAGTGAAGGCCTCCGGCGGAATCCGCACTGCCGAGGCAGCCGAAGAGATGATCGCCGCCGGCGCGTCCCGCCTGGGCCTCTCCGGCAGCCGCACCATCCTCAACTCCCTCTAATTACTACCTGACGGCGGCCCAGCAACCTCGCGCGAGGTTGCTG
>OMJG01001090.1_pt1 | contig 17048 bp, 18 predicted proteins | sample 1646431 | NCBI WGS metagenome assembly OMJG01 (sample SAMN03771674, study PRJEB25209) | food metagenome | isolation source: Cotija cheese | place: Mexico:Jalisco,Michoacan | collected 2011-12-12
AGACTGCCATTGAAAGATTCCGGGCTTGTTCGGATTAAACTTGTAATTTGCCAAAATGATTTGTTATTTTATTGGGATGATGCCCAGAGAAACTAGCCAGGTAAGGCCGCCAATGATGAGCCAGATAAGGTAAAAGATAGCGAGTCCCTGTTGATAGTGAGAAAGTCCCTGCCAGCCATGAGCACGTAAACGGCTGATTGTCAGCCCAGTCATTATGAGACTGAGCACGCCCATTATTAACAGGCCGAAAAGAATAAATACATCTGGATGAAAGGGGTCATTCTGAGCTAATGCCACACTGCCATCGATGATTAAGAACAACGGGAATCCGAGACATAATCCGTTAATTTCCAGTTCCAACCACATCCGTCGCTTAGTTATATGCATCTTGACATCTCCCTCTACAGTCAGTATACCATGGACTTTTTTCGGTAAATAGGACTTGCTTTCGCACTAATAGACGCGTAAATTAAAGCGCAGGGAAGTCATATAGGAGGAAATCATGCATAAATCTGCTTTTTTGATTGGTCTGGGAGCTTTGGCTTTGGCATTAGGGGTCACCGATCTGACATCTGCTCAGGCGGCAACGTGGCATGCGGGAACACCTAAGGTCATGCGCCATACGTGGTTTTATAATGGTAAAGGGGATAATAAGGCCTATATCACATATACCAAGACTAAAAGTACCGGAAATCTCTTTGGGTTAGACGCAACAACTGACCGGTATTATCGGTTACCCGGGTATGGGCTGAAGAAGCTGAAATATCAGTCTTTAGGGCATCACATCTACCAACTGTCTGGCATTCAGTATTCCCCAGCTGGACAAACGGTTCAGTTTGATGGTCAGCGAATGACGTATAAAGTTAAGGTGACAGCTAAGCAATTACATTTTTACAAGGGTTATCACAATTATGTTCGTCAGGTAAAGTTTACTACGACGAAGACACCGGCAGCTTTGAAGTAAAGTCGGCTTAGGCTGGCAGTAAAAACCCGTCCACTATAACCAATCGAGGTTATAATGGACGGGTTTAGTGTTGTTCGGAGTCAGAATTATTTCCCGGAAAACGTTCGTAGCAATTAATTCTGAAATTCATGTTCAATCTGTAAGTCCGCTTGTGGAATCTTGCCAGAGGCAATCAGAGGTGATGCAGAACCGATGCTTAGTAGCGTCAGATGATGCATGGCTCGAGATGCGATGGTATACAGTGTCCCGGTAAATTGCTCATCTGGGTAATTTTCGGCGGAGACGTTGTAGGCGATAACGCTATCGAACTCTAAACCTTTGGCCAGATAGATGGGTAAGACCACAACACCCTTAGGCAGTGATCGGTCGGTATCCGTTAACCGGGTTAGATCAAAGTCGGCATGGAGCTTTTGGTACACGAGCTTGGCTTCAGCCGTGCTTTTTGTCAGAATAGCGACCGTTCCATTGGTTGCTAATTCTAATTTAAGTTCGTGAGCCAAAGCCTTGAATGCCGCTGCTTCATCGTAGCGAATGACCACTTTGGGCAGGTCGCCCGGCCGGTTAAAGGCTTCGATCTGATCACCATCGGGGAGTAAAGCCTTCGCGAAGGTTGTGATGGGTAACGTTGAGCGGTAGGAGCGTCGCAAGGTGATCAGACGCGAGCGCTTGATATTTAGTGCGGCATTGAGTTTTTTGAGAATACTTTCCGGCGATTCAACGGCTTTGAATAAGGCCTGTTCGCTGTCACCCAGTAAGGTGAGCTTGGCTCGTGGAAAGGCGTGTTGTAAATAAATGAGTTGCGCCATGGAGTAATCTTGCATTTCATCAGCAAATAAATGCTGCATGCGGTGGTTCGCACCACCGCCAATTAAAATATCACGAAGGTACAATAGTGGGGCGGCATCCGTTAAGGCGAGGTGGTGAAATTCGATATCATGTTGGTAACTCGCGATGGCGGTTTGCCAGTCAGTAGAGGTGACATCTTCTGGTAACGGACACTGTTTCAAAAAGGCAGTGTATTGGCTATACGCGTCTAAAAAGTACCCATTATAAATAGCGTCATCGACTTGGCGCAAGCGGCGGCGAACGATTTGCCGAGCAATGTAGTCGATCTCGTCGTCGAGCTGTTCAAATTTACCCAAGTGTTTTTCGCCTAAGAGGTTGTGATAGTCCTCGTCACTGAGTTGGTCGATGGTGTCGTGGACCCAGTCGGCCTTGGCTTCTTCAGCGATCCGCTGCTTCAAGCGCTTTTCCAGTTCATTTTTGGTACGCAAGAAGCGATCAGCTGGTGCTGCCGCAGTTGGAAATTGGCGATAGATATCACGAATTTCTTCTTTTGAAAAGAACACCCGACCATGAAACCGGATATCCGTAAACAGTAAATCATCAGCCGTACATTGATGACAGTACTCGTTGATAGCTGTCATCAAGGCGGCACTTTCTTGGAAGTTTCGTAAGGAGAGGTTTACGGGATGTTGCTGATCAGTTTCGTAACGGTCGAATTGCGTTTGCACCGTTAAGCCTTGGAACCGTTGCGTTAGAAACTCGGCTAGGGTGACTTGGCGCATGTTGCGCTCACCGAGGCTGGGCAGAACGTCACTAATGTAGTGGCTGAACAACCGATTAGGTGAGAATAAGACGATCTGATCAGCCTCAAGATCGCGCCGACTGTGATATAGCAGGAAAGCAATCCGCTGTAAAATGGCCGATGTCTTACCGGAACCGGCAACCCCTTGAACCACTAATAGGTCACTGCGGGTGTCACGAATAATATCATTTTGTTCCCGTTGGATGGTTGCCACAATATTTTGCATGGTGGCGTCGTTTTGCTCACCCAAAGCGTGCTGCAGCATTTCATCTCCAACGGTTTCGTTGGTGTCAAACATACTTTCAATTTGACCATCTTGAATCAGAAACTGTCGCTTCTTGAGTAGCTTGGTCTGCTGGTCACCAGCTGGGGTGTGATAAGCGACCTGTCCTAAGACCCCATTGTAATAAATACTAGAAATAGGGGCCCGCCAGTCATAAACTAAGAAATTTTGATCGTCATCAACGAACGAGGCAGTGCCAATGTAAAGTGACTCGCTGTCGGTTTCACCGGGATCTTGGATATCGATGCGACCAAAGTACGGAGATTTTTGTAAGTTTTTAAACGTATCTAATTGATCTTGAATGATATTTTGATTTTCAGTTAAACGAGAAACTAATGCCCGTTGTTGTTGGAGTTCGGCACTGGTTTCGATTCGGTCATCGACTTCGAACCAGTTAACCGAGGTGTTTTCGCTGTAATTTTGCAACACGTTACGTAGTTCTTGATGGGCCGCTTGGTAGTCCGCATCGGTTTTGGCGATGCGTTGACCAATGGCGTGAGCAACCTGATCAACACGCTGTTGTTCTTGTGCTTCTTCGCTGGTGGTCAAACTGACCGCCTCCTTTGGATAGGCTAAAGTGCCTAACAAGTTTAGTCATATTTGGGGAGTGTGTCAAACGATTGCGCCTAGTTTATTTTAATAAGTTTTTTGGCATAGGATTACCTGACTTGGGACTTACGATAAATGGGTTCATTTGTCGAGATTGCCCGCCCTCTGGTCGTAGCAAATGAGCTGGAACGTACCGGACACGACTTTAAGCCAAGAAGATCACTTGTCTCAAAGCTCGGTCTTATCCTAAGCGCGCTAAACCCGCGCACTAAGGATAACGACGGTACTGAGCCCATTTGCCACTTCCCGTCGGGCTACTGTGGCGTGGTGTGGTCACGTTGGTTAAACCTTAAGTCCGATTAGAACAATTATATTTAGCTGTTTTGGAAGTATTAACCTAATTATTTGTGATCGTTGGTATTGTTGTATTGGCAACTACTTGTGGCTGTTATTGATTCCTACTAGTTCTTAGCCTGGAAGTCACGTGGCGGTTGTAACCTACAAAAGTCTCTATGCTTACCGCCCACTGAAATTCGCCAGATTTTGCGAAATTATAGTTTACATCCACCCCTAAAACCTCTAAAATGAACCTATGTAAGACTAACGATAAAAGTAGTCCAAATTCAGAGAGGAAATGGCTTGGTGCAACGTTTCCAGTGACGAAGTGGGTCGTTAGATCACTTTAAAATTCGATGATTAGTGTCGCGGGGTCGCCGTTATCGACAAGAGGCAGTCATGAACTGCAAATTAGGTGGTACCGCGCGTTAGCGTCCTTTTAGCAAGTAGCTAAGAGGGCGCTTTTTTGGAAAGGATGAAGATAATGAGTAAACACGTCATTTTAACGGGGGATCGTCCCACCGGTAAGCTACATATTGGTCATTACGTTGGTTCATTGAAAAACCGCGTTGCGTTACAAAACACTGGCGATTATGAGACCTACATCATGATTGCTGACATGCAAGCCCTGACTGATAATGCACGAGATCCGGAAAAAATTCGGCACAGTTTGTTACAAGTTGCCTTAGATTATTTAGCAGTGGGGATTGATCCGGCTAAATCAACGATTTTGGTTCAATCACAAATTCCAGCGCTTAATGAATTAACGATGGCTTATTTGAATTTGGTCTCCGTTTCTCGGTTAAATCGCAACCCAACGGTGAAGACTGAAATTAAGCAAAAGGCGTTTGGTGAAAGTGTGCCCGCTGGTTTCTTTATCTACCCCGTGAGCCAGGCTGCTGATATTACCGCTTTTAAAGCCGACACGGTGCCCGTAGGTGAAGACCAAGAACCCATGTTGGAACAAACTCGTGAAATTGTGCGGAGTTTCAACAATATTTATGGCCAACAAATTTTAGTTGAACCAGAAGGGTATTTCCCACCTAAAGGCCAAGGCAGAATTCCTGGACTAGATGGCAACGCTAAAATGAGTAAGTCTTTGGATAATGCCATCTACTTGGGCGATAGTGCCGACACGATTCAAAAGAAGATCATGTCGATGTACACCGATCCCGAACATATCCACGTGGAAGATCCCGGTCACGTTGAGGGCAATACGGTTTTCACGTATCTGGATATTTTTGCCGACGATACAGCCAAAGTTGCTGATTTAAAGGCCCAATATCAACATGGTGGCCTGGGTGACGTGAAGATCAAACGGTACCTCAATGAGGTCTTGCAGGCAAAGCTAGAACCTATTCGGCAGCGGCGCGAACAATTTGCCGCTGATGAAACCGGTGTTTATGATATTTTGAAGCAAGGTAGTGAACGGGCAAACCAAGTGGCTGCTCAGACCTTACATGAAGTGCGTCACGCGATTGGAATTGACTACTTCGGGTAACCGGGAATGGGGGATGTGCGATGCAAAATTTAGCCATAGTTGATCTAGGTTCTAATTCCGTGCGGATGGCTGTTAATGAGCTTCACGACGATGGCACCTATCGTGAAGTGAACCGTATCAAAGCCGATAGCCGGCTATCCGAGGGGATGGGCCCAGAAAAGATCTTGCAACCCAAGGCCATGGATCGCACGATTGCGGCACTAAAATCGTTTCGACCGTATTACGAGCAATTGCCACACCTCATTGTTCGGGGTATTGCCACGGCAGCAGTTCGCCAAGCACGCAACCGTTAAGAATTTTTGAAACGGGTCGCGGCTGATACAGACATTGACTTAGAAGTTTTGTCCGGTGATCAGGAAGCCTATTATGATTATTTAGGCGCTGTTAATCGGTTGAAGATTAAGGATTGCTTGCTACTAGATACTGGTGGGGCCAGCTGTGAGTTAGTTCACGTCAAAGACGGTAAAGCAGCCAGCTTAATCAGTGTGCCATTTGGGGCTGTTAATCTCTCAGAACAATTCCGATTAGATGATCGGGTAACGGCCGTCGATTTATTCTCCGCGCAGGTCTTTTTGCGGGAACGACTACAAGATATTTGGTGGCTAAACGATGCCAAGCACTTACCCTTGGTTCTACTGGGGGGTGCCAATCGCACATTGGCCCGGATGAACCGTCAGCAACAAAAGATTTTACACGTTGAAAACATTCACGGCTACCGGTTAACCACTGGTCAAGTCATGAAAACCTTTGAACGCCTGTTACGGGTACCACTGGCCGAGCGTAAACGTATCTCGGGGTTGGAACCTGAACGGGCCGATATTATTATTGGTGGGATGCTCCCATTAGTCACACTACTGCAAATGTTAGATTCTGACCGGGTGATTTTCTCGGAAAGTGGCGTGCGTGAGGGGATTATCTCTGAGTACCTGAGCCAACGATAGGAGGTCCGATTGTGACGTTAATGCCATTTTATCGATTATCATATGCAGCTAGGCGGGATCATTTAGCACAACACGCTCACTTAACCGTGGCGCAGTTAGCCTTGATTGCCGCACGACGGCAAGCGACTGATGATCAACTCATTGAAAACTATTTGACGACTTATGGGATACCCGAGGGTGTGGCAGTGAATCTGCGCGTTGATGGGCATGACGTGATGGTTCCCATGGTAACTGAAGAACCATCCGTCATCGCTGCCGCTAGTAATGGTGGTCGCTTATTGATGAGTGAGGTGGGCATTACCACCACAGTCAAACAACGTGAATTGATGGGCCAGATTGTTTTTAGTCACGTAACCAATCAGGCACATTTACGTGAGTGGCTAATGGCTCATGAGTCCCGACTCTTGGAAGTGGCGAATGCCGCTCATCCGAGCCTGTTATCCCATGGCGGTGGCGCACGATCGATTCGTGTGCGGTGTCTACCACCAGATTGGGTGTCACTTGACTTATTCATTGATGTTGGTGAGGCGATGGGGGCTAACTTGGTAAACACGTTAGCTGAGGCAGTTGCTACCGAGATTCGAACACAACTCGACGTTGATATTTTAATGAGCATTTTAAGCAATTATGCGACCCATAGTTTAGCCACCGCTACGTGTGCAGTGCCAGTGGCCCAATTAGCCACCAGAACACTCACGGGCCAGCAGGTGGCCGAACGAATCTACCAGGCCAGCGCGTTAGCCCAAGTTGATCCTTATCGTGCTGTGACACACAATAAAGGCATTATGAATGGGATTGATGCGGTTGTTCTCGCGATGGGGAACGACTGGCGATCGGTTGAAAGTGGTGCGCACGCTTATGCGAGTCGCAGTGGTCAGTATCAGGGACTCAGTCGCTGGTGGTTAGCAGATGGGCAACTTCATGGTGAATTGACGTTGCCGTTGGCCTTGGGGGTTGTTGGCGGTGCCACACGGGTTTTACCACTCGTACGGGTCAATCAACAACTCGCTCAGATCACGACAGCCCGGCAGTTAATGGGACTTACGGCCGCCGTTGGCCTTGCACAAAATGTTGCGGCACTGCGCGCTTTAGTGAGCGATGGCATTCAACGGGGGCACATGGCACTACAGCGCAAATCGCTGGCCTTATCGGTGGGCGCGACACCAGCCGAGTTACCAGCGGTGCTCGATCGGTTGAAAACCATTACCCAGCCGACCACAACACAGGCACAAGCAGCTTTGGCTGCCATTCGACAAGAAAATTTAAAGAAATAGGTGAATAGACAAACATGCAAGCAAAAGATGTGCAACTCAATACGGAGGTGCAAGGCCTGTTAGACCAAGTTAACGCCTTGTATCCGGGTAAGGTGTCGGTATCTTTTATTAGTGATCAACAAGTGGGGTTTGTGCGCCACGATCAGGCTCAGCAAGTTAAAGTGGGCGATGATATTGTCATTCAGGTTGCTGATCTGACCGCGCCAAACTACACAGCAGCTCATGAGCTGGTTCATTTACTCATGGTACTGTCTGGCTTTCCCCAAGTTTTCTTCTCCTTAACTACGGGACAACCGCAGTTGGATGAACAACTTATGATTATGGGGACGGAACTATATGACATCGTTAGCCATGTGGTAGTCGTTAAAGAGCAGCAAAAACATCAGCTGATCACTGACGAGATTAAACAGCTTTACTTAAACGGAGTCACGGCAACTTTGAAGCCAGAACCAACACCAGTTGATGACGAAATGACGTTACGAACGCTGACACTATTGGATGCGTTGGTCTTTTTCGGGACGGGCGATCAAGCGGTTATGGACCAGTTTGAACGAGACTATCCGATTAGTTTAGCGGCTGCAGAAAAGCTTTACGCAATTATTACCGAAAAACCAGTGACGTCACCATTCTCTTTACGTCGCAATGTCGTCAAACTCTTCAAGGCATTTGATGAACAGTTGGAGGCTTGGCACTTGCCAGCCCTGCACAATACAGAGTTCACGACGCTATCGAGTGTATTATCTCAGCGTCAATTGGGCCTAGAAGTGAAGCAAGTCTTTGAATTTTATCACTCAGATATGCACGAAAAGACAACTCAACGCCGGGCTTATGTTGGAATCAATCGAACGGATCAACAAAATGCGTTTGTTCTGCCAGCACCGGCGCCTAAAGAAGACTCACCAGAGTACTTTACTAAGTATTATAATTTGACAGTTGAGGAGCTCTTTAAGCAATTGAAGATGCCATATATTTTACGGTAACCATAACGTTATGAAGGGATGATGGGGATGGCAGCAACTTTACAACAGACATTCGATGCAGCTAAACACATTGTTTTCTTAACGGGTGCTGGGGTATCAACACCGTCAGGGATTCCGGATTACCGCTCGAAAAATGGCTTGTATACCGGTCATCGCAACGCGGAATACTATTTGAGCCACACGTGTTTGGCTCAGGAACCCGAGACGTTCTACGATTATGTCAAACAAAATTTATATTATCCGCAGGCGCAACCCAATGTCATTCATACTAAGCAGGCGGCGCTAACCCAACAAGGACGGGCGACAGTCATCACGCAAAATATTGACAACCTGTATCGACTGGCGAAAACGCAACATCTGATCGAGTTTCATGGGAATCTATATCGGGTATATTGCCAGGTTTGTGGGCAAGAGGTTGCTTGGCAAGACTATTTGCAGTCACCATATCATGAGAGTGATGGCGGTTGGCTACGGCCAGATGTCGTCCTTTACGAAGAGGGACTGAATCAAGTCAATGTTCAGCGAGCGGTTGCTGCTATGCAGACGGCCGATCTTGTCGTAATTGTCGGCACGTCAATGCGTGTTTACCCGTTTGCCGGGTTATTAGATTATCGGGCGCCACAGGCCCAAGTTGTGGCGATTAATCAAGAGTCGCTGAATTTGGGAATTGATTATCAAATGATTCAGACAGATGCAACCAGTTTCTTTGAAACGTTAACCGTATAGGGGGGTCTAGCAATGAGCCATCAGGAGATTATCCAAGAGCTGCGCCAACTGGTGCGCCGATTACGTTGGCTAAATGTGCTGCAATTGATTCCCGATACGTTGATTATCTATGGCATTTTACAATTGGCTTTTGGCGGGCAGATTGTGACGTTGTTCAATCAGAGTTTTGCGCGGCAACAGGCGGTCTTAATAACGGTTCTGTTTGCCTTAATTGATTTATGCGTGACGGGCATTCGGTATAACGACCGGTTAGCTGGTAAACGCCTGATTGGTCAGTTAAATGGGCGTTTGACAACATCGGAGGCTGAACTAATTAAGCAATTTGAACGGTTTAAGTGAGGGGGGATTGGATGATTACCATTGGATTGACCACTTGGAAAGAACATCCCGCTTTGATTGGCGGTGAGGAGCGCCCCGTAACCCTGACTGAATACGCAGGACGTTTACCTGTCGTTGAGTTAGATACGCCCTTTTACGGTATCCCTCGCCAAAGTACGGTGGCGAATTGGCAAGCGGCAGTACCTGATGGGTTTCAATACATTTTGAAAGCCAATCAGGTCATGACGCGCCATGATCGGCAACACCCTCTGGATGAAGCAGGGATTACAGCGGCTTTTGACCAGTTTATTATGGCTATTCAACCCATGGTAACGGCCGGAAAACTCATGACGGTGCTGTTCCAGTTTCCACCGTTCTTCAATCGGACAACGGCGAATATTCAATATTTACGCGATGTTCGGCTGAAAATGGGAAAACTGCCGGTAGCCGTCGAGTTCCGGAGTCCCAGTTGGTTTGAGACACCGGGCATGACTGCGGATGTCATGGCCTATCTCCAGTCGTTGAAGTTAACCAATGTGACGACTGATGAGCCCCACAACTTAAATGATGGGATTCCGTTAGTCGAAACGGTCACGACACCGGAGTTAGCAGTGGTGCGGCTGCATGGTCGCAATGCACAAGGCTGGTTCAATCAGGGCGCTGATTGGCGGAAGACCCGTACGCTTTATCGTTATAGTGAAGCCGAATTGCAAGACATTGCTGCATTGGTGAAACGGGTCGCACAGCACGCCCAACAGGTGTGTGTGATTTTTAACAACAATTCAGCTAAGGACGCGGCACCTAATGCGTTACGGCTACAGAAAATTTTAGGCTTACATTGGCAGAATCTGGCGCCACAACAGCTAGACTTGTTTTGAAGTAGTAGCGGTTAGTTCTATGGCTCACTGGTGGTTTAAATTACCGCCCTCTGGTCGCGTCAAATGGGCTGGAATAACCACTAATATGAGATGTTTGTGACGGCCAAGAAAAATCAGCGTCTACAGTTGCCTGCAAAAGACACTAGCAGATTTATCCATAAAACCCCGGTTGTCTGCTATGGCTCAACCGGGGTTTATGCTATACTTGATTAGAATTTACATTAAAATCTAACCTAAAAATTACGAAATAATTTAGAGCGAGGGAAGGCTTTTATTTTATGGCAGACAAACCAAGTTTTTACATTACCACGCCGATTTACTACCCATCTGGACGGTTACATATCGGTAATTCTTATACGACAATTGCGTGTGACACGGTTGCTCGTTACAAGCGGAGCAATGGGTATGATGTGTTCTTCTTAACCGGGACAGATGAACATGGCCTGAAGATTGAAGATAAGGCCAAGGCCCAAAACCAAACGCCTCAAGAATATGTGGACGGCATGGCGACGGGCATTAAGCAGCTGTGGAAGACGTTAGAGATTTCCAATGACAAGTTCATTCGGACAACAGACCATGAACACGTGGCCGCTGTTCAGGCGATCTTTGACCGGTTACTCAAACAGGGTGATATTTACCTGGGTGAATATGAAGGCTGGTACTCCGAAGATGATGAAGAATACTTTACGGAAACCCAATTGGCCAAAGTCTATCGGGATGCCGATGGCAAAATGATCGGTGGGCAAGCGCCTTCTGGTCATGATGTCTCTCTAGTAAAGGAACAATCCTACTTCTTCAAAATGAGTAAGTATGCTGACTGGTTGTTGGATTTCTACCACAGCCATCCGCACTTTATCCAACCAGAATCACGAATGACAGAAATGATTAATAACTTCATCAAGCCTGGATTGGAAGACCTCGCTGTTTCGCGGACAACTTTCAGCTGGGGGGTACCAGTCAAGAGTGATCCTAAGCACGTTGTTTACGTGTGGATTGACGCTCTTTTAAACTATATCACCGCATTGGGTTACACCAGTGATGATGATGGTCTCTTTAAGAAGTTCTGGCCCGCTGATGTGCAAATGGTGGGTAAAGAAATTGTTCGTTTCCATTCCATCTACTGGCCAATTGTGCTCCATGCCTTAGGGCTAGAAATGCCCAAGGAATTATTTGCCCACGGTTGGTTATTGATGAAAGACGGCAAGATGTCTAAATCTAAGGGTAACGTGATTTATCCAGAAACCTTGGTTGATCGGTATGGGTTGGATGCGTTGCGGTACTATCTGATGCGAGCAATGCCTTACGGTAATGATGGGGTCTTTTCACCAGAAGACTTTGTTGATCGGCTAAACTATGATTTGGCTAATGATTTGGGGAATTTATTGAACCGAACCGTTGCAATGATTAACAAATATGAGGGTGGTCAATTACCACAATATCAAGCTGGAGTTACCGAGTTTGATGCTGATTTGGAAGCCACAGCAGCCGCAGTCATCACGAACTATCATGACTTGATGAACCAAATGCATTTTGCTGATGCTTTGGCAGAAATTTGGAAGTTAGTAGCGCGGAGTAACAAGTATATCGATGAAACGGAACCTTGGAAGTTAGCCAAAGATGATAGCAAGGCTACAGAATTGGCTGCTGTTATGGCTCATTTGGCTGCTAGCTTGCGGGTTATTGCCACGCTTATCAGTCCAGTTATGACGCATGCCCCTAAGGAAATCTTTGACCAATTGGGCTTAGACGTTGCCACCTTAACGATGACGGACTTGGCGTTAGCTGATCTACCAGCAGGTAAGCAAGTCGTCGCTAAGGGAACCCCCATTTTCCCACGGATTGATGTGCAAGAAGAAGTCGACTTTATTCAGGGTAAGATGACCAAGTCAGAAAAGACGAAGGGACGGGCAGCCATGGCCGCTAAAGCAGAAGCCCAACAGGCCGCTAATGAACCAGCGGCTGAGGACTTAACCTTAAACAAGCCGGAAATTCGGTTTGATAAGTTCGAAAAAATTGAATTACGAGTCGCTGAAATCAAAGCCGTTGACCATGTTGACGGCGCTGATAAATTACTGAAGTTCCAATTAGATGCTGGCGATCAGGGGACCCGGCAAATTCTTTCCGGAACTGCTGAGTGGTATCCAGAACCACAAGAACTAGTGGGCAAGAAGGTCGTTATTGTGGCAAACTTGAAGCCACGAAAGATGAGAGGACAAGTTAGTCAAGGGATGTTATTGTCTGCCGAACACGATGGACAAGTGACCTTGCTGACCTTACCTGACAGTCTGGTTAACGGTTCTGACGTTAGCTAGAATGGTGTCGGGCACACCTGTCTGACCGGTGATTGTTGTATGTCTAACATAAAACGTGGACGGTAGAGGCGTTAAGCCGTCCGTCCACGTTTTTTAACTTAAGGAAAAGGAGACCCATGATGAAAATCTTTGATTCGCATACCCATCTCAATAGCGAAGAATTTCTGGATGACGTGCCGGGGTATCTCAAACGCGCGGCTGAGCTGGGCGTGGTTAAGATGACCAATATTGGCTCCAACACGCAGTTGAATGCGGATGCCATTAAGCTGGCTCACCAATATGACCAGTTATTCGCCGCAGTTGGTTGGCATCCCGAGGACTCAAAGAATTATGATGCCGCGGCTGAAAAATTACTTGAAGAACAATTGATAGATAGTCGCGTAGTCGCATTGGGTGAAATTGGCCTGGATTATCACTGGGATACGTCACCCCAAGACGTGCAACGGCGGGTATTTGCTCGGCAAATTGCGATTGCTAAAGAAGTTGGTAAACCGATAGTGGTTCATAATCGGGATGCTTTTGCCGACACGTACCGTATCATTAAAGAAGCTGATATTCGCGATATCGGCGGTGTTATGCATAGCTTTAATGGTGACCCCGAGTGGCTAAAGAAGTTTCTTGATTTGGGAATGCACATTTCTTATTCAGGTGTCGCTAGTTTTAAGAATGCCCACGAGGTCCACGATGCCGTTCGCGCGACACCATTAGATGTGATGATGGTCGAGACGGATGCGCCGTATTTGACACCTGAACCGCATCGTGGTGAGCAAAATGAACCGGGCTTTACGCGTTACACGGTGGAAGCGATCGCTAAAGAACGTGAGACGACACCGGAAGTAATTGCGGCCGCCACGTTTAAAAACGCAGAGGAGTTTTATAAGATTGAAGAAGATTAAAGAAGTCCTAGTGGTTGAAGGCAAGGACGATACGAAGCAAATTAATCGCGCGGTGAATGCTGATACGATTGAAACACGGGGGTCCGCTATTGACGATGATACGTTGACGTTAATTCAAAAATTGGCGGATCAGCGTGGCGTGATCATTTTTACAGATCCTGACTTCTCAGGTGAAAAAATTCGCAAGATTGTGGCTGAGGCCGTTCCGAATGCCAAGCACGCGTTTTTACCTAAAGCGGCGGGACGTCCGGAAAAAGCAGGTGGTTCACTAGGCGTCGAACATGCCAGTCCAGACGCTATTCGCGCGGCTCTCGATCACGTTTATACGGAGACAACGGCAGCCCCTACCTTGATTACGCATGATGATTTGCTGGCGGCAGGGTTAATTGGTGGTGCTGGCGCTAAAGCACGACGTGAACAATTAGGAGAGATTCTCCAGATTGGCTACGTTAATGGCAAACAACTTGAAAAACGACTACGGATGTTTGGTATTCAGCCAGCCGATTTTGCCGCTGCCTTACAGCAGGTCCGTGAAAAGGAGCAATCACATGACAAATGAACTTCCTGAAATTGGATCACCAGCCCGTACCAAGGCAATTTTGAACCGCTATCGCCTGGTAGCTAAAAAGAGTCTCGGGCAAAACTTCCTGTCTGACCTCAATATTTTACGTAATATTGTGGCTGCGGGTGATGTGAATGATCACGATAATGTGATTGAAATTGGGCCCGGGATTGGGGCGTTGACCGAGCAGATTGCCAAACGGGCCCACAAGGTGGTGGCGTTTGAGATTGATGAGAACCTCTTGCCGGTCTTAGATGAAACCTTGATGGATTATAAAAATGTTAAAATCATCAATGAAGACATCTTAAAGGCCAATTTACCAGCAGTGGTAGCAGATGAATTCGAAGCAGATCGGCCTTTGAAGTTAGTGGCCAACTTGCCGTATTACATTACGACACCAATCTTGATGGGTGTTTTGCAGAGTACGGTTAGGTTTGAGGCAATTGTGGTTATGATGCAGGCTGAAGTGGCCGAACGACTAGTTGCCGAGCCAGGAACGAAAGCCTATGGCTCTTTATCAGTGATTATGCAGTACCGGGCGCACGTGGAGATTGCTTTCAAGGTTCCTCGAACAGCGTTCATTCCCCAACCTAACGTGGATTCAGCCATTATTCGCTTGACGCCACGCGAAGCGCTACCAGTGAATCCGTACGAAGACAAGGCTTTATTTAGTTTTGTTAAGGGGTGCTTTGCACATCGTCGAAAATCGTTGTGGAACAATCTTCAGGGGATTTTTGGTAAACAGCCAGAGGTTCGTGAACGAATTGAAACAGTTTTGAATCAAACAGGTATTTCGCGTCAGCTGCGGCCAGAACGCTTAACGCTGCTTAATTTTATCGAATTAACGAACGCTTTCCACAATGAGGGATTGATGTAACCCTTACCAACTATGGATTCTTGCGGTTTTGAGGGTGTTGTGGTATAATTTGCAATTTTTGTGAAACGATGATATAATTGTTTCACAGAGGTGAAGTGCATGCCAACAAGTTTAGCGAACATTAAGAACAAACTGGACGATCGCATTGGCGAAAAGCTCATGGTGATTGCCCAGGCCGGTCGTAAAAAAACGACAGAGCGGCATGGAATTCTTCGGGAAACTTACCCAGCAGTTTTTGTGGTTGATTTAGACCAAGATGAAAACTCGTTCGAACGTGTTTCCTACAGTTATACCGATATTTTAACCAAGAACATCGAAGTTGACTTTGATGAATAAATAATTGGGCCGGATAAGGCCTTTTTATTTTGCCGTCAACCATAGTATAATGGGCTTAATCAGATTCACGAGAACAGTAGACGATGCGTCTACTTGAGAAGTAAGGTGGAGCTCATGCAACTGATCGAAAAGGCGCCAGCCAAGATAAACCTCGGGCTCGACACGCCTTACCATCACCAAGATGGGGCGGAAGAGTGGAATATGGTTATGACGTCCGTTGACTTGGCTGACTATGTGGAAATTCAAACGTTGACGAAGCATAAGCGGATTCGTGTGGCTTCGGATAGCGGCTTTTTGCCGAATGATCAACGGAACCTCGCTTTTCAGGCGGCCCATTTATTACAGACAAACTATGGTATTGACGAAGGGGTCAATATTCGCATTAAAAAAAATATTCCCGTAGCGGCTGGCTTGGGTGGCGGTTCTTCCGATGCTGCGGCTGTCTTACGGGGACTAAACCAATTGTGGTCGTTGGAACTTAGCTGGCAAGAGTTGGCGGAGTTGGGGTTGCAAATTGACTCCGATGTACCTTATTGTGTGTATGGTCGGACAGCACATGTACGAGGTCGAGGCGAACGGATCACACCACTATCAAAGCTTCCGGCGGCGTGGGTAGTTTTAGCTAAACCCAAGGTGAGTGTATCGACGCCCAGCATTTTACAGCAGATTCAGTATGATCATTTGGAACACCCGGACATTGACGGCTTGTTACGCGCGATCCGCGAGCAAGATATTCAAGGGATGTGTGCGGTGATGGGCAATGCGCTGGAACCCTTGACGGCTCACCGCTATCCGGAGATCACCCAAATTAAACAGCAAATGATGAAATTTGGTGCGGATGCAGCGCAAATGAGTGGCACGGGGCCCACGGTCTTTGGGCTATGTAGTAAGCAGTCTCGAGCACAACGGGTGTTTAATGGAATGAAGGGGTTCTGTCGCGAGGTGTATTTGGTGCGGCCATTGCCTTAGAGGAGAGCTGACAAATGACGGCAGATGAAGTTTTTCAAGCGATTCAGGCAGATCCAGAAAACCAAGCTTTCACGGCGCAAGGTATTTTGCCGTTGTATCATATAGAGGAAAATGCTGAGATCCTGTTGATTAGTCAAGCGCCCAGTCGACAGGCGCAGGCATCAATGACGTTTTGGGATGATCCCAGTGGAGATCGATTGCGTAGCTGGATGGGCGTGACGAAAGACCAATTTTATCATTCCGGCAAGATTGGTGTGTTGCCGTTAGACTTTTACTATCCGGGCAAACACGCTCACGGTGGTGATTTACCACCACGGAAGGGCTTTGCCGGAAAATGGCACGCGCCGTTGTTAGCGTTAATGCCCAAGGTGAAATTGACCTTGCTGATTGGCCATTACGCCCAGAAGGCCTATTTGTCGGATCGGCAAAAGACGTTGACGGCAACGGTTGCCCATTATCAGGATTATTTACCAGATTATTTTCCGTTGGTTCATCCGTCGCCCTTGAATTATGGCTGGCAAAACCAGCACCCGTGGTTTATGGCGGATGTGGTGCCAGAGTTGCGCAAACAAATTAACCAGTTTATGCGATAAAAATCTGATGCGTGCCATGAGGCGCATCAGATTTTTTATTTATCGACGATAATAGAATCGAGTTCTATCGTATAGCTAACGGCTGCCGATAGCTGCTAATTAAATGACCCTGAAACTAGTAGAATCTTGTTGTCATTTAAAAAAAGATCAATGTGGTCTCCAAAC
>OMJG01001091.1_pt1 | contig 17045 bp, 14 predicted proteins | sample 1646431 | NCBI WGS metagenome assembly OMJG01 (sample SAMN03771674, study PRJEB25209) | food metagenome | isolation source: Cotija cheese | place: Mexico:Jalisco,Michoacan | collected 2011-12-12
GAAGCAGAGGCAGCAGCTCAAGCACAAACTGGTAACGTAACAGCATTATTAAACAATGCTTACGCACAAGTTGGTGTACCTTACGTATGGGGTGGTAAAACACCTTCAGGTTTTGACTGTTCAGGTTTCGTAAACTATGTTTACAAACAAACTTACGGCGTAAACGTTGGTGGCTACACTGGTGAACAACAATACGCTGGTCCAAAAATCTCAGTTTCATCTGCACAACCAGGCGACTTAATTTTCTGGGGTTCATATGGTTCTCCATACCACGTAGCAATTTCATTAGGTAATGGACAATACATCCATTCACAACGTCCTGGGGAAACAGTTCACTCAGAATCAATCAATCCATACTGGGCACCATCATTTGCTGTAAGTATGGCTGCTTATAACTAAGCAATCTTTTAAATATAAAATATGAAAGGTCGAGATGATTACCCCCCTCGGCCTTTTTTTATTAGAAAAATTTGGTATCAAAAGCACATGTCAATAGCTATGAAAGCCCTTTAGTAGGCATTATTGGCATTTTCACCTAAAGGTGTTAAAATAAGGTGATAAGTTCTAGCAAATTTTCCAAGATCATATGTTCACAATCAAGGAGAGCACATTAATGAAAAAAATATTAATTGTTGACGATGAGAAACCAATCTCAGATATTATATCTTTCAACTTAAAAAATGAAGGTTATGAAATAGATACTGCCTATGATGGGCAACAAGCTTTAGAAAAATTCGCATCATTCCAACCCGACCTAGTGGTCTTAGATTTGATGTTACCAGAAATCGACGGGCTAGAAGTCTGCCGTCAAATCCGTAAAGATAGCCAAGTGCCAATCATTATGCTAACTGCTAAAGATAGTGAAATTGATAAGGTATTGGGGCTTGAATTAGGGGCGGACGATTACGTGACCAAACCATTCTCAAACCGTGAGTTAATGGCGCGCGTAAAAGCCAATATTCGCCGTACTGCGGTAGTTGCTGAACCGGTAGTAGTTGATGAAGTGACGGAGAATGACAATATTATTGAAATTGGCGATTTATTGATCCATGAGGATGAGTATATTGCTTCTAAAAATGGGGAAGATGTCGAGTTAACACACCGTGAATTTGAGTTGCTACATTACCTTTCACAACACATTAACCAAGTAATGACCAGGGAACACCTGCTTCAAACGGTTTGGGGTTATGATTATTTTGGTGATGTTCGTACAGTGGATGTAACTGTTAGACGTTTACGCGAAAAAATCGAAGAAAATCCAAGTCATCCTAAGATTTTAATTACCAGACGGGGCGTTGGTTATTTCCTTAAAATTCCAACTCAAGAATAGAGGTCAGTCATGCCAAAAACAAGGAAGAAATCTGGGATTCCTTTTTTCAAATCTATTCATTTCAAAATACCCGTTATTTTTATATTAACGCTACTAATTTCGCTCCAAATTGTCGGAGCGTATTTTATTCGTTCACTAGAAACGGAAATGTTAACGTCGTTTGATGACCAATTAACGAGTCAGACCACTTTTATCATTGATAATATTCAGTCGGTGATGGAAGATGAAGATTTGAATGAGGATGAAAAAGAGACGCAGGTGAATTCAATCTTGCGTCGCTTTAATAATGGTAGTGTATTAGAAATTCAATTATTCGATAGCAATGGTTTCTTGTTAGCTACTTCAAACCCCACTTCGCAAGCCTATATTGGGCAAAGAACGGTGGATGAAGATATAGAAGAAACGTTATATACAGGTATTCGTAGTGAAACGTCAGGCTATGATTCCAATCAAGAAATTCGCATCAAAAAATTTGTGACACCAATTTTTTCTACGGCATCTTCAGGAGCCATGATTGGTATTTTAAATGTGTCTGCAAATCTAGAGACTATCTATAGTCAGATTCAAAATATTATGTCTCTATTCTTGATTGCGTCAGGTATTTCACTTGTATTTACGACAGGATTAGCGATGTTAATCTCTAGTCAGATCATCAATCCGCTACAAAAAATGCGCGATCAAACCAAGCAAATTGCTGAAGGAAATTATTCAACCACTTTGGATATCAATTCAGAAGATGAGATTGGGCAGTTGGCAGAATCTATCAACTACCTATCTGTTCGTGTTGGGGATGCACAAGACCTAACTGAAGCAGAGCGGCAGCGGTTGGATTCAGTCCTACGTCATATGACGGACGGGGTTATTGCCACCGATCGACGCGGAAAAATTACCATTATTAATGACCGGTCATTGAGTATTTTGAATAAGACACAAGAAGAGGTGATTGGGGAATCCATTATTGAAGCCCTAGACCTTTCTGATCGTTTCTCATTCAGAGAATTATTTGACCAACATGAATCCATCCTCTTAAATTATGCAAATGATGAAGGGGAAACAATTATTCGCGCTGAGTATTCAGTTATTCAACGAGAATCGGGCTTTATTTCCGGTTTGGTTTGGGTATTAACGGATATTACGGAACATGAAAAAATTGAACGTGACCGTAAGCAATTCGTTTCAAATATTTCACACGAGTTGCGTACACCACTAACGAGTGTGCGTTCATACAGTGAAGCATTGGTTGACGGGGCCATTAAAGATGAAAAAGTAGCGGTTGAATTCTTGAACGTTATTCAAACTGAAACTGACCGTATGATTCGGATGATTTCAGACTTACTACATCTTTCTAGAATGGACGCTAAGCAACAGGTGATTAACCGAGAGTTGATTATTTTCAAAGACTTAGTGAACCATATCTTAGACCGTTTTGACATGATGCTTCAATCTGAAGATTATGAAGGAAAAAATTATATTATTAAACGTGAATTAATGGAAGAAGAGGTCTGGGTAGAAATTGACCAAGATAAGTTAATTCAAGTTATCGATAATATTATGAATAACGCCATTAAATACTCGCCAGATGGTGGGACAATCTATGTACGTTTAATGTCCACACATAACCAACTGGTCTTAAGTATTCAAGACCAAGGGTTAGGTATCCCTCAAGAATCGATACCACACCTATTTGATCGTTTCTACCGAGTAGATAAGGCGCGTTCACGTGCTCAAGGTGGTAGCGGGTTAGGGTTATCCATCGCAAAGGAAGAAATTGAATTGCATAACGGGACAATTTGGGTAAATTCGATTGAAAACAAAGGAACCACATTTTTTATCTCACTTCCATTTGAGGAGTTTGATAGTGATGATTGGGCAGGGGAGGATGAATGGGCCGATGAAGAATAATAAATGGAATTGGATCCTTCATGCGATACTTGCCATACTAGCGCTTGTATCGGTTGCTGCTTCAGTCAGTAACCTCTATGGGCCTAGTGCCTTAAATGCCCTGTTTAGTCAGGCTAATCAAGAAAGTAATGGAGAAACAACTACTGAATTGAATAATATGGCGATATCTAATGAAACAACAAACGAAAATTCCACTGAAGAAGTTGAAATTACAGCGTCTCAGACCTTAATTTTACATAGTGAGACGGATGAATACGTAGCGATTGATAATAGGCCAGCGATTAAAGAGCTAAAACATGTTGCTGCAGGATTCGACTATGATAGTGAAATCGAAGAAGATTCTGCCTACAATATCCGCAACTACGTCCAAACCCAACCTTATGTTGAAGATAAATTGAACAATGAAACACCGATTAACTTATTGATTGCGGATGTGTCTAGACTTCCTGAAGAATTACAGGAAATTTCAATCACTTCTTATATTTATGTTATGGAAACTAATGAAGTCTATCTATTGAATGATGTGACTGATACGGCCTATTCGTTGACTATTTCAGATAGTGTAGATGATGTAATGGCCCGGGTCCATGATTATTTATCTTCATATGAAGACTTAATGGCACCAGTTGTGCCAGTTACCCTAGCCAATGGGGTGTCTTATGTATCAAAAGAGGCACAAGAAATTGACCAGTTAACTTATTTACAAGAGCGTCAACCAACAACTTACTTCTTGAATCATTTCTTTGAAACACCAGAAGATATCCATGATTATTCAATGAATAAAATTTCACGCTATTATACAGAAGGTCGTCAGTTAACGATCAATATGGAAACTTTTGAAGTAGTCTTGTTACAAGATAGTACGAAAGCGGAAGAAACGAATTTAAATCAACAAATTGAGGTCACATCTGCTGCGATGGCGGATATTTTAGCTGACCAAACATCATGGCTGTATGTAGAGTCTAATGGTGACGACGAAAGTGAAATGATTACTTACCGTAAGTATGTACATTCACTGCCGGTTTTTGGGAATAATTATGTCTCAAAATCCCAGTTTGTCATGTCTAGTAATACCATTCAAAATATTTATATGTCTGCTTTGACTATTCAAACCCAGGTGACTGATTTATCAGAATCTTATACGGTTATGGCAGGTGCGGACGCTTTGAATTTACTGAATAATGCAGGTTATCCTAATGGGGACATTTCGGAATTGGTCTTAGGCTATCGGTGGGCACAGAATCCTGAAACGAGCCGCCTAGTAGAATTAATCCCGTCTTGGCATGTTCAAATTGGTAATAAGTGGTTTATGCTTGAAGATTTAATTGATATGAGTCAGTATCCATCACTGCAAACTACTTATACTGAATCTGGTGAGGCCGTTGATTTATCTCTTTATTTTGACAATCTAGGCCAACAGGTGAGTGATGAAGAAGTGAAGACCCAGTTGGACGAAAGTATTTCGGAATCTTTTTCTTCTGATGTAGACGAAACTGATTATTCTCAATTTTTGAATCCGCCAGTATCAGATAGTGATGAGGAGGAGAGCTAGCGATGAATTTTAAAAAAGTAGAAATCATTTTTATTCTAGCCTTCCTGATTTTAGATGTATTTCTGATTAATATTTTCATGAATAAGTATGTGGGGACATCGAATCAAGCGATTGAAAATCAGACATTGGATATTGTGACGGAATTTAAAGCCAATAATATTCATTATGATGAGATTTCAGATGAGGTCTTGCGGATTCCCTTTATTAGGACCTTGAATACAACCTTAAGTGAAGAAGATGTGTTAGCAGTCACAGAAGATACGCAAAGTGTTGAAGAAAATGGTAATCATATCTTAGGACAGATTAATACCCCCATTCAACTGGAAGGGGTGACTGGTGAAACACTAGCAGGGGAACTTTCTGATTCTGCCTTAGCCAGCTTGAATCAATTTATTAATAGTGAAATTTATCAAGGAAACCAATACCGGTTTATTAGCTATGATAAGAATGCAGGTAGGGTGACTTACATGCAAGAGACGGCATCGGGTGCAGTGATTGCGGATGGAACTGGAGAAATTGTGTTTCAGGTGAATGATGATTTTGCAGTCTACGCCTATGACCAGACGATTGCAGGTGGTACTGCGACTCAAGGCGAGGAACGGACGGTCATTAGTGAACAACAGGCTCTTGAAAATGTCTATTTAAACAACAGCATTCCAGATGAATCAACGATTGTGCGTTCATTCTTATCATACCGCGTAACCCTAGTGCTTGATGAAATGACCCTCTACCATCCAGTGTGGACCCTATTGATTCACACGAATGAAGGGACGACGCAGCGTGTATTTGTAGATGGTATCAATGGGACAGTTATGACCCAATAATTGGAAAGAGGACGATTCATGTTTCAAAATTATCAAGAAAAAGTCAGTAACCGCTGGCACCAGTTTACGATTATCCTAGCCAGCTTAGTGGCAATGTTCCTTTTTGCGGGGGATAAGACAGGCGTACTAGCGGATGTGTCGGTGAGTGACTATACAGCGACTGTGAACGTAAAAGCTGATGGGACCATGCAACAAGATGAAACGATTGGTTTTGATGTGAAGGGGACGGTTGAGGAATTTAACCACTGGATTGCTCTGCCTGATATGGGTAAGTTGGCCAATCTTGGCGTGGAAATGAAGAGTATGTCGGCGGATTCTTATTTCACTTTTGTGGAGAGTGATTCAAATGAAGTGGGGACTTTTACGGTTTCTACTGCCGATGATCAAGGGGCGGACATCACCATTTACAATACGGTGACGAATGCACCACATATTACCCAGGTTTCAGCGACGATTTCAGATGCTTGGACCAATTATTCTGAGTGGACGATTTTAAAGAGTAGCTTTCTAGCATTACCCTATGACGTCGATCAAGCCACTTTAACTGTCACATTCCCGCAAGCCGTGCCGGAAGACCAATCTGATTTAATCATTTCAGGTCCTGGCAAAACGGACTTACAATGGGCTGACGATAGAAAATCATTTACAATCATAGTAGATAACTTAAAAGCTGATGAAAGCGTGGCCCTTCAAATGTACATGCCAGTGTCCATTCTACCTGATAACCAAAAGGTGGGGGCAGACTCAGAAGGACAAGCGACAATTGAAAGTATGCAGGCTAGCCAAGAAGCAGCGACTAGTTTACAAAGACGCCAAACCATGCAAATCTGGGTTGTGGCGGGGACTTTATTTGTCTTAATTTTTGCTTATACCATTTATCTATATATGAAGAAGCGCCAAATTGTGGTTGCAGTGCCGAAAAACAAAGGCTTTGTGGCGAGTCAACCCAATGGTTACGGTCCACAAACTGTGGCCCGGTTAATGGGTAAAGGGTATTCGGACCATCAAAAGATTGTCTTGTTAGTTTTAGAGATGATTGAAGCAAAGGTTCTTGCGGCTCATTTTGAGGTTAATAAACGTGGCCAATTAACGGATATTCAAGTATCAACATTGAAACAGGAAGTCAATAATCCAGCAGGTCAATTATTATTAACGAGGCTTCAAGAAAATACCCAAACCAGTCGTGATGTGGTGTCTTTAAATGACTTAGTTTTTAACAATACGGGCAAGGTAACGATGATGTCACGATTTGGCCGGAGATTAGTCCGTAAGATTAACCAAGTAGCTAAACAACCCTTAACCAAAGACGGTGTTTATAGTAAAATGAATCAAGTTTACATGGTTATTCTAACCCTTTATATGGTAGCATGGTTATTTGGAACAGGTTTCGTGATTTACTGGCAATTGCAGCTGCAAGCTTTAAATGTATGGGCTTCGTTATTGCTGGTTGTCAGCGTGGCTTTGGTTGCCCTTTTACAAAAAAATGTCTTACCAATGCGGAGTGAAAAAGGGGTATCCTTATTCAAGTTGTGGCAGGGCTATTTGAAGGGCATCGGCAGCCAGTTAATGAATCCGGATGCTTGGGGCCGTCAATCGGCAGAGTGGTTGGACCATCAATATTTATATGCTTGGGTTGCGGGGTCGAATGTGAAGGTTGCTAAGGCGCTGGAACAAGAGGCGCAGGTTGTGCAGTTACCTTTGATGGGTTCGGCACAAGCAATTGACCATTTACAGTTAGAGAAATTGAAGTGGCAACCACAGGCTGAGGAAGATTCGGATGATGACGTCGCTGAATAGTCGGTGATAAGATAAAGAATAATAAATTAAAAAATAACAGTATTTAGATCTAGAAGGAGGCAATCATGGAGACTGCACAAAATGATTTTACAATGCGTGTTTCCATGCTCGGCAGTAGCTCTAGCGGAAACGCTACTTATATTGAAACCCCTAAGCGGAAGATTTTAGTGGACGCAGGATTTAGTGGGAAAAAGATGAAGGAATTGTTGGCGGGCATTAATCGCGATATCAATGAGATTGATAGTTTATTTATTACGCATGAACATTCAGACCATATTAAGGGGATGGGGGTTCTAGCGCGTAAGTACGATTTAAATGTCTATGCTAATGAGGCGACCTGGCAAGCAATTGGGAGTAAGGTTGGGGTTATCCCAGTAGAAAAACAGCATGTCATGGAGCAAGGTGATATACTAACTTTAGGCGATGTGGATATTGTGTCCTATGGTGTGAGCCATGACGCTGCTGAACCGCAGTTTTATGCCTTTCAAAAGGATGACCGACAGTTTACCATTCTAACGGATACAGGTTATGTGAGTGACCGGTTAATAGGCTTGTTGAAGAATTCAGATGGCTATTTAATCGAGTCCAACCATGATTTAGATATGTTGCGGATGGGTGCTTATCCATGGTCTTTAAAACAACGTATCCTTGGCGATGAGGGTCATTTATCAAACGATGCCGGTGCTCAAGCCATGATTGATATGATTGGGGATAGAACGAAACGTATCTATCTAGGCCATTTATCTAAAGAGAATAATATGAAGTCGATTGCACATCAGACTTGCGTATCCGCAATGCTTCAGGCTGATCTTGGTGTTCATGAGCAATTTGAAGTATATGATACCAATCCAGACAAGCCAACAAGCTTGTTTACCTTATAAATTTTTACCAATATTTATAATTTTACCTGTAAAAAGTCATAAACAATTCAAATATACCTACTATAATCAAAGTGTTAAGAGGCTAAAATAAAAATCGAGGGAGATGAGCAAATGTCTCAGTCAAATAATCCAAATAATTTAAACGACCAGCCATCAGTGGATAACCAAAATGATGAACCAATTAAAAACCCAAATGAACCACATAGACCTGAAAAGAAAGAACGTAAATTGACCGCCTTACAATCAGGCTTAATTGGTGGTGCAGTTGCTGCTGTGTTAATTTCTGGTGTGGGCTATGCTGTGACGACTGCCAATGATACAGATGATCAGATTTCAACAGAAGAAGTGCAATCGATTGTAGATGAGGCAGTTTCTAGTGCCCAAGCAGATAATACAGCTTCTTCAGTCAAATCGACTTCACTTGATGTGACTACGGATGTTTCTGAAACTGTAGCTAATGTACAAGATTCAGTTGTTTCTGTTGTGAACATGACAGAGTCTGTGTCAACGTATGATTTATTCGGATTTACTTCACCAACTCAAGGAGAAACTACAACAGAGTCTTCAGAATTAGAAACTTCTTCTGAGGGTTCAGGTGTTGTCTACAAGGTTGACGGAGACACTGCTTATGTTGTCACTAACAATCACGTAATTGACGGGGCAGATGCGATTAATATTATTATGGCTGATGGTACCCAAGTTGAGGCTGAAGTGGTTGGTTCCGATCCATGGACTGACTTAGCGGTATTGGAGATTTCTTCAGATGTTGTGACAACAGTTGCTGAATTTGGGGATTCTGATAGCTTGAAAGTAGGGGAACCTGCGATTGCAATTGGTTCACCTTTAGGTTCTGAATATGCAACAACTGTGACGCAAGGGATTATCTCTGGTTTAGACCGTTCGGTACCTGTTGATATAGATGGTGACGGCACATCTGACTGGGTGGCTAATGTTATACAAACAGATGCGGTGATCAACCCTGGTAACTCTGGTGGTGCTTTATTAAATGCTGCTGGACAAGTGATTGGGATTAACTCGATGAAAGTTTCTAGTGACCAAGTAGAGGGTATGGGCTTTGCCATCCCAGTAGGTGAGGTGCAAACAATCATTGGTGAACTGGAAGCCAATGGCGAAATTGTCCGTCCGGAATTAGGTGTATCTATGGTTGACCTTAACCGAGTGTCATTAGATTATCAATCACAAAACTTACAATTACCTGATGATGTTGATGGTGGTGTTTATGTTGCAGAAGTATCAGCAGGATCGGCGGCGGAAGCAGCTGGCTTACAAGCTGATGATGTCATCATTGAATTTGCGGGTGAAGCTGTAACGGATTCAGCATCATTACGTCAAGCTTTATACCAACAAAAATCTGATGCAAGTGTAGAAGTTTCCTTCTATCGCAATGGTGAATTACAAACAGCGACTGTACAGTTACAACCACAAAACAACAGTTCCGCAACCCAATAAAGAAGAAATTCTGTTCAATTACACAGAATTATTAAATAATATAAATGAAGCTCAACCGTCAGTTAATATCGGTTGAGCTTTTTCGATGGCATAACTTGCATTAAGCGGAAAGTATCATTTGATTTATCGAGGGATAGAAAACTTAGAGACTTGTCCACTTATCCCCATACCTTATCCACATAGATGTGGATAAAATGGTGTGGATGTGTATAAAATGTTAGTACCGCTTAAAACATTGAGATATAAGCTTTGTGAATTGTGAATCTTTATGTGGATAGTGGGGATAACTATGGGGGGCGGAGTGTGCTTTTTTAAAAATGCCGATAAATCGCGTTTAATGGTTGTGGAAATTGTGGATAATTATAAACATTAGGTAAATGAATAATAAAAAAGGTTGAGACCAGCGTCCCAACCTAATAGTTGCATAAGGGCCATTAACGAATTTCACGTAAATAGTCAGCTTTTTCAAATTTGTCAGTATTAGCAATTGCGACATAGATATCATCGGCTTGGATGATATAGTCAGCCGGGAAGGTCGTGGTTAGTGCTTCACGGCGGCGTTTGCGAATACCAATGATATTGATGTCGTAACGTTGACGTGTATTCAATGAAGTGAGTGATTTGCCCACCCATTCTTCTGGTGGACGGAATTCTACTAAAGATGTTTTGTCATCTAGGTTAATAATTTCTTCAATGGTGTTGTGAATCATACGGCGAGCAATTTGAACGCCAGATTCTTTTTCTGGTTGCACAATGGTATTTACACCTAGCGCTTCTAAAACTTTACGATTTGTTTTATTTTTAACCTTACAGATGATATGGTCGATACCTAATTCTTTTGCATTTATAACACCTAATACAGAAGCTTCAAGGTTGGTACCTGTAGAAATAACAATCGCATCACATTGGCCAAAACCAAGGGTACGCATATATTCTATATCAGTAAAGTCTCCAACTGAACCAACTGTTAAGTAACCATCTAAACGGTTAACATTTTTTTCATCTAAATCACAGGCAATGATTTCAACGCCGTTTTCGGATAATTCTTTAGCGATTGTAGAACCAAAAATACCTAAACCTAAAATACCTACTAAATTCATTTTTCCCATTTTATAACACCTATCCTATTAAAATATTTGTACTTGTATATTTAATATCCCGTTTTTTATTATTTTTACTTGGTAATAAAGAAAGAAACATCGTCATTGGACCGATTCGGCCGATAAACATTAACGCCATCAAAATAATTTGACTAGCCATCGAAAGCGCTGGCGTTAAATTGGCTGTAACACCAACAGTCGCAAAAGCTGAAATGGTTTCAAATAGTATATATAAGAAATCGATATGAGGATCAAAAGTTAACATTAACCCTGAACCAATAATCAATAAAGTGTTATATAGTAAGAAAATAACGAATGCCTGATGTAATAATTTTGCTGGAATCGTGTGTTTATCAAAGTTGATAAATTCTTTTTGTCTAATTTCAGCAATGGCCATCATTAATACTAAAGCAAATGTTGTTGTTTTTAAACCACCGGCAGTACCACCAGGACTCCCACCGATAAACATGGTAACAACGAATATCAATATACTAACAGGGTGTGCCAGTGTATAATCAATAGATGCAAATCCCGCAGTACGCATAGTAACGGTTTGAAAAATAGCGGTCATGAATTTATTACCAATAGACATCTTCCCAATCGTATCGGAATTGTTCCACTCAAAAGCGAGAAATAGAAAGGTGCCTAATGTAATAAGTAGGATGGTCATTTTTAAAGCCAATTTAGTATGTGGGCGTAATTGACGGAACGCATTCTTTAAAGCGACTTTTGGTCTAGACCAATCGAATTTCTTCATTTGACTAGCCACATCAAACCAAACTGAAAATCCTATACCACCAAGAATGACAAGAGAAATAATGGTCCAATTAACTACTGGCTGTGTCTGTAAACCTATCATAGAAGAATTTCCTAATGGGTCAAACCCAGCATTACAGAAGGCAGAGATAGCCATAAAGATACTTAGAAAAGCACCTCGTCTTAAACCATATGTAGGAATGAAATAAGTGGCAAATAGCAAAGCACCAATAATCTCAATGATGAATGTATAGTGAAAAATTTTACGTAGCCAGTTAGAAATATTATTTAATGAACTATTGTTTAAAGCGTCAGACACAGCAACTTGGTCTCGAATACGAACATTTTGGCCAATCCTAAAATAAATTAACGAGATGAAGGTCATTAAGCCCAACCCACCGATTTGGATCAACATCATCATGATAAATTGTCCAAAGGTATTATAGGTATCAAAAATAGATTCAATCCATAACCCAGTTACACATACCGCAGAAACAGCAATAAATAGATGGTCAAAGTATGTAGCATCTGAAGTGGCTGTCTGGCTAATTGGTAGACTCAGTAATAATGAGCCTATGATGATAGCGACAACAAATGACAAAGCAATTTTTTTGGCGCTAGATAATTGACTTACCGGTTTTAGAAAATAATTCAGTGCCCTATGTATTAAATTAATTGTGATAACCTCCCATAAAGTTTGATGACTTTAAGAAATTTTAAGATTCATTTTTCAAATACGATTAATTATAAACACTTTAGCAGAAAAATCTAGTAGAATAAAAGATAAAAAAGTTAATAACGAAATATTTGCATGATAGGAGTTATTTTTGCATGTTAATTAAAATTATCTCAGTTGGTAAATTGAAAGAAAAGTACCTAAAACAAGGCATTGAAGAGTATAGCAAGCGCCTTTCGCGCTATACAAAGATTGAAATTATTGAAGTGAAAGACGAACCAACAAAAGAAAACGCTAGTGAATCGGAAGATGAAATGGTGAAGGATGCGGAAGGTGAACGTATCTTGAATAAAATAAAACCGGATGATTATGTTTATCTGCTAGCAATTAACGGACAAATGCTGTCCTCACCAGAATTAGCTAAATCGATGCAGAGTCAAATGACCCGAGGGAAATCAACTTTAGTTTTTGTGATTGGTGGATCCTTAGGTACGAGTAGTGCAGTCAACCAGCGGGCAAATCAAGCCGTTTCTTTTGGCAAAATGACCTTACCTCACCAATTGATGCGCTTAGTGTTAACAGAACAAATTTATCGCGCCTTTAGAATACAAAATAATGAGCCATACCACAAATAGATGAGGTTTTTTCGTAAAACCACAGCACAATCTGATACGGGTTCGCTCTATGATTTAAAAAGCTTGTCACATTTGTATTCAATGATATAGAAGGAGCCTTATCATAAGTAGTGATGTAAAAAGTTGAAATTAGTATCTATTTTTAGAACACGAATTAAATTTATTTTACGTTATGTACAAGATATTAATTCTAAATATTAGAAATGAGCAGTGTTTATGAGTTGGATTAAGATAATCATTTTTTTGCAGTAATTGGAACAGTCATTTTTTTAATTGCTCGACAGTTTAATTAAACCATCAAACGCAACGATTGGATGATAGCCATGTGTTCCATAATGGGCATTGTAATCGGTTTGCTCTTGTCTACCGAAGGTATCTGAATGTGTAGAATCCAAATCGATTATCATATCGGTATCATTGCGAACGAGTCGAGCTTGATCGATTAAAGCTTGGTTAAATACTTGAAAGTCATCGATAGTTTGTTCAGTAATCCGATCAAAAAAACGTGAGATTGATGGCTGTGATGCCAATGCGTCTTCTAATGATAAAGTTTTTAACATTGGATCGTGTCGTAGAATATCGGCAGACGAGTCAGCTTTATAACCAGCGATCAGTTGAAGGACCATTAGTTTTAAAATTTTCTGATTCGTGTGGGTCCAGTAACGACGATTTTCTTTAAAAGTAATGAGTTCGAATTCATTATTCCAAGTGACTTCAGGCATCCGGTTTATCAGAAATTTAATGCGCAAGGGGTAAGCTTTTCTTTCCCAAGGCAAGATGTCTTTATAATGGAGAATGAAAAAACAAATGACAAGTAAAGAAGGTGCTGCCATTCATTGGAGCATCTTTTTTTTGATAAAAACACCCTTTTTATTGACCAGGGTGGTCATTACTGTTATATTAGATTTGACCATAGTGGTCAATGACTGTAAAGGAGGAGGGCTCAATGAATCCACAGTTTAATCATTTGAAAAAAGAAAAACAAGAAACCATTATTAATGCTGCGCTGAAGGAATTCGCTGAAAATAAATATGAAAAGGCTTCTACGAATAAAATTGTTCAAGAAGCGGGTATTTCTAAAGGTTCTTTGTTTAATTATTTTGAAAATAAAAAAGAACTCTATCTTTATCTGACGCAATACAGCGCAGAGATTATTGAAAAAATTTACGAAGTCGTTGATTTGTATGAAACAGATTTGTTTAAGAAGCTGGAAAACATTGGTATCGCGAAATTAAAAATCCAACAGCAGTATCCTCAAGTATTTGATTTTCTCTATGCAATGACTCAAGAAGAAGCAGAAGAAGTGGCCGGAGTGAACCAAAAAAAAGTAAATGCGATTTATAAAGAAGGCTTAGAGAAAATCTATGAAAATATCGATTACTCAAAATTTAAAGACGATGTAGATGTAAAAAAAGCTATGGACATCCTAAACTGGTCAATGTTTGGTTTTGGTAATCGAGCAATTGAACAAATCGATTCGATGGATGAAGTAGAAGAAAGCTATTTAAAAGAATGGGAAGAATATTCAGCGCTATTGAAAAAAGCATTTTATAAATAATAGGAGGCGATTAACATGAGTATTATTGAAGTGAAAAATTTACAGAAAAAATTCGGAAAGTTCGAAGCCTTAAGTGATGTCAGTTTTTCAGTAGAACCTGGTGAAATTACAGGATTTATCGGGCCAAACGGCGCAGGAAAATCGACCACCATACGTATTTTGTTAGGCATCATCAAAAAGAGCGGAGGGTCTGCAAAAATCTTTGAGAAAGATGTTTGGGAAGACCGGCAAGAAATTCATAAACGCACGTCCTATGTGCCGGGGGATGTCGCTCTTTGGAACAACCTCTCAGGCGGAGAAATTATCGATATTTTTATGAAGCTGCATGGAAGCGGGAATAAAGCCAAACGAGATGAATTGATTGAGCGCTTTGAGTTGGATCCAAAGAAAAAAGCAAAGAATTATTCAAAAGGAAACCGGCAAAAAGTGGGATTAATTTCTGCTTTGGCTGTTGAGTCTGACCTCTATCTCTTTGATGAGCCAACTTCAGGTTTAGACCCTTTGATGGAATCCATTTTCCAAGAAGAAGTCAAAAAAATAAAAGAAGAAGGGAAAGCCGTGCTGCTTTCTTCTCATATTTTAAGTGAAGTCGAGCGTTTAGCGGATGAAATAGTCATTATTCGCCAAGGTGAAATTGTAGAAAGCGGTTCATTAGATGAGATGCGTCATTTGACGCGTTCGGTGATCACTTTGGAATCGGACAAGGACTTAACCCCGTTAGCCACTATGGAAGGTGTGAACGATTTTTCACAAGAAAAAGATCAAGCAGAGTTTTCAGTGGATCACGAGCATTTAAATGAAGTCTTGAGAACCGCTGCAACGATTGGTATTCGAAATATTCAATCTGCACCGCCGACACTGGAAGATCTATTTATTCGCCATTATGAAAGATAAGAGGAGAGGAGGTTTATTCGATGAACGAGAAATTTGCTCGGTTTGAACAATTGCTCGGTATTTATTTGAAACGCGACTGGAAGAAAATTGTTTTATGGGTCGTTCTTCTTGGCCTATTCGGCGGCGGCTTTGTCCCGGCTTTTCAAGAAATTGCCAAAGGTGATGGCTTAGCTGGTATGTACTATACGATGGACAACCCTGCTTTAACAGCAATCGTGGGAACCAGTCCCGTAGAGTCTGCTGAAAATTATACGCTGGGTGCACTGTATGCCCACGAAATGCTCTTATTTACAGGACTGGTATCAGCCGTCATCAGTGCCCTCCATGTGGTAGGTCATACTCGAAAGGAAGAAGATTCAGGCATTACAGAACTCATTAGTTCTTTTCGGATTGGACGTCAAGCCAATTCACTAGCTGTGATGCTTGAAATCCTGCTCATCAATGGCTTGCTTGTATTCGTTACAGCAGGCACAATGCTTTTATTTGATGCAGAAACGATGGGTGCCCAAGGCGCCTTTTTATTTGCAAGTGCTATTGGCTTGACTGGAATGATGGGCGCTGCGATTGCTTTGGTGATGGCTCAAATCATGCCGACTTCTGGAGGGGCTTCCGGCTCTGCAATAAGAATTATTGGTTTAATGTATATAGGCCGCGGCATGACAGATGTTGTAAATCCCGATGTATCGTCATGGATACCGATGAGCTGGACGTATTTAACGTATCCCTTTACTGAAAACAATTGGATCTTCTTAGGCTATCTTGTTCTTTTTTCAGCGGTCATGTGGCTGCTTGCCTTTATTTTAGAAGGGAACCGGGACATTGGCTCTGGCTATCTCCCTCAAAGAACAGGCCGTCCGCAAGCGAGAAGATCTCTATTATCCGTGCCTGGTTTATTGCTGCGCTTAAACCGCGGAATGCTGATCAGTTGGATGGTCGGCTTTGCCTTGATGGGCTTAGCATATGGTTCGATTTACGGGGACTTACAGACCTTTGTAGAGAGCAGCGAATTGGTTAGTCAAATGTTCCAACAAGGCGGACTGTCTATTGAAGCTTCTTTTACAGGTCTTATCACTTTAGTGATGATTGCTTTAGTCGCTATCTTGCCTATAGCGATGATGAATAAACTATTTACAGAAGAAAAAGAAGGGCGTCTCAATCAAGTCTTTGCAACGAAAACTTCACGTTTTAAATTGTTTTGGACGAATCTTCTCCTTGCTGTTTTGTCTGGTTTATTAGGGATCTTCGTCGCATCCGGCAGTTTAGGCTTGGCTGGTTTGGCTGTAATGGATGATTCTACAGCTCTTGAAATGGCTGATTTTCTGGCAGCTGGTTTTAACCAAACGCCGTTTGTTTTATTCTTTATAGGGCTTGCGGCCTTGTCTTTAGGCTTTATTCCAAAAATTGGGAAATTTATTTACTTGTACCTAACGTATTCCTTTTTCATTGTGTATTTTGAAGGCCTGGTTGATTTTCCAGAGTGGGTAGTCAACACATCCATTCAAAGCTGGCTGTCGCAAATACCGATTGAGGATTTTGACGGTACAGTATTTCTTGTAATAACTGGCATCAGCTTAGTGATGATGGCTGTGGGTTATCTAGGCTATAACCAGAGGGATCTTGTTGAAGAAGGTTAGATAGCAGTAAAAAAGCGACGCGCCTTTATTTGTGAA
>OMJG01001092.1_pt1 | contig 17019 bp, 15 predicted proteins | sample 1646431 | NCBI WGS metagenome assembly OMJG01 (sample SAMN03771674, study PRJEB25209) | food metagenome | isolation source: Cotija cheese | place: Mexico:Jalisco,Michoacan | collected 2011-12-12
GAACAAGTCATGAGTGTTCCTAGAAACACGCCATTTTAATGGCGTTGTAGTTCATCCAGAATGACATTAGCAGTTGAAACTGATACACTTATAAATATGAGATTTCAAAAAGAAGGGTGAAATAATGATGAGAATTGGTTATCAAGGCATACCGGGGGCTTATAGCGAGGCAGCAACGATTGCTTTTGTGCGCGAACAGTTGCATGTTGAGATTGATGATGAACGTTTAGAAATCATCTCTTACGATGACTTTAAACCAATGGTGGATGACTTAGTGGCTGAAAAAGTAGACCGAATTGTCATGCCAATTGAGAATTCGACAACAGGATTAATTGCTCGAACAATGGATATTATCCGTTACCAACCCGTCCTAGCAAAATATGAACATTACCAACCAGTGAACCATGTCTTATGGGGTTTACCAGGTGCTGACATTCATCAAGTGACGAAAGTTTACTCTCATCCAGAAGCTTTGACCCAATGTAAATTATTATTTGACAGCTATCCTAATATGGATCCCGTAGCTTATATCGATACAGCTGTTTCTGCTGAATTTATTGTGCAAGAAGATGACCCTACTATCGCAGCGATTGCCAGTCCGCGGGCAGGTGACTTACACGGATTGCAAGCTTTAGAACCAGCAGCATACGACGAATCAGGGAATATGACGCGGTTTTTAGTTTTTGAACGATATAACAATATCGATATGACCAATACCCATGACAAAATCATGTTATATATTGAAACACCGCATGAACCAGGTGCTTTGGCCAAGTTACTACAGGTATTAGATGTTTACCGGATCAACTTGGAAGGATTAAATGCCCGTCCAATTCCGATGAGACCCTTCCGTTACGGCTTCTTTATTGAAGCAGACCCAAGCAATATGATTGGGGACTTAGAGTCATTAGAGAAAATTTTAAAAGCATTATCAACCCACATTCAAGTGGTAGCGCAATTTAAACAAAATCGTTAGATTAACGACACGAGTTCCTTTTTCCAAAATAATATTATTATAAAATAAACCGCTTACATATTACAATAAACTTGTATAGACAGATAGGATATAGGAGGAATTTTCATGGATAAACGTAAGGTGATTATTGATACGGACCCAGGAATTGACGATGCAGCGGCCTTGATGACGGCCTTGTCGGACGATAGCTTAGAAATTTTAGGTTTCACCACGGTTGCCGGGAATAAGGGATTGGATATGACCACCACGAATGCGGTTCGGGTATCTACTTATTTTGATGGTCGCGTGAAGATCTATCCAGGCGCTGACAACGATTATACCTCTTTAAAAGAGAACAAACCACCAAGAGAGAATGCGACTGGGAATATCCATGGATCGAACGGAATGGGTGGCGTTGATTTCCCCTATGATGAAAGTTTGATTCAAGACCAACATGCAGTTAACTTCATTCTTGAGCAAGTTAAAGCACATCCTGGTGAAATCGACCTAATTACCTTAGGGCCACTAACGAATATTGCTTTGGCCGTTGAAAAAGACTTAGCGACCATGAAACAAGTCCGGTCAATCATGTCTATGGGTGGGGCTGCTTTTGACGGGAACACCAACCCGGTAGCGGAATTTAACTACTGGTTTGACCCCGTTTCAGTCGATATCGTCTATCAAGCCTTGGGCGAATCTGCTCCGATTACAATGGTTGGTTTAGATGTGACGAGACCGTCCCTCTTGGATATGAACGACTTAGAATTTATCCGTCAAGCAGGCGGTGAACTAGGCGGCATGATCCGTGAAATGTTCGACGATTATGTCCTGAACTCATTTGAAAATGAAGGCAAAATTGGGATCGTCATCCATGACCTAGTAGCAGTTGTTGGCTACCTGCACCCAGAAATTTTGACCGAAGTCTACCATACTAACTTGGTCATAGAAACTAAAGGTGAATATACTTACGGACAGACCGTCATCGACTTTGAGGAGCGTACTGACCGACCAAAAAATGTCTACATCGCAATGGATATCGACCTTGAAGCTTATAAGGCCCACGTGATTTCAACCCTATTTGGCGAAGACAAATACCATCAATACCTAGACATGCTGGATTAACTTCTAGCGAAAAGGACACACAAAATGAAGCTAGATAAGTAGGTGACGGAAATGTACAAGTTCGAATTTATTTCCGCTGACATTCAAAATAAAATCCACCAGGGCATCTACCCTGTAGGCCGGTTACTTCCGAGTGAAAATGACCTGGCCAAGACGTACGATGTATCGCGTGAAACCATTCGAAAAGCGCAGAAAAGATTGGAAGACACCGGTTTTATTCAGAAGAAACAAGGTAAAGGGGCTATCGTCCTAGACTTTGCCCGTTTTTCTTTTCCTATATCCGGTTTAACTTCCTACAAGGAATTGCAAGAATCCCAACACTTCCAAACAGCAACCCAAGTTTTGAGTAATAAACGAATAGCGGCACCTGACTTTCTCGTCGGTGAAGACGGTGTTGAAGCGGGCGAACCCTTCATCCACCTGATTCGGGCCCGTGAAATGGAAGGGGAAACGGTCATTGTTGACCACGACTACCTCCGCGTATCCGTTATCCAAGATGGGGTACCAGATGAAATTGCGGAAGTGTCCATTTATCAATACTTCGAACAAGAATTGGACTTACAAATATCCTTTGCCAATAAGGAAATTGTGGCCAAAAAGGCAGACCGTATCGATCAAAAGCACATGGCCATTGGCCCAGATGATTTTATCATCCAGGTCAACAGCCATGTATACTTAGAAGATGCCACCTTTTTTCAATATACCTCATCCCGCCACCGGATCGACAAATTTAGATTTGCAGAATTTGCGCGCCGGACAGCCCATTAACCCGTGCGCTAATTTGGGATAGATAGGACGACTACCCTCAATCAGCCTTGTTTGGCCAAGTTGAGGGTGTTTTTCTTCAGTATTCAGTATTGGATTTTAGCCGATGATCGAACGATCAAATTAGAGCGACACTTATATCAGTGGCAGGGCTTTAAACTTTTTCTAGCAGTGGTCAATTTGCTGTCTTTTCCACCGAGAACGCTCAAATGGCTATAAAAGTATACATGTAATGATAGTCGCAAAAAAGGAGTTGGAAAAATCCAACTCCTTTTCATTTACCCATTTTTAAGGGGTGGGTATGTATCCTATTTCGATAAGAATGCGACTGTTTCATAGGGGCCTAGCTCGAATGAGGCAGTCATTTTTTCTATTTTTCCGTTACCTAATAACTTGTCATAGTCACGGGTTAAATCAACACTTCCTGGTAGGTCAACTTGACTGGTGCCTGGGTAGAAGTGTGAGAAGACATACAAAATTTGGTCGCCGTAAGTTCGGTAGTAAGCTAATACTTCCGGGTGGTCGGTTAGTAATTCGTGGTAAGCACCGTCTTGGATAATCGGCAATTTATGGCGCAATTGAATTAATTTTTGATAGTATGGGAAGATTTTACCTGATTCAAGTTCCTTCTTCACGTTGATATCTTTGTAGTTGTCAGCTACTTTCAACCATGGTGTACCAGTGGTAAAACCGGCGTTTTCTGAATCATCCCATTGCATCGGGGTCCGGCTAGTATCGCGGGACTTAAATTTAATAATTTCCATCGCTTCTTCTTCAGAAACACCTTTATCTAATAAGATTTGGTAGTTGTTGAAGGTTTCGATGTCGTTATAATCGTTGATGTCGTCGAAATCTGGGTTGGTCATACCAATTTCTTCCCCTTCAAAGATGTAGGGAGTACCGCGCATCATGTGAATAGTTTGGGCAAGCATGGTGGTTGTTTCGTATGGATAGTTTTCGGTGTCACCGAAACGAGAGTTAGCGCGTGGTTGGTCATGGTTGTTCCAAAATAGGGCATTCCAACCATTGCCATCTGACATGCCTTTTTGCCATTCGTTTAAAATGTCTTTTAAAGATTGGAAGTTGAAATCAACTTTAGACCATTTCTCGCCATCTTTGTAATCGACTTTTAAATGGTGGAAGGAGAAGATCATAGCTAATTTGTCTTCTTCTGGATTGGTATAACGGACACCGTCTTCAACTGTGGTAGAGGACATTTCACCTACTGTGACAAAGCCTTCAATATCGCCAAAGGTAGATTGAGCCATTTCTCGAATCCAATCGTGTGCATTTTCCGTATCCGTATATAACCGTTTCTCTTGGATAGAACTTGGGCCACCAGTCGAGTCTTCTAGGACCTCGCTCTTACCAATCACGTTCATCACATCAAATCGGATACCGCTAACCCCCTTGTCGATCCAAAAGTGGATAACATCGAATAGAGCTTCGCGTACTTTTGGATTATGCCAATTTAGGTCAGCTTGGGTCACGTCGAAGAGGTGCATGTAGTAACTGTCAGTGTCGCCAAAAGGTTCCCAAGCAGGGCCACCGAATTTAGATTCCCAGTTTGTTGGCAGAGACCCATCTTCTTGTGCGGGGCGAATGTAATAGAAGTCTTGGTAGTATTCGTCGCCAGCTAGGGCCTTTTGGAACCACTCGTGTTCAGTAGAAGAGTGGTTTAAAGGCATATCCAGCATCAGGTCGATGCCACGTTTTTTACCTTCACGGGCTAACTCTTCAAAATCATCCATAGTCCCAAAACGTGGGTCGATGGCAGTGTAGTCTGAAATGTCATAACCGTTATCATTTTGTGGCGATGGATAGAAGGGGTTCATCCAAATCATGTCGACACCTAGTGTTTCTAGGTAGTCTAATTTTTCAATGATTCCTCTAAGATCACCAAAACCGTCTCCATCCGTGTCGTTAAAAGACTTTGGATAAACTTGGTATATTACCTTTTTCCCTAAATCATTTGTCATTGTGTCTTCCTCCTTTTTAGAAAAAAGCTCGCCCAGGGGCATCCAAGGCGAGCGTGAAACTTGAATCTATCTGGCTAATGCTAGAACTTGATATTGAAATCGATTTTGTTATTAGCTAGGAAACCAGTTTTCTTAAATACAATTGTCAATGCGAATGGTACAACGATGGCGATGGCCATAGCTAGTAAGAACCAACCCCAGTATTGGAATTGAATCGCTAAGATACCAGGTAAACCACCGACCCCGATTGAGTTAGCTGTAATTCCAACTGTTGTTGAAAGTAAACCAGCTAAACCTGAACCAATCAGCGCTGCAATAAATGGGTAAACATATTTAATGGTTACACCGAACATTGCCGGTTCAGTTACCCCTAAGTAAGCTGATACAGCTGATGGAATGGTAATTTGACTTTCTTTCTCATCTTGACGAGTTGTCCACCATATCGCCATAACCGCAGATGCTTGAGCAATATTTGATAGGGCAATCATTGGCCATAAACCAGTACCACCAAAGTCAGCCACTAACTGTGTATCGATTGCGTTGGTCATATGGTGTAAACCAGTAATTACAAGCGGAGAGTATAGGGCACCGAAGATTAAACCAAATAACCAAGAAACAGGTCCAGTTAAACCAGCATACACAACACTAGAAATCCAAGTACCTACAGTCCAACCGATTGGGCCTAAAACTGTATGTGCCAAGATAATGGCAGGCACTAATGATAAGAATGGCACGAAAATCATAGAAATCATCTCTGGGATGTATTTACGCCAGAATTTTTCAAGCCAAGCAAGTGATAAACCTGCGAACATGGCTGGTAATACTTGGGCTTGGTAACCAATCATATCTAATTGGAAGAAACCGAAGTCCCATTGTGGAACTTCACCAGCTAAGATAGCATCTGGTGCAGCATAAGCATTTAATAATTGTGGTGAAACTAATGTGATACCTAATATGATACCAAGAATTTGAGTGGTACCCATTTTACGTGTTACAGACCATGTAATCCCAACTGGTAAGAAGTGGAAAATGGCTTCACCCGGTAACCAAAGGAAGCTGTTCACCCCGGCCCAGAATGTTGAAACATCAACAATCGTGTTGTATTGAGGTGTACCATCACCCATCGTTTGCGCAACACCATCAACAATTTTTTGCCCAAGGAACTCCATCGGCACCCCTTCAAGTACATTACGGAAACCTAAAATAAGACCCCCGACGATAATTGCTGGAATAATTGGTGCAAATACTTCAGCCAAGAATGTCATGGCTTTTTGAATCCAGTTTTGTTGTTGATCAGCTGCTGCAGCTTTCACCGCTTCTTTTGACGTACCAGAAACACCGGAAACCGCCTCAAAATCATTATAAAAATCTGCTACCTTGTTCCCAATAATAACCTGGAATTGACCAGATTGGGTAAATGTTCCTTTAACAGAAGGGATCTCTTCAATAGCTTTAACGTCCGCTTGTTTAGGATCATTTAATACAAACCGCATACGTGTTGCACAGTGTGTAACTGCGTGGATATTTTCCTTACCCCCAATGTCATCTAGTAAGGATTTAGCATCCTGTTTAAAATCACTCATTTTTCTTCCTCCTCTATAACGAAAATGCCCCATGAAATCCAACTAGTAATTGCAAACTTGTCTATACAAGTTATATACAAGGTTATTATATAATGATAACGGTTTCAAATCAAGTTAAATCACTCAATCAAAAATTTTTTTATAGGGCTATAATTAATAGGAAGAAAGTGAATAAAAAGTCCGGTGAGCCCCACCTATCAGTTGGTTGTAAGCCTTGGTAGTGGTATGATTATGGCATGTTTTAGACCGAAATGAGGTGTGGAATGTCAGAAGAAAAGGATACAAAATTCAATACACTTGACGTGGACCAAGTTGCTTTTATGGAGGCAGCGATTGAAGAAGCGAAGAAGGCAGCAGCTATTGGTGAAGTGCCAATTGGGGCAGTTGTCGTCTACCAGGAGGAAATCATCGGGCGTGGCCATAACTTGCGTGAGACCAGCCAGGATGCAACAACCCATGCGGAAATCCTCGCTATACGAGAAGCCAACCGTAATCGGGCATCGTGGCGGCTAGCGGGTGCAGATTTGTATGTGACGTTAGAACCCTGTCCTATGTGTTCGGGTGCCATGATACAAAGTCGTATAAAACGTGTCTATTATGGCGCTTATGATCAAAAGGGTGGCACGGCAGGAACATTGATGAATATACTGAATGATAGTCGGTTTAACCATCAAGTTGAAGTCATTGATGGTGTCATGCATGACGAATGTAAGGCACTTTTACAAGATTTTTTTATTGAATTACGCAAAAAACGCAAAAATTCAAGTCGTAAACCAAAAGTAGAAAACTAAGCGAAATGTCAAAATACTAAAAAAATAAGACATTGTGATTTATTTAGCGTTTACATTTAAAATAAAGCGTTTTTTTGTTATAATTAAGTTGTTATAACGCTTTTAGGGGGTGAATTGGGTGTCCAGCAAAACTTTAGCAAAAATTGTCGATACTGAGAAAGCAACGCAAGCACTAAGTGATAAATATGCAAGTAAGCGAGAAAGTTTATTAGAAGACAAAAATCGCAAATTAAGCCAAATGGCGTCTGAAAAAGAAGCAATCTTGAAAGATTATCAAGAAGCGCAGCGTGCTGAGAATGAAAAAGCTTTACAAGCGTATAAATCTGAAGAAAAAGCGAAGAACGATCAAGAGATTGAGGAGATTGAGAATCAATTCCAAGGCGCTTTGCCATCTTTAGTCTCACTTGTAATTGAGGAGGTGAAAAATAGCTATGGCAATCGCTAAGATGCAAAAAGTATCGATTGTAACGGCGCCAAGTAACAAGGACCATTTGTTATACACCTTACAAACGATGCAGAATATACAAGTTAGTGACCTTTCCTTAAAGGTAACCGGCCAAGACTTTACCTTCAACAATAATTACCAAAGTGATCAAGATTACCAAGTCATTTATGAACGCGGACGCGAAGTATTACATTATCTAAGTCAATACCAACAAAAGGTATCTTTAAAAGATAAAATTACTACCAAACGCCCACAAATGACCATGGATGAACTACATCAAACTGTGGATAAAGCAGCAGCTTTACAATTGATTGAAAAAGTCGAAGCCTTAAGACAAAAGCGTAACGACATTCAAGACCAACGCCAACGGGTTGAAGATGAACAAACAACCATCGCTAAATGGCGGGCCCTAGATGTTGATCCAAAATCTCTACAAGAGTTAAAACTATTCGATGTTCGTCTAGGAACGATTCCAAATGACGAAAACCGTCACCACTGGCAACAATTAAAAGCCATTGAAGATGTGGCCGTTGAAGAAGTGTTTGCTAACGAGAATGAAATTGGTGTCGCAGTCGTTGCCTTACCAGGTCACCACGACAACCTGCAAGCAAAACTTGCAGAAAATTATTTCTCTGAAGTAGAGTTTAATTACGGACAAACCCCAGAAGAGACCTTCCAAACATTGGAAAGTGAACGGAAACAACTCATCAAAGATGAGGAAGCCGTTGTTAAAGACATTAAAAACATGCAAGGATCTAAAGCTACTATTCAATTAGCAGTAGAAGAATTCTTTAACCGTAGTCAACGTGCCAACGCAGCACAGCTTTCATATGATAACCAGCAGTTATCTTTATTCAGTGGTTGGATTGAAGAAGCGCAAGTTGAAAACTTGCAAAGCGCTTTAGAAGAAGCCTTTGATGTGCACACGTTTGCTATTATTTTAGAAGAAACAACAGAACAAGAAGTTAAAGAAGATGAAGTGCCTATCAAATTACATAATGCTTCTATAGTAGAACCATTCGAAATGATTACTGAAATGTACTCATTGCCAAATTACCGGGAGAAAGACCCAACCAACTGGGTAGCTGGTTTCTACATGTTATTCTTCGCTATGATGATGGGGGACTTCGGTTACGGTATCCTCCTTTGGATTGGTACACTCTTTGCCATGAAGGTAATGGATTTACGGAAGAGTACTAAACGTTTTGTGAAATTTGGACATATTCTATCCTACTCAACGATGTTAATTGGTTTAGCTTATGGAACCCTATTTGGTGAAGCTTTACCATTCGGTTTGATCAATCCAACTGAAGATGCCTTAACTCTAATGATTGTCTCTTTAGTGATTGGTTACATTCACATCTTTGTAGGTTTATGCTTAAATATCAGATTACAGCTTAGTCGTAAGGACTATGCATCAGCCTATAATGACGGTATTGGCTGGTTATCACTGTTAATAGCGCTAGCTATCGGTATCACTGGCTTTATGACCGGTATGGATATGTTGATTCCTATCGCAAAATGGTTTGCCATTATTGCAGCTGCAGGAATTATCGTGGTTCCTATGTTCACGAGTAATAATAAAGCAGTTGGTGGTGTTGTTGGGTTGTATAACTTATACGGTGTGTCTTCGTATGTAGGAGATTTCGTTTCTTATACACGACTAATGGCTTTAGGTATTTCAGGTGGAGCTATCGCCATGTCCTTTAATATCTTGTTTACTATCTTGCCAGTGCCTGTTCGATTTTCAGTGGGTATTTTGATGATTATCGCCTTACAATTATTTAACATGTTCTTATCATTACTATCTGCCTACGTTCATAGTATGCGCTTAGTATTCGTTGAGTTCTTTGGTAAATTTTATGAAGGTGGCGGGCGTGCCTTTAAGCCTATCCGTACACTACAGGAGTTTGTTTCTCTAAAAGACGTAGAAGAAAATTAATAATTAAGAAGACAACAAAATGGAGGTTTTTAAATAATGAATACATGGTTTGAATTTTTTGTGGAAAACGGTGGCCAAATCTTTGCGATGGTCGGAATTGCAATTGCCGTAATTTTCTCTGGTATGGGTTCTGCACGTGGTGTTGGTGAAACTGGTGCGGCTGCAGCTGCCTTGGTTAAAGACCAACCTGAAAAATTTGCGCAAACATTAATCTTACAACTATTACCTGGTACACAAGGTTTGTATGGTTTCGTTATCGGTATCATGATTTACTTGCAATTAGGTACAGGTTTAGACTTAACTCAAGGACTACAATACTTTGTAGCAGGTATCCCTATTGGTTTAGTAGGTTTAATTTCAGCACGTTGGCAAGGGTATACTGCAACAGCAGGTGTGCAAATTTTAGCAAAACGTCCTGAAAACGTATCTAACGCAATCATCTACTCTATCATGGTTGAAACTTACGCAATCTTAGCATTCGTTATTTCTCTATTATTAGTACTTTCTGTTGGTTAATCACTAATCAAGTAGAAAAACCAAAAGAAGGAGGATAAGTCGAATGGCAGATATTCAAACTTTAGTCGATCAAGTGCTAGCCAATGCTGAAAAGGAAGAAAAAGCAGCATTAGCCGCATTTGAAGCTGAAATGAATGAAGAAATCAACAAAGCCAAAGCGCAAAACGATGAGCAAATTGTGACTGAAAAGCAACACATCGAAAACGCTGAAGCTAGAAAATTACAAACACAAAAACAAAGCTACTTAAACGTCTTACGTAATGAAAAATTACAAGCTAAACAAGCCTTACTAGAAAAAGTCTACCAACAAGCTATTGTTGAATTACAACAATTATCAAGCGAAGAGTTTACTAGTTTTATCAAAGGCGCTTTAAACCAAGTAGCTGGCACTGAGAACCTTAAGTTAACAGTAGGTGAATTCAGCCAACACCAATTCGACGCTGACCAAGTGAAAGCCTTAAACCCATCTATTCAAATAGATGACACTTTCCTTCCTAAGCGTTCAGGTTTTATTTTAAGTAACGAAGAAGTGGACTATAACTTTACTTTTGAATCAATCATTGACCAAAAGAAAAAAGTATTAGCGCCAAAATTAGTGAAACAAGCATTCTAAGAGAAGGGAGTGACAGCAATGCCAAACGCTACATATGCACAACTGGATACAACCATTCGTGTAAAAGAAAGTAGTTTGCTAGCAAAAGAAGACTATGACGCACTTTTACGTGCCAACTCCCTTGAAGATGTATTTGCTGCCCTACGTAAAACCAACTATCATGTCCCTGAAAATATCGGGGAAACACATGATTTCGAAGGGTTCCTAACCCGTGATTTACGTGAAGTATATGCTGATTTATATGAAGAAACGCCTGTAGATGAAGTGGTAGACGTATTTGCCTTGCGTTACAGCTACCACAATTTGAAAGTTTTATTCAAAGAATGGTATACAGAACGAGATTTCTCGCACATGTATATAAACATCGGCCGTTTTTCAATCGAAGCCTTACGGACCTTAATGCAAACTGGTGAAGGTAACCAATTCCCAGAAGTCATGAAAGAAGGCGTCCAACATGCTCGCGATTATTACGAAGAATACCATGACCTAGACGGTATTTCGATCCTATTGGACTATTCTTACCTAGGCCACTTAAGAGACATCGCTGACAAATCAGATGATCAAGATATGGCGAAGACCCTATTGATGATGATTGATTTAGAAAATTTATCTATGGTTGTTCGTGGGATGAAGCAAGGCCGTTCTCGTGGGTTCTTAGAAGCAGTCTTATCTGATGATGGTACTTTTGAAGAAGTGGAACTAGTTAATTTAGCAACTAGCAATGACTATAACCGCGTATTGGATAAATTTGCCAGCTTACCATTTGCAGGTAAGATAAATGACCGTATAAGTGCAAATGATCCAATTGATGTGGTGCAATTAGACAAAAAAATCAAGAAAATTGAGGCCGAAGAAATTCGCCAGGCAGCTTGGGTACCATTTGGACCAATGCCTGTATTGGCATATATTTATTTTAAAGAAAATGAAGTAGCCAATTTGAGGTTAATTTTAAACGCGAAAGAATACGATTTAGATCAAAAAAATGTGGAAGAAAGGATGCGACCTATTTATGGCTTATAAAATCGGTGTAGTCGGTGAAAAAGACGTCGTTGTTCCTTTCCAATTGATTGGTTTCGACGCCTATCCAGTGATTTCAGGCCAACAAGCCCGTGAAACAATCCGGGAAATGGCTGACAACCACTATGGTGTGATCTATTTGACCGAAACAATCGCACAGCAAATTCCAGACACCATTGCCTTTTACGACACACAAGTTACCCCAGCAATCATTCTGATTCCTTCACACAAAGGGAGCTTGGGTATCGGGCAGTCTCGTGTAAATGACAACGTTGAAAAAGCGGTTGGTCAAAATATTCTATAAGAAATCAAAATACACAAATGAAAAATCATAGAAAACGATAAGAGGGAGGAACAGTCTTGAAAGACGGAAAAATCATTGAAGTTTCCGGTCCACTGATTAAAGCAAGTGGCATGGAAGAAGCAGCTGTTCGTGATATTTGTTTAGTAGGTGACCTACAATTAACAGGGGAAATCCTTGAAATGCACGGCGATGTTGCTTCAATTCAGGTATACGAGGAAACTTCTGGTCTTAAACCTGGCCAAGTAGTAAAAACAACTGGTCAACCATTATCAGTTGAACTTGGACCTGGTATGTTAACAAAAATGTTTGACGGTATCCAACGACCTCTACAAGAGTTCATGGATTCAACCGACTCAAACTACTTAGAACGTGGTGTGCAAGTAGCGCCCCTAGACCGTTCAGCAGTATGGCATTTTACCCCAACTGTTGAAGCAGGCACACAAGTTACAGGTGGTGACATTGTGGGTATTGTTCAAGAAGGTCCCGTAATTGAACACCGTATCATGGTGCCGGTTGGCGTTTCAGGTACAGTGAAATCAATTCAAGAAGGCGACTACACTTTAGAAGATAATGTGTACGTCTTAGACACTGAGCAAGGCGAGAAATCATTCACAATGATGCAAACATGGCCAGTTCGTCAAGGTCGTCCTTTTGCCGAAAAATACTCACCAAATAAAATTATGACAACAGGTCAACGTGTTATCGATACTTTCTTCCCAATTTCAAAAGGTGGGGCAGCAGCAGTTCCAGGGCCATTCGGTGCCGGTAAGACAGTTGTGCAACACCAAATTGCTAAATATGCGGATGTAGATATCGTGGTTTACGTTGGTTGTGGTGAACGTGGTAACGAAATGACGGACGTAATTAACGAGTTCCCTGAATTGGTTGACCCGAAAACTGGGGAATCAATCATGGATCGTACTGTGTTAATTGCCAACACTTCAAACATGCCGGTAGCAGCCCGTGAAGCTTCTGTTTACACAGGGATCACAATTGCAGAATACTTCCGTGACATGGGTTACTCAGTAGCGATTATGGCCGATTCAACTTCTCGTTGGGCGGAAGCACTTCGTGAAATGTCTGGTCGTCTAGAAGAGATGCCTGGTGACGAAGGTTACCCAGCTTACCTAGGTTCTCGTATTGCAGAATACTATGAGCGTGCAGGTATCGTCCGTACTCTAGGTAGCGAAGGTCGTACAGGTTCAGTTACAGCGGTAGGTGCCGTGTCGCCTCCAGGTGGGGATACATCTGAGCCGGTTACACAAAATACCTTACGAGTTGTAAAAGTGTTCTGGTCATTAGATGCTAACCTATCTCGTCAACGTCACTTCCCAGCCATTAACTGGTTAAGTTCATACTCATTGTATGATTCAGAAATCTACAAGGGTGTAGCGGAAGAATTAGGCGTTGAATGGGGTCAATGGGTACAAAAAGCTATGAATATCCTAACTGAAGAAGACAGCTTACAAGAAGTTGTACAATTAGTTGGTATTGATGCCTTATCTGAAAAAGATAAAATGACCCTACTAATTGCAGCCATGATTCGTGAAGGTTATTTACAACAAAATGCCTTTGATGACGTAGATACAACGACCTCAGCGAAGAAACAAGAGAAAATGTTATTCAACATTTTAACCTTCGACCAAGAAGCGCGCCAAGCAATGGAAAAAGGTGCTTACTACCAAGAAATTGCTGACAACACTGTCGACTTACGCGAAAAAATCGTGCGTTCTAAATTTATCCCAGAAGATCAATTAGACCGTATTGACACTATCAACAATGAAATTAAAGAAGCTATGACAGAAATATTGAAAGGAGGCAGCTACGCATAATGTTAAAAGAGTATAAATCTATCTCCGACGTTTATGGACCCTTAATGATTGTAGAAGATGTTGAAGGCATTAGTTTTGATGAGTTAGTAGAAGTACAATTACAAACTGGTGAAAAACGTCTTGGACAAGTGCTTCAAGTAGAAGAAAGTCGCGCAGTCGTACAGATCTATGGTGGTGGTTCTGGTATTAACTTACAAGACACCAAAGTACGTTTCCAAGGACACCCACTTGAGTTCGGCGTGTCTGAAGACATGATTGGTCGTGTATTTGATGGCCTTGGTAACATCAACGACAACGGTCCAGAAATCATTGCTGAAGAAAGTCGTGACATCAATGGTCAAGCCATTAACCCAATGGCCCGTGACTTCCCAGATGAATTTATTCAAACTGGTATCTCAACAATTGACCATTTGAACACCTTAGTTCGTGGACAAAAACTACCCGTATTCTCTGGTTCAGGTTTACCACATAAAGAGCTTGCTGCCCAAATCGCACGTCAAGCCACTGTGCTAGGTGACGACGATCAATTCGCCGTTGTCTTTGCAGCAATGGGGGTAACTTTTGAAGAGGCTGAATACTTCACGGAATCATTCCGTGAAACAGGTGCCATCGACCGCTCTGTATTGTTCATCAACTTAGCGGATGACCCTTCAATCGAACGTTTAGCAACACCAAAAATTGCCTTAACAGCAGCAGAATACTTAGCTTACGAAAAAGACATGCAAGTATTGGTTATCATGACTGACATGACTAACTACTGTGAAGCCTTACGTGAAGTATCTGCAGCCCGCCGTGAAGTACCAGGACGTCGTGGTTATCCAGGTTACCTATATACTAACCTGTCTACACTATATGAACGTGCTGGCCGTATCAAAGGGTCTAAAGGTTCTGTAACGCAGATTCCAATCCTGTCTATGCCAGAGGATGACATTACCCATCCAATTCCTGACTTAACAGGTTATATTACCGAAGGGCAAATTATCTTAGACCGTGACCTTGATGCACGTGGTATTGAGCCACCAATCAACGTATTGCCATCACTTTCTCGTCTAAAAGATAAAGGTACCGGTGAAGGTAAAACACGTAAAGACCACGCTGCAACCATGAACCAACTATTTGCTGCTTATGCGAAAGGTAAACAAGCCAAAGAATTATCTCAAGTATTGGGTGAATCAGCCCTATCTGAAACAGATAAGAAATACGTAGAATTTACCACTGCATTTGAAGACAAATACGTTGACCAAGGTTTTGAGTACAACCGTACGATTGAAGAATCCTTAGACCTTGCTTGGGAATTACTAGCGATCTTGCCTCGTACAGAATTAACACGTATTAAAGATGATTTAATCGATACATACATGCCTTCAACTGAAGGAGAGTGATTTTAAATGGCAAATGCGCTAAATGTCAAACCAACACGGATGGAACTGAGCACATTAAAAGACCGTTTAAAAGTTGCTCAAAATGGTTATGACTTGCTAAAAGATAAGCAGGACGAATTAATGCGCCAGTTTATCGAACTAATCCAAGAAAATAACCAACTGCGCAATGAAGTAGAAGACGAATTGTCGGGTGCCTTAGGTAACTTCGTATTGGCCTCATCATCAATGAATGACGCCTTTATGGAAGAAATCGTGGCCTTACCAAGCAAACAAGTCAACTTAGAAATTGCCAAGAAAAATATCATGAGCGTTGACGTACCTAAGATGTCATTTTCATACGACGATGACAACCAAAAGAACGACAACGAAGTGAAATACGGTTACCTAAACACATCTAGTGAATTAGACGATGCCATCGAAGTCTTGAACGATATCATGCCTAAGCTGTTAAAATTGAGCGAAATTGAAAAAACGTGTCAATTAATGGCAACGGAAATTGAATCCACAAGACGTCGAGTAAATGCCTTAGAATACCGGATGATTCCAAACATCAAGGAAACCATCAAGTATATCCAAATGAAACTAGACGAAAACGAACGAGCATCAATCACGCGGATGATAAAAGTTAAAGACATGGGTTAATAATAGGATGTGAGAGTCGACGCCAAGAAAGGAAACGTTGGAAGATTAGCGATGAAGATGACGCAGTCATCTGCAAGCTAATCTGAAACGCAGTCCTTTCTGGAGACTCGAGCTCAACTTCACAGGGTGCGAGCGAGGCCGCTAAGGGTGTGAGGCGCTATGTAAGCAATGTTAGCTAGTCTAATTGTAACCTTATGCAGCTTTCGACTTGCACTTACTGATCATTCAACATAGTTTTCAAAGTGAGAGATCAAATCGATTAAAACAATTGGTTTGGTCTCTTTTATATACAGCAAAAAAGCCGATAACCGCTATACTAGTCATCAGCTTCCTATGTTGCAATGTCGATTTTATTAGTTTTTGTCCAAGACACGTTTATGCTGGCTTGTCGTAAGTACACCTCATACAGTTAGTTGATGTTGGGATTTAAGAATAGGGAAGAAGTCCTTTACAAACCTTCCTTAAAAATGGTATAATTAATTTTGCCGAAAGGCCTTGCGGCAAGGGTAGAGATGTGAACCGGGTCAGATGGGGAACCAAGCAGCTCTAAGCATTGTCTATCCTGTGCTGTAAGTTAGTATAAATTTAAACGGCTAAACGCCAAACGCCAAGTGTGTCCATTCACGCTTGGCGTTTTTTTATGGCCAATTTTAGAAAATTTGTATGCCGTACCCAAATAAGGCAACAGCAATCATAAAGAGGATAACTGGCAAAATGCGTGTGATAAAAAAGTCCATCCAGCCCGCAATTCGTGTATAAATAGTCGTTAAGTGGCTTTTAAAGAATAGGGACATTAAAAATAAGCCGTACATAGGTAATACAAACAAGACAAGGGAATAAAAGACCAGGAGTAACGTTGCTTGTAGATCAGTAATCGATACAGTTGCATAATAGCTTAGCAAGGCTAAATATGGCGCTATTGAGGAGATTTCAGCTAGACAAGAGGCGATACCAAGCATGAATAATGCACCAGCTGATAAGTGCGTTTCTTCTGCTTGGGTAACGGCTTCCTTTTGCACCTCTTCCTGGCTTGTTGCAGGTTGGTCTTTATTCAAGTGGGTATAGATTAAATAAGCGATGATCAAAAGACTGGCTACCAACGCTAGGTAACGCCAGGTGTATGGATAATGG
>OMJG01001094.1_pt1 | contig 16968 bp, 14 predicted proteins | sample 1646431 | NCBI WGS metagenome assembly OMJG01 (sample SAMN03771674, study PRJEB25209) | food metagenome | isolation source: Cotija cheese | place: Mexico:Jalisco,Michoacan | collected 2011-12-12
ATGGCGAAGTAAGTGTTACAAGTGGGAATGTAACGCAAACTTTGGCAAAGTAAGTCTCACAAGTGGGAGTGTGATGCAAAGTCCGGCGAAGTAAGTCATACAAATGAGAATGTAACGCAAAGTCCGGCAAGGTAAGTCTCACAAATGCGTGTGTAGGGGGATAAAAGTAGAACACCACAGGAGGCCTAACTGCGTTGAGTCCTGTTAGGTAGTTCATGGGCCACCTCATTTTAAAGAGTATCTGGCAAGTTACTCATGTTTCTTGATATAATTACGTGAGAAATGAAAGATGAGGTGCAGATAATGAAGACAGATAAACCCTATGTTGTCTACCAATCGAAGGGAAAACAGACCCAACTGTTATTCATGGACTTGTTGTTGGTAGTTTTCAGCCTTAGCCTGTGGTATTTGGGGCAGCATGGGGCAAACATTTCTTATTTAGCGGCTGGCGTGAGTGGCACACTGTTGTTTGGCTGGTGGGGGTTGTTTTTATTACACCGGCTTTTCAAGGGGAAAGTGTTGTTGCAGCTAACGCCAGAAGGCTTTTATGATCATTCGACTTGGGCGGCAAGCGGACAATTGATCAGATGGACAGATGTTGAAGCCTTACACGAAGTCTTGATCGGTAATCAAATGTTTGTGGGTGTGGAACTCACTAATGAAACTGAGTATCTGGCAAGTTTACCTGCTTACAAACGTTTGCTGGGACAAGCCAATGGCAAAATAGTTCATAGTCCGTTAAATATTAATTTAAAAACGGCAAGATTCGTGACTAGTCATGAGGTCGTTGCAGTCATGGAAAAATACCGACAAAATAGTCGAAAATTAGTCTGATGACCAGTTAAAATTGTCGATATTGAAAAAATATTATTCGCTATGATCGTTGGTAAATCGGCACTATGACGGTTTTGTGTTATCTTTTTTGAAAGCGGATCCAAAAAAATATCGCTTTAAATTAGAATTTTATGGTATACTTAAGATTCTAAATAAACCTGGAGGTGTTCGACCTATGAAAATTGCCGTTTTAGCGGGTGGACGCAGTACCGAGCGGAATGTTTCAATTTCAAGTGGTTACCGGATCACAAATGCTTTACGTGAGCAAGGTTACCAATCAACTTTTATCGACCTGTTTCTTGGTTACGATCTGCCAGCAGGCGCAAGTGCCGAATCAGTTTTTGAGGATGCCAATACGAGCAAGGATTTGGAGATCTCAGACGCGATCCTCACTGATGCCGACATTAATGCCCTGCGTGAAGATGGTTCGACTGAGTTATTCGGGCCAAATGTTTTAGAGATCTGCAAGGCTGCAGATATTGTTTTCTTGGCATTGCACGGAGGCGATGGAGAAAATGGTAAAGTGCAGGCTGTCTTAGATCTTAATAATATTCGCTACACTGGAAGTGGTTCAACTGCCAGCGGAGTATGTATGAATAAAGTTTATAGCAAGGAATTAATGCTATATAACAATATCCAAACAGCTGCTTTTGTTGAGATCAAACGTGATCAAGGGTCAAAAGGCCACAAGTTACCATTTGACTACCCAGTTGTTGTTAAACCTACTTCTGGCGGTTCGTCTGTTGGGACACATATCGTTCACAATGATGAAGAATTGGCAGAAAGTTTGGCAGATGTATTTCGTTTTGACAACAGTGCGATCATTGAGGAATTTATTGGTGGCCGTGAATTTTCTTTGGGTGTGGTCAATGGTTATGCTTTCCCTGCAGTTGAGATCAAAGTTCACGACGGTTGGTATGATTTTGAGCATAAGTTCCAAGCAGGGTATACAGATTTTATTACCCCGCCAGAAGACCTGGACCCAGAAGTTCATTCTGAAATGAAGAAGGTTGCTGTTGAAGCGATGGATGCTTTAGGTCTGCAAAACTACGGCCGGATCGACTTCTTCACGAACGACCGCGGAGTTTGGGTCATTGAGGGCAATAATTTGCCGGGAATGACACCACTTTCTTTGTTGCCGCAAGAAGCCGAAAAAGATGGCGTTCCTTATGGCGAACTAGTTGAAAGCATCGTAAAAGGCAAGATGAAGATTTATGATGAAGGTATGAATAATTAATTCGCTACTTACAAACTGCTGTCAGCGATGATAGACAGTAAAACACGCAATTTCCTCTCGTGGGAGATCGCGTGTTTTTTTAACGGTTAAAATATTTTAAAGTGTGGCTTTGCGAGGTCCATTCGATCCTAGTGATCCCGGCATTTGTCGGTTCATCCAGGGCAGTCAGGTTATCGATGCCCAAAATTATGTCAACTATCAGTTTGATGGTGTAACCGTGACTGACCAGTAAAACTTGTGCGTCTTGCGGCAGCTTTTGGGTCGTTTCGTCAAAGAAACTGAGGAGTCGCGCCTTTGCTTGTGAGTGTGTTTCACCGTGAGAATATTCTTGTGAGCCGGGTAATAAATTATGATTTTCATCAAAAAATTGTGCATACTCCCGCCATAATTGCGTGGTTTTTTGCCCATCCCATAAGCCATAGTCAAATTCACGCAAACGCCAGTCGTATGTAATAGTTGCTTTAGGAACGATGATCTGGGCAGTTTGTGCGGCGCGCAGCAGCGGACTGGCAAATACTTGAGTAAAATTGTGCTGGCTTAGCTTGGCAGCTGTTTTGTAGTCCTGAGCTTGACCTGTAGTTGTTAACGGCGTGTCGATCATTGCCCCCTGCATGATTTTTTGCGAGTTAGCAATACTTTGCCCATGACGGACGATGTAAAATGTTGACATTTTGTTCCCTCCATTTTTTCATACAAATATTATAGCGAGTTTTCTTGGATCGGAGCAAGTAAATACGTTTCTTTAAAGATATGATGAACGAGCATATTTTGGTAAGCAGGCTGCTGAAATTCTTTAAAGCTTCTCTGCTCTGTGGAGCATTTGATTGGCTATTTAACTTGAGGTCTGTTAAATTAATAAGGAACACGCAGTAAATTATAGATGTGTATTTTGTTTTAATAGGGGTATTGTTTTCTAGGTTTTATCGTATTAAAGGAGAGAATAAAGCCATGATGCCGGAGAAGTTACAAATTGAAAATGGTTTTAATTTTAGGGAGCTTGGGGGCTATCAGACTACAGATGGTCGACGTCTCAAGAAACACAAATTAATTCGTTCAGCTGCACTAAGTACTTTATCGAAACGAGATTTAACTTACCTTGATGAATATGGTTTACGGTATGATATCGATTTTCGTTCACCAAGTGAAAGACAAAAACAGCCAGATCGTTTGCCTGCACAAACGACTTATAATTTTGCACCAGTTTTTACTGTTGACGAGACGAAAAGTCAGACAGATGACCGGGAAGAAGATAACCGTTTGCTGACCGAGCGCAACGCTGGGTTTAAGCAAATGTTGGATGCCTATAACGACATCGTTTTATCAGCAAACGCTAAAAAAGCGTACCGTAAGTTTTTTGATCTCTTGCTCGCTAATGAGCGGGATAACGAATCAGTGATTTTTCATTGCTCAGCTGGGAAAGACAGGACAGGCATGGGTGCTGTATATGTACTCACAGTCTTAGGTGTTGATCAAGAAACGATTCGAGCAGATTACCTGATCTCCAATGAATTTTTAAAGAAACGTCGAGGGTTTAAACCTGTCTCAGACCGGGTACCACTCCAAGCACAAAACGCGACCTACTCGGAAAATATGCGAGCATTGAGTTGTGTTTCTGAAAAATATTTAGACTGTGCACTAGGTACGATGCAGCGAGAGTACGGGGATTTGGGGCATTATTTGGAAACAGAGTTAGGGATCACCAAGCAGCAAAAAAAAGAGCTGCAACAGATATATTTGGAAGATTAGCAAGGGCAGGGGGCAAGCGAAAGCGGGCTCCTTTTTCAAAAAATTTTTGGGGACACCGTGTTTTTCTGGGTTGGATGAAGGTTAGGTCAGATCAGAGTTACTTAGTGGAAAAGTTGAAAAAGTTGAGCTTTACCGCACAAAATCAAGAAAAAGGAGCATCAGTACTTAAGTAGTACTGGTGATTTCATTTTAGTGAATCTATGGAGGTGGTCACATGAAAATTTTGTTCTGTTTAGAAAACTTGAAAATGGATGGTGCGCACCGGGCAACCATCGTTGTGGGTAACTATTTATCACAGATCTACGATGTTTCGTTTTATTCACTATCTACAATTAAGTCGTATTTTGAATTAGATGCACCGTTATTTGTCGCAGAGCACCCATTTGATACAGGAAAGAGTTATCGTGGCGACGATCCGTGGAATGATTTTGATCAACAAATCAAGGATCTGACTAAAGTGCTCAAAGAAAATCGCTTTGATGCTGTTGTTTTGACAGCTGGGACTTTGACCAGTTTTGCACCCTTTATCAGAAAAACATGTCCAAATGTTATTCAGCTGGCATGGATGCATAATAACTTCAACACATACATGAATCAATATTATAAGGATATGCAGCCGGAGTTCCAGTCTGGCTTGAAATCTGTCGATACCATCATTGCTTTGACTCAGTCGGACGCTGATTTATTTGTCCAGTTTAACCGAAATACAGTTCGTCTTTATAATCCTTTGACTTTAGAAGCCAAGGAACCGGCTGATTTAAATAAGAAAGTCATTTCAATGGTCTGCCGGATGGATATCGCACATAAGGGCCTCGATCTAATGGTCGATGTCGGCGAATTACTGCCAGATCCTTGGCAGCTCCGCGTGGCTGGGACTGGTGCAGATGAAAAGCAGGTTCAGCAAATGATAGATGACAAGGGTTTGCAAAATAAGGTTATTTTGCGGGGCGCCTTGAGTGATGAGCAGCTTCAAGAACACTACCGTGATTCATCGATTTTCCTGCTGACTTCACGCTGGGAAGGATTGCCGCTGGTAGTCGGTGAAGCCATGACTTTTGGTTTGCCGATCGTGGCGACTTATAATACCGGGACTGAGGAGTACCTGAAGGAAAGCCGATATGGACGTTTGGCAAAATTTGAAAAAAATTCTGTTTTTCGTGCCTTGAAACCTTTATTAGAAAGTCACGAACAACGCGAGCTCTGGGGGCAAACAGCTCTTGAGCGTTCCAGTGAATTTAGCGGTAGTCGGATCATTGAACAATGGGTACGTTTACTTGAAATGCTTAGTGGTCGCAAAAATCAAAAAGTATGATAATATGGAAACTAGAATTTAATTAAAAATTATGAGGCATAGGATCTCGCTATCTTATGTCTTATAATATGGATTATTTTTTTGCTAGCAATTACAATTTTTCTACTTGCTGATAAATAGGTGGTTATTAGCTTAAACCTAAAAAATATTACTTTATCATCGTTTTTGTGACAGGCTTAACTTATTTTTTGAGAAAAAACTTTGACTAACTTTTATTAAGCTAAGTGGAGCAGCAATTTCACTATTGAATGATAAGAGGGTGATCTTAGATCTATGTCGCAAAGTGTTGATTGGACTATTAGATTGTTAGTAGCAGCATTGTGTGGGGCATTGATCGGATTCGAAAGGTCAAAATTACGTAAAAGTGCGGGTATTCGGACTCATATGGTGGTCGCAGTTGCTTCGGCGCTGATCATGTTGGTTTCAAAATATGGGTTTTATGATATTTTAGCGACGACCAACATTGATCTGGACCCGTCACGGATCGCTGCTCAGATCGTCAGCGGGATCAGTTTTATTGGTGCCGGCACGATCTTAGTCCGGCGCTCGCAAATCAGTGGTCTGACTACGGCAGCCGGTGTCTGGGCTACAGCGGCAATTGGGATGTCCGTTGGTGCTGGCATGTATATGATCAGTGTGATAGCAACTCTTTTGATCGTCTTGGTTCAGAAATATTTCCATGATGACTCACTGATCAATTCGTTGATGCGCAGTGTACGTTTACGGTTGCATATTGAAATCGAGCCTAGTCAAGCAGATTTGGACGGACTCAAGAACTTTTTTGCAGAACAAGGTATCACTGATACCTCATTTAATTTATTAGCGATCAATGATAAGATGATCGTATTAGAATCAGACGCCTTAGTTGATCATCGGTTTGATACAAATCAATTTTTGCTCAGGCTTAAGGAAAGACCAGGTGTCCTTATGGTTCAAGTCTCAAATATGAAAGAATAGACAGGCTCAACCATAGTCAGATATAGGAAAAACGACTTGGAGGAAATTTTTACATGTTAGAGAAGACAATTTATAGGAAACTTTTGAGCAACGCATTTGATATCCCTGTTTCAGTCACATACTGGGACGGGAAAACTGAAGATTATGGTCGGGGCACCCCAGAAGTTAAAGTTGAGATCCGTCAGGCTTTTCCGTTAAAGGAATTGACTTCAGCTCCGACCTTGGTTTTAGGTGAAGCTTATATGAATGAAGACCTTTTGATCGAAGGAGATCATGCAATTCAAAAACTGGTAACTTCAGCTTTCCGTAAATCGGGCAGTTTTTTAAAAAAGAATTCGTTCTTAAAACACCTTCCTAAGATGTCCCATTCGAAAACGGATTCTAAAGAAGATATTCAAAGTCACTATGATATCGGGAATGACTTTTATGGGATGTGGCTTGACAAGACGATGACTTATTCTTGTGCTTACTTCCAACATGAAGATGACACCTTGGAGCAAGCCCAGATCAATAAGGTCCACCATATCTTAAACAAGTTGGATATCACTGATGGCGGCAGTCTGTTAGACATTGGTTCAGGCTGGGGGACAGTGTTGTTTATTGCTGCTGAAGAATACGGTGTTCACGCTACTGGTGTGACACTTAGTCAAGAACAATACAATTACACCAAACAACAAATCAAACAACGTCACTTAGAAGATAAGATCGATGTGTACTTGGAAGACTATCGTGATTTGAAAGGTCAGTACGATTACGTGACTTCCGTGGGGATGTTTGAACACGTTGGCAAAGAAAATCTAGCTGAATATTTCCAAACTGTTAAAAGATTATTGAAACCAAATGGACGGGCTTTGATCCATGGGATCACCGGACAGCATGATGGTGCCGGAGTCGATCCATTCATTATCAAATATATTTTCCCAGGCGGCTACATTCCAAATATGGTCGAAAACTTGCAGCACGTGATGGATGCTGGCCTACAGTTAACTGATTTGGAACCGTTGCGTCGCCATTACCAAAAGACCCTGGAACATTGGCAAAACAATTTTGCTGCTAACTACACCGTGGTTGAGGGACGTTACGGGCATAAATTTGCACGTATGTGGGATCTGTATTTGCAGGCCTGTGCGGCATCATTTGAAGCAGGTAATATTGATGTCATGCAGTACTTGCTGATTAATGGAACTAGCGGAACTGGAACACCAATGACTCGTCAATATATTTATGATGCTGACAACAAATAAATAGCTATAAGTAAAAGACCGAGGACACTGAAGTGCAAAAAAGTGATCCAACGGTCTTTTTTATAAACAAAAGGGCCGCTGACCGGCGTGTAAAGCGGTTGGCGAGCCTAATCGTTTAATCTGAAATAGTGACGAAGGTATTGTATTTCATATATTTGTAGTGGAGCCTCATCCGCGAGAATTCAAAGGGAGTTCCATTGTTTAAAAAGAAGATCCCCTCCATGACACCTACGGGTTCGTTTGGCAATAGGTGTAACAGTTTTTGATCATATTTTGTCGATGGCTCTGCAAAAATTGATAGGAATGACTTAGAAACAGTTTGGCCAAATGCTTGCTCTACGTAAGAAAAAATCGAGCCCTCGATTTTCTTGAGTGACAGACTAGGCAAGATCTTGATCGGGATATAGCCAGTCTCGATCATAAAGGGCTGGTCATCAAAGAGCCGCAACCGGTCGATTTTATAAACAAAGTCGTCTGGCCGTAAAAAAAGGTCGCGTTGGATCTCTTCGGTCGGGCGAATGACTTCGAAGTTTAAGACTTTGATCTGAGGGCTTTTGCCGTTCATTTCGAAATTGTCTGAAACACCTAAATTGGAGCTTTCTTCATAATTAAAGACGGATTCATTTTTTAAGTAGAGAGGGTTGATAAAAGTACCTGAACCCCGTTTTTTAAAGATTACGCCGTCGCTTGCCATCCTGGTCAACGCACGCTTGATCGAGCTTCTGCTGACTGAGTATTGTTCGGCCAATGAACGTTCATCAGGCAAACGCATTGAGGAAAATTCCCCTGCGAAAATTTTTTTCTTCAGATCTGCGATGATCTGTTTATATACGAGTTCGGCCATGACAGTCTCCTTTGAATAATTAGGTGAGCAAGTCAGGTTCAAGATAAGGTATTGCAAGAGCAGCAAAATGCTTCTGGAAATCCGAAATTATCTTACTCATCTATACTTTAGTTTGCCACAAGTCTGTGATTTGAACAAGGATATGTGATCAAAAATTTACCGATCAGGAGGTTAAGAACTGTTTAATTAAGCAAAGCCTGGTCAGTTGTGCGGCTGAAAGGTGTAAATAAATTGTGAGCGGCAAATAATTACAGATTTTGTTAAATCTTCGTCAAGAGAAGTTTTATTTGTACTAAATATGCATATAATTAAGGTACAATAACTAAGATGGTTGGTGTAAAAGATGCGGTTATCAATAATATTAATTATCTTGCTGCTTTGCTTAGTTGGTTTACTGATGGTGGTCAGTGCTGCAGGAATGAAAGAGGAAGACGCTTTTGCTGTGAGGTTGCTACTTTATGCGTTGGGACTTATTTGCATAGCAATTGGGTTATATGTCTTATTTAAAATATATTTACCGCAACACTCTGCTTTGTCATTGTTTGTGCCACAGCATTTTATTTAAATGTCACTTTAAACGTGTCTTAAGGTATAATTAAAACTAAATTGAATTACGAGGAGATCCGCTGATGAAAAAAGTAGACCATGAACAACCACAAGCTCCACGCTTTACAGAATTTTTGACTAAACAGTTTGATATTTTCCAACAAAAACAACAAGTTTTTATTGAATATCTTAATGTTCCGCAACCGTTGAGTGCCTGCATTCAAGAGATCGCTCATGCTGCGGGAATGTTTGCCGCTATGGACTTGCTGGCTAAGGCGCAAGACCGGATCGATACTAATGGGACTTTTACATTAAATGATGAAGATACTCATGAGATCGATCTTTTGCATGATCGGTTATTAGATTTTATTTCTAAACAGGTTTTTGCAAATTTTGATGAACGTTTGATCGATCTGTGGCCAGATGAATATGGCGATTTGATCGAAGATGGGTATAATGGTGGGCTTGAAGCAATTTTGAATCAAGGATAGTCTGGCTGATACAGGCAGACTTTAAGAGCAGTGATGCTCTTTTTATGATAAAATTAAGCGAACTAACGTTTGAAAAAAAGGACTGGAGGAAACGAAATGCGTTTTTTACATACAGCAGATTGGCATATTGGCAAGAAACTACACGGTTTTGACTTGCTTGCCGAACAAAAAGACGCTTTTTGCCAAATTAAGCAAATTGCTGCCGCACAAAACGTCGATGCGATCGTGATCGCAGGTGATCTGTATGATCGAGCAGTTGCGAGTGAAGATTCTGTCGCTGTACTAAATAAGATGCTCAAAGAGTTGAATTTAGAGGAAAAGTATCCCTTATTGGCGATCAGCGGTAATCACGACTCGGCGATCCGTTTAGAAACAGGCAGTGAGTGGTATACGGCTACAGAATTTTACCTCAAGACCAAATTTTCTGATGCCTTTGAGCCGGTCACATTGAATGATACACAATTTTTTATGCTGCCTTATTTTCAACCACAGATGGCGCGCAATTATTTTCAAGATGAGTCGCTTAAAAATTTGCCGGAGATCATGGAAAAAGTCGCAGCAGCAATGGTTCAAGAGTTTGATCCGACGAAAAAACATGTTCTGATCGCGCATTTTTTTGCTGCGGGCAGTTCACATACAGATTCAGAAACGATGTTAGAGGTTGGCGGCTTGAACCCAGTCCCGGTCGATCTTTTAGAGGAGTTTGACTATGTTGCTTTAGGACATTTGCATGACAAAAATGCTCTGAAGCACCCTTTTATCCATTATGCAGGTTCGCCTGTTAAATTCTCAATTAGTGAAGCAGAAACACAAAAGGGTGTGTGGATCGTTGATACTGACCCCTATCAGGCGAAGTGGATCCCGTTAAAGCCTCTGAATGATATTCATGTTTTGGAAAATTCTTTTGCTGAATTAACAGACCCTAAACTTTACCGTGCGATCCCCGCAGATGATTACGTCGCGGTGCGTTTAACAGACCGGGCAGTGATCGATGATATCATGAATAAATTACGACATTATTATCCACGGATAATTAGTTTGTCACGGGTAAATGGGCGGGAGAGCCTGATAGCTGATGAAAATAATGGCGGTCAGGTCAATTTAGATCCACTCGAGTTGTTTGAGAGTTTTTTTGAAAAAATGACCGATGAAAAGCCGACCCAGCTGCAAGAGCAGATCGTGCAGGAAAGTTTTGAAGAACTGCAGAAAGGGGATACTTATGAAACCAATTAAACTCCGTATGCAAAACTTTGGGCCGTATGTGGATGAGACCGTTGATTTTGGCGATTTTTTCGATGCGCCGGTTTTTTTGATCAGTGGGAAAACAGGAACAGGCAAAACAACGATTTTTGATGCCATGTGTTTTGCCTTGTTTGGGCGCACGTCCGGCGGTGAACGTGATGCCGAAGAAATGAGATCTGATTTTGCGAGTGATCAAGAACTGACCGAAGTTAGCTTTATATTCGAAGATCATAAAAAAAGTTATCAGATCACTCGTTCACCCAAGCAAACAGTTGCTTCTAGACGGGGTAATGGTCAGACTGTTCGGGCTGCTAAGGTTTCTTTGATCTATCAAGATCCGACTGGTGAAAAACGCGAGATCGACAAGATCAATCAAGCTAATCAGTTTATCAATAATTTATTGAATCTTACTGCGGAACAGTTTTCGCAGATCGTATTACTGCCACAAGGTCAATTTCGGAATTTTTTAGCGGCTGACAGTAATGATAAAGAAACCGTGTTGCGGGAATTATTCGGCACGGAATTTTATCAGCGCTTTGTGGAAAACATCAAGGATCGGACCAAAGAAAGAAGAAACGCTGCCAAACAGCAGCTTGATCACTTGCATGACCTGCAAAAGGTAGCTAATTTTGATGAGCCGGAAAAAGTGGATCCAGAACAACCAGTATTAGATTGGTTAGATTTATTGGCTGCACAGCTCAAGTTACAAAACGAACAGCTCAACAAATACAAGGCCGAAAATGATGTTAACGAGCAAAAGAAAACACAACTGGATCGTTTGTATCAAGCACAGCAGAGTTTGTTAGCTGATCAACAGAAACTGGTTCAATATCAGCAAGAAGCCAAAAAACTTCAGGAAAAAGAAGCAGAGATCACAAAGTTAAAGAAACATGTCCAAGATTTGGAATGGGCTGATCAACAGCAGGGGACTTTGAAAGACCTGACCGATTCTGCTGCTCAACAAATCAAGTTGAAGGCTGAACAAGAAAACGGAAAACAGCGGCAAGGTGAACTAAAAAGTGCCCTGGCAGAAATTGAACAAAAACAATCTATGATCAAGGCTAATGAGCCGCAAATTCTTGCATTTCAGGGTAAGGTTGAAAGGCTAAAAGATAAAGTCAACCTGTATCAAGAGGTAGAAAGACTCCATCAGCAGCAAAGACGTATTGCGACCCAAGTTAAGCTTGCGCAAGAAAAAGTCGCAAACGCCCAAAAAGAGTTGACTGAAAGCAAGCAAAAACAACAAGAACTAACGAAAAAATTGGAGACTTATGCTGACTTACACCAGCAAGCACTTCAACTACAAGAACAAAAACAACGAGTTCATAATTTCGAACAACATTTACAAGAGCTGCAACAGTCTATTTATAAAAAAGAACAGACCACACAGCAGATCGCGGACTTAAAAAAAGAACTCACTGAGTTACGGTTGGCGGCCAAGGCTGCCCAGGACAAATATAATGAGATGGATTCTCAATATGCAGCAGATCAAATAGTGCTCTTGGCGGCTCGGTTAAAACCGGGCACACCTTGTCCTTTGTGCGGGTCGACTGAACATCCGCATCCGGCTGCAAATGTTGCAGTTGCAAAACCTGTGACAAAACAACAGGTCCAAACGGCACAAAAAGAGGCCCAACAAGCTGCTGCAGCTGTTAATACTAAGTGGGGGACTCTTGAAGCCCGCAGTAATTATGTGGACCAACAAAGTAAAGAAATTCAGACACAACAAGAAAAATTAGCTGATAATTTGTCATTAGCGGCTGATTCAAGTTTGGATAAAGTGGTTCAAGCGATAGAAGAAAAGCGTAAGCAGTTAGAGCAAGACGGTCAAAAACAAGAAAAACGCCAGGCCGAAAATGACGCGATGACAACGCAATTGGCTTCATTGCAAGTAGAGCAGCCGCAAATAGAGACTAAAGGCAAAGCTGCTGCTGAAAAATACACTCAGTTACAGATCACTAAGGAAAAATTGCAAACTGAGTGTGAGCAAAAACAGGCGCAACTCCCGCCAGAATATGCCTCCAGTCGGGAACTCAAATCGCAGTTGGATTCCTGGCAAGAAAAGATCAGTGCTCATCAGCACGAAAAAGAACAGGTGCAACAGCAGCTGTCTTCGTTAAATGAACAGTTGGCTGGAGTAGAGTCTGGGTTTAGAGAACGGGCAAAACAACAAGCTGAAGCAATTGAGAAACATGAAAATGCACGTCAAAAGCTGGTCCAAGCCTGTCTTGCCTATAATGAGCAGATGGATCTAAGGAAGCTCACAGCTTTAAACAGTGAATTAAGTACGCTAAGTCAGCTCAGAGATCAGATCCAAGGCTACCAGCAAGAAGTTACTATCAATCAAACTACACAAAAGCAGTTGAAACAGCGGATCGCAGGCCAACCGCAGCCGCAAATCGCTGAAACCAAAAAAGAAATTCAGCAGTTGCAAGTCAAGCAAGACGAGTTATTTCAAAAGCGGAGTTTGGTCAATCATCGGTTTAACCAAAACAAGGAAACGTATCAACATGTCAGTGAGATCTGGCAGCAATATCAAAATGAATTGGAACAAGATCAACAATGGAATCAATTGGCCGATGTTGTTTCTGGTAAAGGCAAGTTGAAATTAAATATTGAAAGATATGTCTTACAAAGCTACTTTAAGCAGGTCTTAGAGGTCGCTAACCAGCGTTTCGCTGAATTGACTGGCGGCCGCTATAGCTTTTGCTTGGATAAAAAGACCGGCAGTTATGCTTCAAATACCGGATTAGAGCTTGATATTTATGATGATAATGCCGGGAAGATCCGTTCAGTTCATACTTTATCCGGCGGTGAAAGTTTTATCGCGGCTTTATGTTTGGCTTTGGCTTTGGGCGAAGTTGTTTCTGCTCAGGCTGGCGGTGTGAGTGTAGAAGCACTATTCGTTGATGAAGGTTTTGGTTCGTTAGACACTGATAGTTTACAGGTTGCTTTGGACGCTTTGAGGGCGATCGAAGGTGAAAATCGCTTGATCGGGATCATTAGTCATGTTACTGAGCTGCGGACAGAGATCCCTGACCAATTGCATGTTTTGTCGGATAATGGCCGGTCAGTCATCAAATATGAACATGAATTTGAGCAGTGAGTTGAAGTGAAATTTTGTAGTATAAAAGGGATCAGTTATGGAGTATAAAACGCATTTAGTATCAACGGTGGTCGTAGGCTTGCCGGTTATGGCAAGTGGCGGACAAGTGGATGTATTGAATATGGGGATGCTGGTATTAGGAAGTTTACTTCCGGATATCGATCATCCGCAATCATTTTTAGGAAAAAGAAATAAAATCGCGAGCGGCCTGACCAATAAGGCATTTGGGCACCGCAAGGCCACTCATTCTTTGGCGGCTTTAGTGCTTGTTTATTGGTTAATGAGCGTGATTGCCGCGCACTATTTGACCAGTCGTGGGATCTATACTCCTTTTTGGCTGACGTTTGGTTATTTATGTCATTTATTAGAAGACAGTTTTTCACGGGATGGTGTTAATTGGTTGTGGCCTAAAAAAAGGAAGGCTATACACGGAGCTCACCAGGTGGTTTTTTATAAGACCGGCGGTTTAGGCGAGTATCTGGTTTTGGGGTTGATGATCTGTTTGCTGGTGATCGAGATCCGCTTGTTGTGGATCGGTCAACTCGACCGTTTGTTGGCTGGCAAGTATCTTACTAACTTGCAAACCTGGCTTTTTTCACTTGACCAGTTTTTACCTTTTATTAAGTGAGAACGTATTTGTTAAAATTTGACTGTGTTTTTTGATAGATTTTTCTTTTTAACTGGTGCTACAATAACAATGTAGTAGGAGTTTTATAAAAATTACAAATACGAAAAATTTTAACAATGAGAAGGGGGCGTAGTTTATGCTCAGAAACCAGGAAATGTTGGTCACTGCAGCTGAAAATCTCAAAGAACACGGTATCAAGAATACACCGCAACGTCAGGCGATTTTAGCTTATTTGATGACTTCGCATGAGCATCCGTCAATTGAAATGATATATGAGCATGTTCGTCAAAGCGGCTTTAGCGTCAGCTTGGCGACTGTTTATAATACGCTTGAATTATTACAAGCTAATAAATTGATCACTGAAGTTGCTCCGGATAATGATGGGCATATGCGCTATGATTATTTGGACAAGCCTCATTATCATGTGATCTGTGTTTCTTGTAATAAGATCGTTGATGTGTTTGATGATTCGTTTAAACAGTTGGAAAAGAAAGCGGCGGTTGAAACAGGTTATCAGATTTATAATAGTCAATATGAAGTTTATGGTCTTTGTCCGGCATGTCAAGCAAAGCAACAAGCAGCGCATGAGTAAAAGACTATTGACTTTTTAGACATGATAGCATAGGATAATTTTAATAATGCAATGAAGTAACGCAGTAGAGTCTTAGGCACTAGTCAAGAGAGCTGATGGTTGCTGGAAATCAGCCTATCCTAAGAACTTGAATTACATTATGGAGCAAGATTCGGTTGATCCCGTTACAGATAGTTAAGGTGACTGCAGCAGTGCAGTAATCTGGGTGGTAACGCGGAAAATTTCGTCCCTGATGTCTTTGAGACATTGGGGGCTTTTTTTGTTTTCAAAAGCCGATGTGGTGATCACTTGGTTCAGCCGACCAAACTAAGGATGGCAATTTGACGTTTTTGGTTTGCAAACAATTGAGCCCATATAGTTAGTATTGATAGAAGCAGAGAGGATGGTAGAATATTGGAAAATATTATTGATGAATTAAGATGGCGTGGAGCTATCAATCAAGTCACAGATGAAGAAGGATTGTACAAACTAGTTAACGATAAGTCGGTTGGCTTATACTGTGGGACAGATCCTACTGGGGATAGTTTGCATATTGGTCATTTGATCCCTTTTATGATGCTTAAAAGATTCCAGATGGCCGGTCATCGTGCTCACATCATTATTGGCGGAGGAACAGGTTCGATCGGCGATCCGTCTGGGCGTAACTCAGAGCGGACTTTGCAATCGATGGAAACTGTTCACCATAACGAAGAAGCTTTGACTGCTCAAATGAAGAAATTGTTTGGTGCTGATAACATTACTGTCGTTAATAATTACGAGTGGTTATCTAAAATCGACTTACTAAGTTTTTTGCGTGATTACGGCAAACTGTTCAACATCAATACAATGCTCAATAAAGAAGTAGTTGCAACTCGTTTGGAAGCCGGGATCTCATTTACTGAGTTTACTTATCAAATCTTGCAGTCCGTTGATTTCCATCATTTGTGGAAAGAACATGATGTGCAGTTGCAGATCGGTGGTGCTGATCAGTGGGGTAATATTACGAGCGGGATCGATCTGATCCATAAAATGGAAGGACAAGAAGCCCAGGCATACGGTTTAACGATCCCACTAATGGTCAAAGCTGATGGAACTAAGTTTGGTAAAACGGCTGGCGGCGCAGTTTGGCTAGATCCAAAGAAGACGACTCCATACGAATTTTATCAGTTCTGGTTGAATCAAGATGATCGTGACGTAGTGAAATACTTGAAGTACTTTACTTTCTTGTCACGCGCAGAGATCGATGAGTTGGCTGAAAAGGTCAAGACTCAACCTGAAAAACGAGAAGCGCAACGTAGGTTAGCTGAAGAAGTAACAGAGTTTGTGCATGGCAAAGACGCTGTTGAACAAGCTGAACGTATTTCGCAGGCACTATTCTCAGGTGATGTTAAGGCTTTGACTGCTGATGATATTGAACAAGGCTTTAAAAATATGCCTTCAGTCGAATGTTCCAGTGAACCGACAAATATTATAGAATGGCTAGTGGATACCGGCATTGAGAAATCTAAACGGCAAGCACGTGAAGATGTCAATAACGGTGCGATCCGGATCAACGGAGATCGTATCAGAGACCTTGAACATGTGATCGATCCAGCGGCTATGTTTGATGGTCGTTTTGTTATAGCTAGACGTGGAAAGAAGCGTTATTTCTTAGCTAATGTTAAGTAAAACCTTAAGTAGATCCGTTTGATCGAAGTAGGGCTCTACTCTTACATAGTTTCTTTTGTTGCAATTTGTAATGAAGTTACGTAAGAGCAGGGCTCTTTTTGTGTTTATATGGTGTGTGATCGGTGCTCTTTAAATTAAAATATAGGTTGAGGGTGCAGTCTTATGTGCTGAGGATAGTTAATTTGTTTTATGGTTGCCGGCAGTTGATCATTGTTATTAGTCGTAAATTTTTAAAAATTTTTTGCATTTTTTAAAGTCGAATTATAGGAAAAAGCAAGGCTATTTCGACTTAAAACTTTATATTTTTTGAAATATTATAGTTTTAAGTTCGTGAATCGAAGAAATTTTGTTATTTTGAATAACTTTAATAAAAAAATGGCAGTTGACGTATTAAGAATTAGCTTGTATATTTATATATGCTGATTGATTAGTTATTAAGTTTCTGATTTTTCTTCACGTTCAGCAAATATTCAATTAAATTTTTTTAAAATTATTGTTGACATTTTTGCTCAGCGTGGTAAACTAATAAAGTTGTCATTTCG
>OMJG01001095.1_pt1 | contig 16964 bp, 16 predicted proteins | sample 1646431 | NCBI WGS metagenome assembly OMJG01 (sample SAMN03771674, study PRJEB25209) | food metagenome | isolation source: Cotija cheese | place: Mexico:Jalisco,Michoacan | collected 2011-12-12
TGATTTATTTCATAGATAAGAGTTATTATTCTTTATGTAGTAACAAACAACCCTATAATTTTTTTTACTTTATTTACTCCCCCAAAGTAAATAAAACAACTCCTTTTTTCTACCAGTCATGTGACTGGTAGTTTTTTATTTTATGGCAATAAAAAAGAGTACCACTTTATGTGATACCCTACTTATTATTGGTTAGCTACGATATAATCGACTGCTGCCCCAACTGTTTCAATTTTTTCTGCATCTTCATCAGAAATTTCTGCATCAAAGACATCTTCTAATTCTAAAACAAATTCCATAATGCTAATTGAATCTGCTTCTAGATCTTCTTTGATATTAGTTGTTTCAGTCACTTTATCTTCATCTACTTCAAAGTGCTCAACAATAATTGTTTTGATTTTACCAAATACGTCATCTCTAGACATGTAACGTCCTCCTTTTATTAAGCCACTCACTCTACTTAGTATTTTACTTGTAAATGCTTTTTTTGTCTATGCTTGTTGTTCATCAAAGTATGCAACTAAATTATTCACTACATCTTTTTCAAGCATCGTATGGATTTGTTTGATTGTGTGTCTCACTGCGTCTGGTCCAGTTGATCCATGTGTTTTAACAACAGGCGCTTTTACGCCAAATAACACAGCACCACCATGGTTTGAATAATCCATTTTTTGTTTTAACTCTTTCAAACTATCCTTTAGTAATAATGCGCCCATTTTGCCTTTTAAGCCACTATCTAGGATAGATGATTTTAAATTTCCCATAATGGCTTGTGCTGTTCCTTCAATGGATTTTAACACGGCATTTCCCGTAAAACCATCTGTTACAACCACATCCGCGACACCATTAAATAAATCTCTAGCTTCCACATTTCCGACAAAATTTAGACTTGGCTCTTCTTTTAATAGTTCAAACGCTTTTTTAGTTAACTCGCTTCCTTTTGTGTCTTCCGTCCCATTATTTAAAAGACCAACACGAGGATTTTTCACGCCACGAACTTGACTGGCATAATAAGAAGCTAAAATACCATACGTTAACAAATGTTCTGGTTTGTTATCCGCATTAGCACCCATGTCAATAAAATCAAATCCTGCCCCTTTTTCACCTGTAAAAACTGGCATCGTAGTCATAAGTCCTGGTCGCTCGACTTGTTTAATACGTCCTACAACAAATAATCCTGCAGCTAAAAGAGCGCCTGTGTTACCAGCAGAAAACAAAGCATCTGCTTGTTTTTCTTTAACAGCCTGTGCTGCTAAAACCATTGAGGCTTGTTTTTTACGTCTAATAGCTTTTACTGGCTCATCATCACTTTCAATTTTTTCATCTGTATGAATGATGGTAATATTTTTATCGTCTGTTACATATTCTTTAATCGCTGATTCTTTTCCAAATAGTAAAAATTCAATATCTGGAAAATCTTTTTTGGCTAACATCACACCTTCAACAATGGCTTTTGGTGCGTTGTCTCCACCCATAGCATCTACCGCTATTTTCATGATTGATTTCCTCACTTTTTTACAATTTACATTCATTATATCATGTTAATCTAAATGATTTAATTGATATGTTGTACTATTAATACTTTTAGCTAATGGTTCAAATGATTTATCCTGTACCCAATCAGGCGTTTTCCAAAGACTGATGGCTTCTTCTCTTGCTGTTTCTAACATAATAAAATCAGCTACCATATCCCCCACTTTAAATTCAGGCAAACCAGATTGTTTGGCGCCGAAAAAGTCTCCAGGACCTCGCATTTCCAAATCTTTTTGACTCAATACAAAACCATCTGTTGTTTCAGTCATGATTTTCATTCGCTCTTTACCTTGCTCACTCTTTGGATTAGCTATCAACACACAATAAGATGCTTTTTCCCCACGTCCAACACGTCCGCGCAACTGATGAAGCTGAGCTAAACCAAAACGGTCTGCATCAATAATAACCATCATCGTGGCATTTGGGACGTTCACACCCACTTCAATAACAGTTGTTGAAACTAATACTTGTGTATCATTGTCTTTGAACTTTTGCATGATAGCGTCTTTTTCATCAGCCTTCATCTTTCCATGTAATAAATCAACATGATACGTCGGAGAGAAAAAGGCTGATAAGTGTTCGTAAATTTCCGTTGCATTTTTTACATCTAGCATCTCTGACTCTTCAATCAACGGACAAATCACATACGCTTGTTGTCCTTGTTTTAGTAACTCACGCATAGTTGCTAAAATACTATCCAATTGTTTTGGCAAGGCCCAACGTGTTTCGATGGGTTTTCGTCCGGCTGGTAACTCATCAATAATCGACACATCCATTTCGCCATAAGCTGTGATGGCCAACGTTCTAGGTATTGGTGTCGCTGTCATAAACAACACATCTGGATGATTGCCTTTTTCTCGTAATATTTTTCGCTGATTCACACCAAAACGATGTTGCTCATCTGTGATGACAAGACCTAAATTTTTGAATTGAACTTCTTCTTGGATTAAGGCATGTGTCCCAACTAAAATATCAATATCACCTTCTGCTAATTCGGTTAAAATTTGTCGACGTGCTTTGGTCTTTGTCGAACCTGTTAATAATGATACTCTAACTGGCGTATTTTCAAACAATTCACTTAGACTTTCCATATGTTGTTCTGCTAAAATTTCGGTTGGTACCATCAACGCTCCTTGATAGGATGCCGTGTGGGCTGCAAATAAAGCCAGCGCTGCCACCATCGTTTTCCCGCTACCAACATCTCCTTGCAGTAAGCGATGCATATGATAAGGACTTCTCATGTCAGCACAAATTTCGTTGACAACTCGTTTTTGAGCATTCGTTAATTCAAACGGTAATGTCTTAATAAACTGTTTCAACTCATCCACATCATATAAAATAGGATTGCCGTGTTCTTTGGCTGTTTCTTCCTCCTTTAATTGAATCATCTTTAATTGGAATAAGAAAAATTCTTCAAAAGCTAATCGCCTTTTGGCTAAACGATTTTCTTCAATTGATTCTGGAAAATGCATCGCTCTAACAGCTTGTTGTTTAGGCATCAGCTTATATTTGTCCAATAAATAATCTGGTAAGTTTTCTTCAACCAACTCACCGTACCCTTCAAACCCCTGTTTAATCAGTTGAACCAGTGTTTGTTGTTTGATATGTTTATTCACACTATAAATGGGAGTAAACTCTTCTTCTTGCTGCTGTGTCGCCATTATTTTTAGACCTGTTAACGACTTTCTCTTTGCATCCCATTTACCAAAAATGGCAATTTCCTCTGACGAACGAATTTTATTTTTTAAAAAGGGTTGATTGAAAAACGTCACAGTTATAACAGCCTGCTCCACCATCATTCGAAAAACTAAACGGCTTTTTTTATGCCCATAGTAATTGACTACCCCATCAGAAATGGCAATACCTTTTAAGACTACTTTTTCTTGATCACTAATTTCTTCTAACTTTTTTTCTTGGATATCGTCATAGCGAAACGGATAATGTGTCAGTAAATCATTAATCGTTTCTATGTGTAATGTTTTGAGTGTCTCCACACGCTTTGGGCCAACACCACTAAGTGTCGCGACACTATCACTTAACTGTTTCACTTTGACTCCTCCTTTTTAACTGTTAAAAAAAGTCAAACCAATGTTTGACTTTTTTATCTTATTCAGCTGCAAATAGATATGGATAAACTGGTTGATCTCCTTGGTGAATCTCAACTTCTAAATCACTATCCATTTCAAGCAACGCTTCTTCTAATAATGATGCTTCTTCATTTGTTCCATCTTCTCCAATTAAGATTGTCACAATTTCAGTGTCATCATCAATCATTTGTTTTAATGTTTCTAAACATGCATCAAAACGACTTGGAGTTGATACCACAATTTTTCCTTCAACCATTCCCAAGTTATCGTCTGTTTTAATTTCAACGCCATCAATGCTTGTGTCACGAACAGCCGTAGTGACTTGACCGCTTGTTACACCTTCAAGCATTTCTAACATATTTTTTTGGTTTTCTTCAAGTGATACTTGATCATTAAACCCTAATAATGCCGTCATTCCTTGAGAAATTGTTTTCGATGGAATCACGATCGTTGGCACATCACTGACTTCTGCTGCTTGATCAGCTGCCATGAAGATATTTTTATTATTAGGTAAGATAATCACGTTTTCAGCGTTCACTGATTGGATTGCTAACATAATATCTTCTGTACTTGGATTCATTGTTTGTCCACCACTAATCACATGATTAACACCCATGCTACTAAACAAGTCTTGAACTCCTTTACCAGCAGCAATTGAAATAATACCATAAGGTACTTTTTCTTTTGGTTCTTCTGCAACTGGTGCACTTGGAGTGTCAAGTAATGATTCGTGTTGCAAGCGCATGTTATCTACTTTAATTTTGATTAATGAACCAAATTTTTGACCATAATTCATGACTTTACCAGGTTGCTCTGTATGAACATGAACTTTGATGATTTCATCATCGGCTACAACTAATAATGAGTCACCAATTTCATTTAAGTAATTTCTAAATGTGTCATAATCAAACGTACTATCAACTGTTGGTCCTTCACCAATTTTTACCATAATTTCTGTACAGTAGCCAAATTTAATGTCTTCAGTTGACATATGGCTTTGAACACTACGATGATGTTCAGCATTAACCATCTCTTCCATTTGAGCTGGTGATGGTTGATAAATTTCACTTTCAACTACTTTGCCAGATAAAGACTCAACGAAACCTTCATAGATAAAAACAAGTCCTTGTCCACCACTATCGACAACACCAACTTCTTTTAAGACAGGCAACATATCAGGTGTTTTAGCTAACGCTTTTTTAGCACCTTTTAGAGCAGCTTCCATGACTTCTAATGCATCATCACTCTCTTTTGCTTTTTTCTCAGCGGCAATCGCAGCACCTCTAGAGACAGTTAAAATTGTTCCTTCAACAGGTTTCATCACTGCTTTATACGCAACTTCTACACCATTTTTAAACGCATCTGCTAAGTCTTGTGCGTTTAATTCTTCTTTATCTTCAATTTTTTTTGAGAATCCTCTGAATAATTGTGACAAGATAACGCCAGAGTTACCACGTGCACCCATTAAAAGGCCTTTAGATAAGACTGCAGCTAATTCTCCAGCATGTTCCGTTGTTGCCTCTCTAACAGCTTTTGCTCCACTAGTCATCGATAAATCCATATTTGTTCCCGTGTCACCATCTGGTACCGGGAAAACATTTAAAGAATTGACAAATTCGGCGTTTTGGTTCAGTCTATTGGCTCCGACTTGTACCATTGCTTGAAATTGCCCTCCGTTGATTGCTTTTAGTTCCACTAAAATGTTCCTCCTCGTATGTTTAACACTTAATAGCACATGATTTTATTCAGGTTGCACACGCACGCCTTGTATAAAAACATTTACTGAGTTTGCAACAACGCCAAGCATTGTTTCAAGATTGTATTTGACTTTTTCTTGCACATTACGACTTACTTCAGAAATTTTTGTTCCGTAACTTACCATGATGTACACATCCACTGCTACACCGTTTTCTTCTTGGCGTACTACTACCCCACGAGAATAGTTTTCTTTACCTAAAATATCATTTAAATTGTCTTTAATTTGATTTTTGCTTGCCATACCAACAATCCCGTAAATATCTGTGGCAGCACCACCGACAACTGTTGCTATAACATCATTTGAAATTTCAATGGTTCCAGCTTGTGTTTTAATTTTTACAGCCATTTTACTACCTCCTCAAAGTCAGTATTACCCATTATCATTCTTTAGTTTATCATAAACACGATTTTTATTAAAGAATAATTATCTTTAAACGCTTATAACATCGCTTTTATTGTAACTTTATCATATTTTTTATTGCTTTTTGTTTCTTTTTATGATAAATTGTTTTAGTATGATTAATAGAATCGTAAAAATGCCAGCAAAGCAAAGGAGGGAATATCATGGCAAAACAATGTTATATAACTGGTCGTAAAGCAAGAACTGGTAACAACCGTTCTCACGCAATGAACGCATCTAAACGTACTTGGGGAGCTAATCTTCAAAAAGTTCGTATTTTAGTTGACGGTAAACCAAAAAAAGTTTGGGTTTCTGCTCGTGCTTTGAAATCTGGTAAAGTTGAACGCGTTTAATAAAATAGATATTAAAAAAGCAACCTAACTAGAGGCTGCTTTTTTTATTTGTCTTTAGATTGAATGACACACATCATGCCACTTGAAAATGAAAATCTTGTTGTTTTACCAATGAATTCATTGCTTGCATAGGAAGTTGGTTGCATCACATCAACATCATCTAAACGATACTTCGCATCATATAACGATAAATGTGTCATAGGTGTTAAACAAACATATGCTAAATATTTCTTATCTGGCTCTTTTTCAATTGTATAATCTCCTGGCAGAAAATAAGAAATCGTATTTTGATTGTCTTTTATCACAAGCCTTGTAGCGACTGATTTAAAGCGATCTTGCAATGGCAACCATAGATTAGCTAGAAAATGATCTATTCGCCCGCCAGTACCACCTATTAGGATGATTTTAGCGTCTTCTGATAGTTCACTAGCGACAGAAATACCAATTTCAGTATCCGTTTCATCTTTTTCAGCTGGGTATTGTGTCACTTTTTCTACATGTTCTTTAACATAAGACAGTTCTTCAGAACTTAGTGAGTCAAAATCACCTACCGCCACATCAACAGATAAGCCATGATGAACACCTTCGTAAGCTCCCCTATCAACCCCAATAATATGACTTGCTTCATCAAATATATCCATGCTTGGCCATAATGATTTATCACTACCGGCCAACACAATAACCGACTTTTTCATTACTTACCTGCTTCTTTTAATTTTTTAATCGGCTCAGCGACATCATCATATTTATAAACATATGATCCGGCCACTAACACATCTGCTCCTGCTTCAACACATTCTTTTGCAGTCTTATCATCCACGCCACCGTCAACTTCAATTTCATAAGTGTATCCTTTAGCTTGTCGTAACTCTGCTAGTTCACTTACTTTATCTAAACATTCTGAGATGAATTTTTGACCACCAAATCCTGGGTTAACTGTCATTACTAAGACTAAATCAACCATTGATAAAACAGGCTTAATCATCTCAACTGGTGTTCCTGGGTTAATGACAACTCCTGCTTTTACGCCACTTGCTTTAATTTGTTGAATGACACGGTGTAAATGTTTCGTACTTTCAGCATGTACGGTAATAATATCAGATCCTACCTTAGCAAACTCTTCAATAAAACGCTCTGGTTCAACCATCATCAAATGTACGTCAAACACTAAATCAGTGACTGGTCTAATAGATGAAATAAGTGCCGGACCAAATGTAATATTGGGAACAAACTGGCCATCCATGACATCAATGTGAATATAATCTGCTCCTGCTTTATCAACGCGTTTAACATCTTCTCCCAATTTTGAAAAATCTGCACTTAATATTGATGGTGCTATCTTTACCATAGTTTTTTCCTCACTTTTATTTATTTTTTTTATATACTGGTTTTCGGTTATCAATCTCATCATAAAATTGTAAATAGTGATCATATCGACTAGATAATATTTCACCTATTTCAACTCTTCTTTTCACTTCACATTTTGGTTCATGACGATGTTTGCATTCTCTAAATTTACAGTAAACTGACGCTTCAACAAATTCTGGAAAACGTTTCGGCAATTCATCCAGTGTCATTTCTAAGAAATCAATTGAACTAAAACCAGGAGTATCTGCTACTAATCCGCCAAATAAATCAATCAGTTCAACATGTCTCGTTGTATGGCGACCACGTCCCAAACTTTCGGAAATCTCTCCTACTTTTAATGATAAATCTGGTGATAATTGATTTAATAAAGTCGACTTACCTGCACCTGATTGTCCCATAAACACAGTTAGTTTGTCTTTGAAAAAACGCGTTAAATCCTCTAATGAGTTTTTTTCAGCTAATAAAACAGGATAGCCTATTTTTTCATATTCTGTTTGAATGACTGCTATATGATTACGTTCTTCTTCATTGGCTAAATCCATTTTAGTCACATAAATAATCGGGTCGATGTCTTTTTCAGATAGAGTAACTAAAAAGCGATCTAAAAGATTCGTTGAAAAATTAGGTTCAACACAGCTTGATACGACAACGCCCTGATCAATATTAGCGACTGGTGGTCTAACTAAATCATTTTTACGCTCATAAACATCTAAAATATAACCGTCTGTTTCATTTGTACTCTCAAATTCTACCCAATCTCCGACAAGTGGTGTAATATTTCGATTTCTAAAATTACCTCGTGCTCGTGTTTGATAACGTTTACCTTTATAATCAATGTAATAAAACCCGCTTAATGCTTTACATATCTGTCCTTTAGGCATTTATTTCCTCCTTTAGTAGTCATATCATTCTAGGGTTATTGTACCATATTTCACTTTTATTTAAGAAAAAATATAGCATAATAACACTTAATAGAAAACCCCACTGACATTACAGTAAATACAAAAGCCGTCACAACATCAAATTCGTCTTCAGAAAAGCCAAGAAATCCTAATAAAACTTTACTAAAAACGTCAGATAGCCATTCACAATCACTTATACTTTTAGGTGCTTCTACCATTATTACTAGTGTAGGTACTTTTATTCTCAGAAGAAAATTAGTTTAATCAATAAAAAATACCCAAGAGATAGGTTGTTTCGACCTTTCACTCTTGGGTATTTTTCATTAATCTTTTTTATCTTTTGGCTCACTTTGACTAGGTTTGGTATTACTACCTTTATTGTGATTATTATGATTTTCTTCGCTTTCAGGTTCTGAACTCTGAGTCGTTTCACTTGATTCAGTGGTTTCACTTGAAGACGTCGTCGAACTACTTGGTTGTGTTTTAACTGGTTCTGGACCCATTGAGTAAACAACTTGAATATAATCACCTTTTTTAACAGGTGTTCCACCAGCAGGAGATGTATAAATAACCTGACCTTGTGGAACAGTCGCACTGTATTCTTGCGATTCACCTTGAAGGATTAATCCTTCGCTATCAATATAACGAAGAACTTGATCCCTAGTATAACCCGCTAAATAAGCTAAAGAAAAGTTGTCTGGTCCTTTGCTAATTGTTAAGGTGATTGTCTCGTTCTCAGGAACAATATCTGTTCCTTGCTTAATACTTTGAGAAATAACAGTGTCTTTTTCCACTTCATTCGATGACTCGTTTTTCTCAAGTATATTGTCTTCTTTAAAACCTAACTCTAATAAGGCTTTTTTTGCCTTATTAGAAGCTAATCCTTCCACTTCAATCATCGAAACAGTCTGCTTACCTTTACTTACATACAAAGTTACTTCAGATTTTTTTTTGACTCGGGTGCCAATTGGCGGTTGTGTCTTAACAACATTACCTTCTGCTATTTTATCATCTGACACTTTTTCTATTTTCGAATTAACTTTTATTTTTTTTGCATCTAATGCATTGATAGCTTCTGTCTGTGACATATTTTCGACATCAGGGATTTCTACCTCATCTTGTCGTGTCCCTAATGCAAATAATCCCAAGCCAATCGCCACCAAGATAGCAAAGAGACTAAAAATAACCTTATTTCTTTTAGACGAAGACTTTTTCTTTGGTTTTTCTTCTTCAGATAAATCTAGTTCAGATTCTTTCAAAGGTATCTTTGAAACGATTGGATCGGGTTCTTTTACAGGTGTTAACATAATCGTTTCATCTGTCATAGAGCTTGGTGTATAGATTGGTTCATTTGCTCTTTCTGGACTTAAGGATGTACTTAAATCAGAATACATGTCATTTACTGTTTTATATCGATCTGAAATTTCTTTTGCTGTAGCATGGAGCACCACATTTTCCAATGCCTGTGGAATATTAGGGTTATATTGTCGAACAGATGGAACGTCTTTTTGAAAATGTTTCAAAGCTATTGAAACAGCCGATTCCCCCTCAAACGGTACAGTTCCTGTCAATAACTCATATAAAATAATCCCTAATGCATAAATGTCAGATTGTCTTGTTGACATACCACCTCTTGCTTGTTCTGGTGACAGGTAATGTACTGACCCGAGCAATGTATTAGTTTGAGTCAATGATGTTTCTGATAGAGCAATCGCAATCCCAAAATCTGTAATCTTTACATTTCCTTGTTCATCAACTAAAACATTTTGTGGTTTTAAGTCTCTATGAATAATACCATGTTCATGTGCCAAAGACACTGCTGATAAAATCTGTTCCATCATGTAAACGACTGTATCTAATGGGATAGGAGAATAATTGCGAATATAATGTTTTAAGTCAGTTCCTCGAACATATTCCATGACAATATATTGCATGCCATTTTCTTCTCCTACATCATACACACTAACAATATTAGGATGAACCATTTCTGTTGCGGCAAGAGCTTCACGTTGAAACCGTCGAATCGCATTTTGATCATCTTGAAAATCGAAACGTAATACTTTAATTGCCACTTCACGATTTAAAATCAAGTCACGTGCCAAATAAACATTTGCCATTCCACCACTACCAATATTCCCTATTATTTCATAGCGTTCCCCTATTTTTGTCCCTATATTTATCATGGTGTATCCTCCTGTAACTCATCATCAAAGTCTATCAGTAGCACAGTAATATTATCTGTTCCGCCAGCTTCATTTGCTTGTTCGATTAACTCATTAACCCGACTATTCAGTGACTTGCCATTTGACATAATCATTTTAATATCTTCATTAGATAACATATTAGTTAACCCATCTGAACATAATAAAATTATATCTTTTTCCTGACAATTGATCAGTGATATATCAACTTCAACTTCACCTGGTACGCCAATTGATCTTACTAAAATATTTTTTTTCGGATGATTTTGAGCCATTTCAACAGATATTTCACCTGTTTTAATTAGTTCATTAACCAGCGAATGATCTTCAGTCAATTGTTTAATTTCCTGATTCCTCACAATATAAGCTCGGCTATCACCTACATGTGCTAAAATTAATTCTTTTTCTAAAATAACAGTTGATACAATAGTCGTACCCATCCCAAACATCTCTGGATTGGTACTGCCTTTATCAAAAATTCGTGTATTTTCTTCTTGAATGTGAGAAACTAACCACTCACATACCTCGTCTTTTTGAGTTAACATGGTTTCTTCCCAAACTTCGCCTAATCCAGTAACGGCAAGATAACTTGCTGTATCTCCAGCTTGGTGTCCTCCCATTCCATCTGCGACAATCGCTAATGTAATGTCTTTTTTATTTTGATAAACACCAACTGTATCTTGATTATTTTTTCTTTTACGTCCTACACTCGTTTGGAATTCAATTTGCATGCTTACACTCCCTTAATCTATGCTTTTCGTCTAAAACAACTGATAAAAAATCCATCTGTGTGATAATGATGTGGGTACAACTGCAACTGTTTATCATGATAGCTCTTAGATAAATGCGCTGCTTCTAAAACATCTATTAGCTCAAATTCAGGATGTTTGTTTAAAAATATCGCTACCACATCTTTATTTTCTTCATGAGTCAATGTACATGTGCTATATGTAATTATACCCCATTGTGCTACTTTTGGCACAATACTTTCTAAAATTTCCAATTGAATCCGTTGTAAATTCATAAAATCTTCGGGAGTTTTATGGTATTTAATGTCTGGTTTTCGACGTAATAATCCTAATCCAGAACACGGTGCGTCAATTAAGACACGGTCAAAATAATCATCTGGAAAATTATTTTTCACTTCTCTTGCATCTAGTAATATCGCCTCAACAACATCTTCAACATGTAATCTTTCCGCATTTGACTTGATCAATTTTATTTTGTGTTGATGAATGTCTAATGAAATGACTTTTCCGCCTTTATCCGCTTCTAAAAAAGTCGCGATATGTGTCGTCTTCCCACCAGGTGCTGCACAGGCATCTAACACAGTATCATTTGCATTGATTTGCATACTTGGTGCAACTAACATAGAACTTTCATCTTGAATGGTCATTTTTCCTTCTTTAAACAATGAGCTACTTGCTAAAAATCCTTTTTTAGCAACGACTCCATAAGGTGAGACCTGACTTTCTTCTACGTCTAATCCTTCTTCACACAACACATTTATGGCTTCATCTCTTGCAATGACTCGTGTATCTATTCGTGCACTCACATGACTTGGTGTCAAAAGTGATTCTCCTAGTTGTTTTGTCTCTTCAAATCCAATATCATCTATCAAACGTTTAGTTAACCATAAAGGCATACTAATTTCAATGGATAAACGTTCTACTTCATCTTTAATCTTATCTAAAGAAGGCACTCCGTGACGTTGAATGTTACGCAATACACCATTAACAAATTTTCCAATGCCTGGATTTCCTTTTGCTTTAGCAATGGTCACAGCGTCATTAAAAATGCTATATTCTGGTACTTTATCTAAATAAATCATTTGATATATAGATAGACACAATAATTCTTTCACCCATGTATCGACCTTTTTTGCTTTTTTGATAAAAGGAGCAAGGTAATACTCTAATGTTAGTTTGCGACTAATTGTGCCATAAACAATCTCTGTCATTAAACGAGCATCTTTATCAGAGAGTTGATGACGTTTAATGGATTCATTGATTAAAACGTTTGAATAGGCTTGATTGTTCGCAATTTTTGTTAAAAGTTCTAGCGCCGTATAACGAGCTGTATGTTTAATGTGCTTCGGTACTTGTTTTTGTTTACTCAAGAATGTCTCCTACTTCCACTGTTTTTCCGACACCATTTAGAAAATCTGTCACATTTAATCGACCCTTTCCTGCTGGTTGGATAGTATTTAATTGTAAAACACTCGACTTACCACATGCTACTTGCAAACAATGCTTATCTTTTAAAATAATTGTCCCTGGCGATTTATCTGTTGTTTTTTCTGGCAATGGGGTTACATCCCACATTTTCCATCTCTTATCTTGATACATTGCGTAAGCTACTGGCCATGGGCGCATGCCTCTAACTTGGCAGTCGATTTCTTGAGCTGTTTTATTCCAATCAATTCTTTCTTCTTCACGTGAAATATTTGGAGAAAAACTGACCAGTGATTCATCTTGTGGCGTTGGTGTCATCTTGTTAGCTAATAAATCTGGCAATGTTTTTAATAACAATTCCTTGCCTAAAAGACTTAATTTATCAAACATACTTCCAACATCATCTGTTCCTAAAATCGGGATCGCTTCTTGTGCTAAAATATCTCCTGCATCCATTTTTTTAATCATTTCCATAATCGTGACACCAGTTTCTTTGTCACCATTGATGATTGAATAGTGAACAGGTGCTCCTCCACGATACTTTGGTAACAATGATGCATGGACATTAATCGCACCAAATTTAGGAGTCCTTAACAAGCGTTCAGGTAAAAATTGACCAAATGCTGCCGTGACGATTAAATCTGGATTAAGCGCGATAATCTCTTCTAATTCAGCTGATTGACTGATTTTTTCTGGTTGATATACTGGTAATTTTAAATCAAGAGCTGCTTGCTTTACTGGAGGCGGAGTTAACACACGTTTTCTTCCAACTGGTCTATCTGGTTGAGTTACAACGCCAACCACATCATACCCTTCACTCACTAATCCTTCTAAAATTGGCACTGAAAACGCCGGTGTTCCCATAAATACTATTTTAGTCATAACCATGTTCCTCCATGTAATCAATTAATTCATCTGGTGATAGCCTTTTTATTATTTTATCAATAAATAGCCCACCATCCAAATGTTCTATCTCATGCTGCATCACACGCGATAAATAATCTGAGGCCTCAACCTCAACTTCATATCCTTCTCTGTCAACAAATCTCACTGTAATATCATCAAATCTCTCCACTGTTCCATAAACTTCCGGAAAGCTTAAACACCCTTCGACATCGATGGTTTTTCCTGATTTTTTTATAATTTCTGGATTAATCATCTCAAAGATACCTGATTCGTCATCTATATGGACAATAGCCACTCGAGATGACACGCCAACTTGGTTAGCTGCAAGTCCTATTCCATCCTTTTCAAGCATAATGGCATGCATTTCATCTAATAAATCTATCAACTCATCATCAATTTCTGTCACTTTTTTTGTCGGGGTAGTTAATACAGTGTTAGGATATTTTATTATGTCTCTCATGTCAAACTCCTTTATTTTAAGCACTAAATAAAATGCTGTGGTTCCATATCGATACTAACGCGCAAGCCGCTTCTAATATCTTTTTGACTCTCTTGTAATATTTCTTCTAGTACTCGCCCTAAATTTTCTTCAAATCGATATTTTATCACCGTTTGATAAAAGTAACGACGATTCATCCTTGCCATTGGTTTTGGTGTTGGACCTAAAATGACGGCTTGTGGGGTTAAGGCTTGTTTGATTTTATTTGCTATCTCGTGCATTTTTTTTGCTGCTTGAAGCTCTTCTTCATGGCTCACCACAAGTTGTACGGTGTAATAGTAAGGTGGGTATTTCCCTTGTCTTCGCAAATTCATCTCATGCTGATAAAATGCTTCGTAATGCTGATTTTTTGCTAAAGTAATCGCGTAATGTTCTGGGTTAAAGGTTTGAATAATCACTTGACCTAGTTTTTCTCCACGTCCGGCACGACCACTTACTTGTGTTAATAACTGAAACGTCCGCTCACTTGAACGAAAATCAGGTAGATTTAATGCTGTATCTGCGTTTAACACACCAACTAACGTCACATTTGGAAAATCGAGCCCTTTTGCTATCATTTGTGTGCCAAGTAAAATATCTGCTTCTTTGGCTTCGAATTTTTGTAATAATCGTTCGTGACTTCCCTTTTTACGTGTTGTATCAACATCCATGCGCAAAATTCTAGCATCTGGTAATAATTGTTGCAATTCTTCTTCGACTTTTTGTGTCCCTGTTCCATAATAACGAATTTTTTTACTATCACAAATTGGGCAACATTGTGGAATACCTTCTTCATGGCCGCAATAATGACACTTCATTGATTTTGTATCCATGTGAAGCGTTAATGAGATATCACAGTTTGGACAAGGCAACACGTAACCACAATCTCGACACATCATAAAGGAAGAATACCCACGACGATTTAACATCAAGACCGACTGCTCTTTTTTCTCTAGACGCTCAGTCAATTCATTTAATAAAGATGTTGAAAAACTACCTGTGACACCTTGTTTCAACTCACGTCGCATGTCTACCACTGATACAGTTGGTAAAATAGCATTATCCGAAGCTCGTTTGGTTAACTGCAACAAGTGATACACATTTTTTTGTGCCCTTGCTCGTGATTCTAAAGATGGCGTCGCACTTCCAAGTAACACTGGACAGCGATGATACTCTCCTCGCCAAATTGCTAAGTTTCTAGCATGATACCTCGGTGATTCATCTTGTTTATAACTTGTTTCATGTTCCTCATCAATAATAATTAACCCGATATTTTCTAGTGGAGCAAAAACAGCTGACCTAGCCCCAACGACGACTTGTGCTTCTTTACGCTCAATTTTTCGCCACTCATCGTATTTTTCACCTTGAGACAAGCCGCTATGTAACACTGCGACTTTATCTCCAAAGCGTCGTTTAAATCGTGTTACGGTTTGAGGAGTTAGGGAGATTTCTGGAACAAGCATAATAGCTGTTTTTCCTTCTTCCAATACATGGGAAATAGCCTGTAAATAAACTTCAGTTTTTCCACTACCTGTAATGCCTTCTAATAAGAACACATCATTTTGATGATCTGAAACAGATTGGCTGACAGCATCTAAAGCAACTTGTTGCTCTTTATTTAATACCAATGCGTCATCTTGCTGAAACAACCGATTTTTATATGGATCTCGGTAAACTTCTCGTTCATCTTGTACTAACCAACCTAATTCCACTGCTTCTTTAATCACTTGTCTGGATAAGTCATAATGCTCAACTAATTCTTTTACTGAGAATTCACCGGTTTGTTCAGAAATAAACAAATCTAATAATTTGTGTTTTTGATGAGCATTTTTCCTAATGTGCGTTTGAATGTCTTGCAGTGTTTCTTTGGGTAAGTTTGCTTGCACAACTTTCATCGTTTTAACTTTATTTTTGGTTGTCACTTCATAACGAATATCAACTGCTCCCTCTTGCCTCAAACGATGTAGCTCGGACAAATAAGGGGTATCCTTTATTTCTTCCCAATCACGCTCTGCTAATCCTAAAAACACCTCTTCTTCAATATGAGTCGGGATATCTCCCACTGATACTAACCATTTTTTGTAAGTTGAACGCATCACACTGGGTAACATCGTTTGAAGACACGTAATTTTAAATGAAAAAGTCGTCTTTGCCATTTCTTCAGCCAAGAGCAACAACTCATCATTCACTACAGGGTGTAAATCTAAAACAGCTTTTATTGGTTTTAAGTTATCTACCTCTTTTTCACTTTCTATATCAACAACAAAACCTTGTATTCGACGATTTCCATTACCAAATGGCACATCGACTCTCACACCTACTTCAATGGCTTCTTCCATATCATTTGGAATTAAATAAGTAAAAGGTTGATCTGTTTGCATCGTTGGAACATCAACTATCACATGTGCTATTTTGGGCATTTCTTCACCTTCTTTTTTTGCATTCTACTCGAATAAAAAAACCCAAGAGGTCTATCTCTTAGGTTTTATATGTTACATTTTTTTCTCAAATTGGATACGTGCTTCAAGTTCTTGATGTTCACGGCGTTTTAATGCTTTTTTCTCTTCTTCTTGTCTTCTAAGTAATTCTCTTTTTAGCTCTGGATTTGGGTCAATAACCACATCTCCTACAGCGATTTCTTCAAGAGCACGACCGACATTTTTGACAGAGACAAATTTATCTGGTTCAATCATTGGTTGCGCACCTTCGTCTAATTCATGAGCTCTCTTACTTGCTAAAATATTTTTTGCAAGCAGAAGACGGCATACGAGTTGATCTGGTGACTGGAGTTCAGACGTGTGCTC
>OMJG01001096.1_pt1 | contig 16961 bp, 18 predicted proteins | sample 1646431 | NCBI WGS metagenome assembly OMJG01 (sample SAMN03771674, study PRJEB25209) | food metagenome | isolation source: Cotija cheese | place: Mexico:Jalisco,Michoacan | collected 2011-12-12
GATGTCCTGGTTCGTGGTGCCCTGGGTGATGAGTGCGATCATCTCGGCCTCCCGCGCCGACAGGCCGGCCAGGCGTCCTGGCCAGTCGCCGCTGATGACGTCGGCCGGGCCGGAGGCGAGCATCGTGACCGCCCCACCGTTGTGGGCTTGGACGATGGCATCGGCCAGGGCGCCGGAATCGAGGGTCTTCGAGACATAGCCGGCGATCCCCATGCTGAAGAACACGTTGAGTTGCCGGGGATCGATGGTGTCGCTGTAGATGAGGACTCTCCGGTACCGGGGATCCGCCAGGATGGTGGACAGGGAATTCTGAGAGTCAACCTTGGCGAAGGCGTCGAAGAGAACCACATCCACCGAGTTGTCCGGCGTGGTCGACGTGACAATCTCAATCACGTCGAATCGTGGATCCGAGCTGAGCATGTTGTAGATGCCGTGCACAATGACCGGATAGTCATTGACAACGCTCACCGTGATGGCCTTGGTGTCCGGCATGCCGAGTTTTCTCCTTTGATCGAACAAACGGCCGAGATGGCTGCAGCGAGTATAGCGCTGACTCCCAACTCTGGCGAGGTGATCTGTATCGTCCCGCGACGTTAGCGGCTCTGGTCTCAAGTCGAAGCAGTTCTCCGATTAGCGAAGGACATCTGATGCACAGAATAACAATCACTATGGGCGGCGGCCGGTTCACCATAGGCGGGACCAAGAAGGAGATCCAAGAGATCGCAGCCGGGATCGCCAACGGATTTTCCCGCGGAGCCGGAGCGTGGCTGACTCATGGGGATCGCACGATGTGGATCCCCGCCACCTCCCAGATCAAGGTCGACCTTCCCGGCTCCGAGCTCCCTGAGCTCGGCGCCACCAGGGTGGGGAACATGAAGAACTGCGTCGCGCCGATGCACTGACCGGCGACTGGGCGGAGACTGAGAGGCAGTAGCGTCCTGATATGGCAGAGCGTTCGGGTAAGAGTATTCATTCCACGAGACAATTTCTACGGGACAATTTCCACTGGACAAGGAGGGCGTGATATGCGCGCAGTCACTTGGCACGGCAGACGGGACGTCCGCACTGAGACCGTCGATGATCCGGTCATCGTTGAGGATCAGGACGTGTTGGTGAGGGTGACCTCCACGGCCATCTGCGGGTCGGATCTGCATCTGTACGAGCTCCTGACGCCGTTCATGACGCCGGGCGACATCCTCGGCCACGAGGGGATGGGGGTGGTCGAGGAGGTCGGATCGGCGGTGTCATCGGTGCGACCCGGCGACCGGGTCGTGGTGCCGTTCAATGTGGCATGTGGGCACTGTGATATGTGCCATGCCGGCCTGCAGTCCCAGTGCGAGGTGACTCAGGTCTCCGCCTTCGGCACCGGTGCCGCGCTGCTGGGCTACTCGAAGCTGTACGGGTCGCTGGCCGGCGCCCAGGCGGAGTTCGTCCGGGTGCCCCGGGCCGAGTACGGGCTGATGAAGGTTGGCACGGACCTGCCCGATGAGCGCTACCTGTTCCTGTCCGACATCCTGCCGACGGCCTGGCAGGCCGTGCGGTACGCGGGGGCCACCGCCGGAAGCTCGGTGGCAGTGCTAGGTCTGGGACCGGTGGGCCAGCTCACCGCCCGCGTGGCGGTCCATCTGGGGGCCAGGGTGTACGGCGTCGACCCGGTCGCCGAGCGACGCGCGATGGCGACCCGCCACGGCGTCACCACCTTCCCCGGGGCTGAGGACGCCCGGGGCCCGATGCGCTTCGACACCGGTGGGCGGGGGCCTGACGCCGTCATCGATGCGGTGGGGATGGAGGCCCATGGAAGCCCCGTCGCCTCAGCGATGCAACGGGCGGTGGAGATGCTTCCGACGCAGGCTCAGGAGAGGGCGATGACCTCGGCGGGAGTCGATCGGACGGCCGCCCTGCGCGCCGCCGTGGATCTGGTGAGCCGGGGCGGCACGGTCTCGCTGGCGGGGGTCTACGCCGGGATGGCCAGCCCGATGCCGCTGATGGAGATGTTCGACAAGCAGCTCACGGTGCGGATGGGCCAGTGCAATGTGCGCAGGTGGACGCAGGACCTGATGCCCCTGGTCGAGGATCCGTCCGACCCGCTCGGCCTGACGGATCTGGTGACTCACAGGCTGCCGCTGACACGGGCCTCGGAGGCCTACCGGGTGTTCCAGGGCAAGGAGGAGGGGTGCGTGAAGGTCGTGCTGGACCCGTCCGCATGAGCACCGGGACGCCGATGGGGCGGTGGCGCCCCGGGCGGGCCAGCGGTAGGCCCGCCGCGAGGAGAGACGCTCAAGGACGAGGCATATGAATCAGGCTGTGCAGCATCTTGGAAGAAACATCACCGCTGCGAGGAAGGCCCGTCGCTGGACCTTGGCGCAGTTCGCCGCCGAGCTGGCGTTGCGGGGGACCACCGTCACCGAGGGGCAGGTGGAGGAACTAGAGCGCGGCGACCGCGAGCCCGGTCTCACCGAGGCGATGGCGGTCGCCGAGACCTTCACCACGACCGTCGACGCCATGATGACCTCTCCCGACGACTTCCAGCGCACCTTGGAGTGGACCGGCCGGCGCAACGCCTACATCGAGGCGAGGAAGCACCTGATGCAGGCCGCGGCGAACTACGAGAGCGCCGCCGAGGAGCTGCGTGACTACATGGAGGGAGACCTTCAGATCCCGCAGATCGAACGGGACGAGCTCGAGCGCCAACTGGCCCAGTCCTGTGCCTGGGTGGCGATGGACGGCTACCGGGAGCGGGACCCGTGGCGTGAACGCTGGGGGGTCCAGGTCGCGGCCGACGACCCGGTGGCGCGTCTTCGGCCCTGAACACGGCCCCGGGGGACGCGCTTCTCACCCCTGTGGATGTAGCAGTATCCGCCCATCCGGCGGATTGTGACTTCTATTGGCCGGGGACCGGCCGCAGACGCACAGGAGGAGAGTGGGATGGCAGGTGGGAGAAGTGTTCTGGGGGTCGTCGTGGCGGCGGCACTGCTGACCGTCGGATGCAATCCGGCGGCGCAGGACGAGCCGGGCGCCGCGAGCGCGTCGTCGAGCGGCTTCAGCACTCAGCTGTCGGGAACCCTCCGCACCGGAGGTTTCAACCCCTCCGACGAGGTGGCCAGGAGCCGCAGCGACCTCGCCACCCGGGCCGTGAGCCCGGTGAAGGTGAGCATGGACACCACCGAGTTCGATGCGCAGAAGTTCGCCGCCCAGGCGGCGTCGGGCCAGGTGCCCGACCTTCTCTCGGTGGACCGCACGGTCGTGGGCACCCTCGCCGACAAGGGGCTCATCCGACCGTTGGAGCAGTGCTTCAGCCTGCACGGCGTCCGGCCGGCCCAGCAGTACTATCCCGCCGCCATCAAGGATGTGACCTACGACACGCACATCTACGGGGTGCCGCAGTCGTTCCAGACGTCGATGCTCATCGGCAACAAGCGCGTCATGGCGAAGGCGGGGGTGACGCCGGCGCAGCTGGACACCAGCCGGCCCGATGCTCTGGTGGGGATCGCCCGCAAGATGTATCACGCCAGTAACGGCCGCCCCGACGTTCTGGGTCTGGATCTCGACCTGCCCGGTTCCTCGGCGATGTGGCTCAAGGTCTTCGGTGGCGCCCCGATGGACGATGAGGGACGCCCGACTCTCGATGATTCGAAGAACGTACAGGCCCTCACCTGGATGAAGAAGGTGATGGACGCCCAGGGCGGCTACGCCTCCATCAAGTCCTTCAAGGACTCGATGGATGTCTTCGGCGACCAGAACCAGTACGTCACCGACGAGGTCGGCGCCCAGACCTGGGGTCAGTGGTACGCCAACGTCCTGTCCAACACCCAGGACAGGGTCTCACCGGTCGGTGTGCCGGTGAAATCGGTGTCGGGGCAATCCATCGGCTTCGCCGGAGGAACGGCCCTGGTGGTGCCCAAGGGCAGCCGCAATCCCTCGGCGGCCTGCAGCTGGGCGATCAAGGCCACCTCGGTCGACGCCTGGGTGGCGGCCGGGCGGGCCCGGGCGCAGAAGGTGAAGGCCGAAGGGGCCATCAACACCGGACTGTTCACCGCCTCCCCGCCGGCCGACCGGGCGGTCCGCCGGCAGTTCGTCAAGTCCTCGGGCAACGCCGATTTCGACCAGCTGGTGAACGCCTCCTACACGACCCTGGAGAATCCCGTCTCCTTCGGCGGGTCGGCCGCCGGCAAGGCGATCTCGGACGCGCTCAGCAACGCCGTGTCGGTCAGCCTGGCGGGCGAGAAGACGCCGGCCCAGGCGCTGAAGGACGCCCAGGCCGATGCCACCCGTGCCTGGCAGCAGACCGCGGTCGGCAAGCATGCCTGAGCCCGGCCGGAAGGTGCGGCCGCGTCGCCGCCCCTCCAGATTGCGCCGCTCCGAGGCGCGCGCAGGGTATCTGTTCATCGCACCGTGGTGCATCGGGCTGCTCATCTTCACCGTCATCTCGATGTCGTGGAGCCTGGTGCTGTCCTTCCAGCACTACGACGTGGCCAGCGGCACGGGCACTCCGGCCGGCCTGGACAATTACCGGCTGCTGGCCAGCGACCCGACGGTCGGTAAATCGCTGGGGAACACGCTGTTCTACGCGGTGCTGGCGGTGCCGCTCGACATCCTGCTGGCACTGCTGCTGGCCTGCCTGCTCAATGGCATCGGCCGCGGCTCGGGCCTGTTCCGTACCCTGTTCTACCTGCCGAAGATGACGCCGACGGTCGCGACGGCGTCGGTCTTCCTGCTGCTGCTCAACGGCAACAGCGGCGCGATCAACACCGCGCTGCGGCTGTTCGGCATCAACGGCCCCCAGTGGCTGGCCGACCCGAACTGGATGAAACCCTCCATCGTCGTCATGACGCTGTGGTCGGTCGGAGGGTCGACGATCATCCTGCTGGCAGCGCTCCAGAACGTGCCGCGCGAGTACTACGAGGCGGCTGCGACCGACGGGGCCTCGCCGGCCCAGCAGTTCCTGCGCATCACGGTGCCACTGGTCTCACCGACACTGTTCTTCCTCACGATCGTCAACACGATCGCCGCGCTGCAGGTGTTCGACCAGTCGTACCTGCTGTTCTACCGCGACGGGAACGCCAGCGTCCCCGACGCCGCCCGCTTCTACGGCGTGTACCTGTACCAGCAGGCCTTCGAGCAGTTCAACTTCGGACGGGCGGCGGCGATGGCGTGGCTGCTGTTCGTCATCATCCTGGTGATCACCGCCATCCAGATGAGGGTGAGCAGGCGCATGGTCTTCTATGAGGGAGGTGACCGGTGAGCGCCCAGCCCGAGCCGGTGGTGCCGCAGCGGACCCCTTACGGCGGGGGAGCCGCGGCTCCCACCTCTGCCCAGGAGCTGCTCGGAGGGCGCCAGCGAATGGTCGCCGAGCAGCCCGCCAACCCGGCGGCGCTGGCACTGCCCGGGCGTTCCCGGCGGCCGCTGCGTCATCTGGGTGCGGCTGTGCGATGGGCGCTGGTGCTGTTCTTCTCCGCCCTGTTCCTGTACCCCTTCGCCTGGCTGCTGGCGGCGTCCCTGAAGCCACGCGGGCAGGTCTTCGACAATCGTCTGATCCCCAAGACTTTCAGCCCGCAGAACTACAGCCTGGTGTGGCACGAGCTCCCGCTGGGCAACTGGATGCTCAACTCGATCTTCATCGCCCTGGCCTCGGCCGTTCTGGTGACGGTATCGAGTTCTCTGGTGGCGTTCGGCTTCGCCTACTTCCGTTTTCCGGGACGGGGAGCGCTGTTCTCGGTCCTGCTGGCGACGATGATGCTTCCCGGTGCGGTGACGCTGGTACCCAACTACCTCATCTGGAAGAACCTCGGCTGGCTCGGCACGAATGTTCCCCTGTGGGGCGGTTCGTTGTTCGGATCCGCGTTCTACATCTTCTTGATGCGCCAGTTCTTCATGACTCTTCCGCGCGACCTCTTCGAAGCCGCCAGAATGGATGGCTGCTCGGCTTTCGGTCTGTTCTGGAGAATCGCCTTCCCGCTGTCGCGCTCGAGCGCGATCATCGTGTTCATGTTCGAGTTCCAGGCGGCCTGGAACAATTTCACCGGTGCGCTCATCTATCTCAACTCGGGCGATCCCACGAGTTACACGGTGCCGCTGGGAATATCTCACGCCATGACCATGTACTCCCCGACCGCCGGCGGGCACGGCGACTATCAGTACGTCATGGTGGCGTCCCTGCTGGTGACACTGCCCATGTTGGTGATCTTCGTGCTGGGGCAGCGTCACTTCATCGCGGGGGTCACCACCGGTTCCAGCCGCTGAGGCTCACGGCTGGGGTTTCGCCACAGGCGCGCCGAGGTCGGCGGCGACCGACAGCGCGGCCTGTCTGCCGGTGAGCAGAGCACCCTCGGTCGAGGAGACCACGAACAGGTACTCCCCGGCCAGATGCAGCCCCTCCACGTCCTGCCAGTGATGCTGTCTCAGGTCGCGCATTGCCGCCAGGTGCTCGGGAGGCTGCTGGCACACCGCGCGATCCCAGCGCACGACGTCTGTCGTCGACGGCTCATCGGGGAAGTCCGGGATGAACCGCTGGAGCTCGCTGATCACCGCTGCCCGGCGCTGGTCCTCGGTCATCGCGCTGAGCCTGCCGTCGTACCAGCCGGCGGTGAACGCATGGATGAGGCTGGTGCCGGCAGGGCCGCGGGAGCCGAAGGCGCCGGAGTTCTCGTCGAAGACGCGCACCAGCAGAGAGTCGGTGCTGTGGGGGATCATGAGGGAGACGAAGTTGTCGGGAACGACCCGGCGGTCCAGCCCGAAGACGTAGTTGTAGGTGGAGCTGTAGGTGCAGTGGGACAGGTCGGCTGCCACGGCCTCGGGCAGGTCGGGGATGATCCGCGAGGTGACGTGGGCGTCTGTGGCGCAGATGACGTCGGCGGCCTCGATGATCCCCTCGCCCGTGCGCACCCCGCGGACCGCGCCGTCGTCGATGACGACCTCCTCGACCGGCGTCGACAGCCGTACGTGGTCACGCACCTGGTCGTAGAGCCTGTCGGTGAGCACCGCCATGCCACCATCGATACTTCGCATCCCCCGCATCAGGGACAGTGCCGCGACCGGATGGGCGATGCTGACATCGGGAAGCTGGCCGAACAGCATCGTGCCGATGTAGGGGGCCAGCAGCCGGTCGGTGACCTCGGTCCCGCCGTGACGCAGCCCGAACTCCTCGCAGGTCGCGGCCTCGACGCCGGCCAGGCCCGGCAGCTGGCGATCACCCGTGCCGGAGGTGAGCACCTTGAGCATCCGCGGCAGCAGGGCCACTGCCAGCCGCGCGGCCTGCGGGTAGGCCCGGGCCGGCAACCCGCCCTCGGTGAGGAAGTCCCGAAGGTTGCGCAGCCTCATGCCGCGCCCGACAGACAGGAAGCGAGTCTGTTCGCCGTTCCAGAAGCCGAAGCACTGGGAATCGACCTTCTGCACCCGGTCGAGCAGGTCGAACTCATCGAGGTACCTGAATGTCGTGTGCCACTGCGGTTCTGTCATAGTGGCGCCGATCGCCCATGTGAACGGGCCTACCGTCCTGTTGCCGACCCGGCCTCCGGTCCGGTTGTCGGCTTCGAGGAGAACGTAGTCGATCCCGTGTTCCTGAAGCGTGTGGGCGGCTGAGAGCCCGGCACACCCGCCGCCGATGACAACGGCATCGTGGCGTTCGGCGGCATCGTGATCTTCTGGCATCGTGGCCCGCTTTCGTCAAGGATCTGCATATATCGGCCACGCTATGATCCGGGCGCTGCGACCCAAGACATTGTCAATGCACATGGGTTCGCGGGAATGGTTGCATGTGCATGAGGGTCCGCTTGAAACCCCCTCGCGCTGGTTCACATGATGGCTGCAGCTATCTCCGGAGGAGGAATCATGACTAAAAACGACCAGGCCGGTCAGCAGGGTGGCCCGCGATTCGGTGAGACGAAATCGAAGTCGCTGTACTGCGCCCAGCAGACCAGGTCGCTGGACGGCAAGCCCGAGCACGACGGCAGGAGTCTGGTGACCACGAGTCACGAGGAGGTCCGTGACCGGGCGAAGCGTCGCAACGCGACCCCCGCCACGGTCAGCGGCACTGAGCACGGCGATCACCCGGGCGTGCTGCGGCTGGACTTCGACGGCAACAGCCAGAACCTGCGCCACGTCGACTGGGAGTACTGGCTCGCCACCTTCGACGCCCGGGAACTCCACTTCCTGTTCCACGAGAACCGATCCGACGGGACCCGGAGCAACTTCTTCCGGATCGAGAATCTGCACAGCGAGGACGCCTGAGCGGGGAGGCGCGACCGAGAGGAGCGGCATATGGAGAGGCCCACCCGGGAAGAACTCATCGCCGATCTGGAACGGCAGCGAGCAGAGGGGACGATCGACGACGAGGTTTTCGAAGGACGGAGATCCCAGATTCTGCTGGGCAACGACCCGCAGAGCAGCATCGCCCCTGAGGGACGGCGGCGCGGGGTCAGGTATGGGGTCGGCATCGGAGCAATGCTGATCCTCGTGGCCCTGGGGGTCAGCGCCCTCGTGTTCTTCGGCCGATTCGGGCTGCTGCCCCTAGCGCTTTGTGTGGCGGTCGGCGGTTACATCACGTGGCGGCAGTTCCACCCGCACATACCCTAGCCCGCAGAACCGGGAGCCGAGGACAGGTTTTCCGACTCCGGGTTGTCTCGTCTGCAGCTCTGCATAGCGTGGGCACACATGAGGGACTCGTAGACGCCGGACCGGTGAGGAGGAGAGCATGAGAGCAGTTGTCTGGCACGGCATTGGAGACATTCGACTCGACAATGTCGCGGAACCGGGAATTCAGGACACTCGCGACGCGATCGTGCAGGTCACCTGGGCAGCGATATGCGGCACCGATCTTCACTTCATCCGGGGCACGGTGGCCCCGATGAAGGAAGGCGAGATCCTCGGTCACGAGGGGGCCGGCGTCGTCACGGCGGTCGGCGACCGGGTGCGTGGGCTGCATCCCGGCGACCGCGTCCTGGTGAATTCCGGCGTCTCCTGCGGGGCGTGCTGGTACTGCCGCCAAGGGCGGACCTCTCAGTGCGACGTCGCCAACACCAACGGTGCGGCGGCCGGCACGCCTTCTTCAGGGGCCCGACCAGCACGGGACCCATCGACGGACTCCAGGCTGAGTACGTCCGGGTGCCCTAGGCGGAGAACTCGATGCACCTGCGGCCCGGCAACGTCTCCGATGATCAGGCGATCCTGTTGACCGCCATGTGGCCCACCGGCTGGTTCGCAGCACGGCCGGCTGATGTGAGCCCTGGCAGCATCGGTGCGGACGCCGTCATCGACTGCGTCGGGCAGGACGCGGAGCGCCCCGCCGCCGGTCCGGCGGCCCTCTCGTCGGGAGATGCAGGCGGCCTTCGATCCGGAGACCCGTGAGATAGCCCCCGATTCGCCGGCCCAGGGCTTCGGGTCGCACCATCAGTGGAAGCCCGGTGACGCGCCCTCGGCGATCGACGCCTACCGGACCTTCGATCTGCGCCGCGAGGGCTGGCGAAGGTCGAGATCACCGGTACCGCCGCCTGAGTGGGCCGTGCGGCCCAGCACATCCCGGACAAGGAGGACAAGATGAGCTCCACAGTCGCCGATAAGCTTCTCGCTCGCCTGCGCGAGTGGGGCGTCGAACAGGTCTTCGGATATCCCGGGGACGGCATCAACGGAATCGTCGGCGCATTCTCCCGCGCCGACGACCAGCCGCGCTTCATCCAGGCCGGCCACGAGGAGATGGCCGCCTTCGAGGCCGTGGGCTACGCGAAGTACTCCGGCCGCCCGGCGGTGTGCATGGCGACGTCGGGACCCGGAGCGATCCACCTGCTCAACGGGCTCTACGACGCCAAACTCGACCACACTCCGGTGGTGGCCGTCGTCGGGCAGACGAACCGGTCGGCGATGGGGGGCAGCTACCAGCAGGAGGTCGATCTGCTGAGCCTGTTCAAGGACGTGGCCAGCGATTACGTCCAGACCGTCACTGTGCCCGAGCAGCTCCCCAATGTCCTCGATCGGGCATGCGCATCGCGATGAGCCGGCGGGCTCCCACGGCTCTCATCATCCCCAACGATGTCCAGGAACTCGAGTACTCCCCGCCGACTCATGACTTCAAGATGGTGCCCCCCAGTCTGGGCATCGATTGGCCCCAGGTGGTTCCCGACGACGACGCCGTCCGGGTCGCCGCCGAGATTCTGAACACGGGGGAGAAGGTCGCGATCCTGGTGGGTCAGGGTGCGCGGGGCGCCGCCTCCCTGGTGGAGGAGATTGCCGACCTGCTCGGCGCCGGGGTCGCCAAGGCACTGCTCGGCAAGGATGTCCTGTCCGACGAGCTGCCCTTCGTCACTGGATCCATCGGACTGCTGGGCACTCGGCCGAGCTACGAGATGATGCGTCACTGCGACACCCTGCTCACCATCGGATCGAACTTCCCCTACAGCCAGTTCTTACCCGAGCCCGGGGCGGCGCGAGGAGTTCAGATCGACGTCGACGGTTCCCTCATCGGCATGCGCTACCCCAATGAGATCAATCTGGTGGGCGACGCCTCGCGCACCCTCGAGGCACTGATCCCACTGCTGCAACGCAAGAAGGACCGTAGCTGGCAGGAGGACATCGAGAGCCAGGTCGCGCGATGGTGGAAGGTGATGGGCGCCGAGGCGAAGGTGGTGGCCGAGCCGGTCAACCCGATGCGGCTCTTCCACGAGTTCTCCCGCGTGGAGCCTGAGAGCGCGATGATCTCGGCCGACTCCGGTTCGGCTGCCGACTGGTACGCCCGGCAGGTCAGGATGCGGGGCGAGATGCGGGGCGCACTCTCCGGCACTCTGGCGACCATGGGGCCGGCCGTGCCGTACGCGATCGGGGCCAAGTTCGCCCACCCCGACCGGCCGGCCGTCGCGTTCGAGGGCGACGGTGCGATGCAGATGAACGGGATGGCCGAGCTGTTGACGGTGGCGCGCTACTGGCGCGACTGGCGCGACCCTCGACTGGTGGTGGCGGTACTCCACAACAATGACCTGAACCAGGTGACCTGGGAACTGCGGGCGATGGGTGGCACACCGACCTTCATCGAGTCCCAGCGCCTGCCCGAGGCCTCCTACGCCGACTTCGCCACCTCGATCGGGCTGCGCGGGCGCACTGTCACCGATCCCGAGGAGCTGTCCTCCGTTTGGACCGAGGCCCTCGCCGCGGATCGGCCCTGCGTCCTGGACGTGCACTGCAACGCCGACGTGCCCCCGCTGCCCCCGCACGCCGACCTCGAGCAGGTGATGAACCTCACCGAGGCGCTCATCAAGGGAGACTCTTCGCGGTGGGGGGTACTCCGGCAGACCGTGAAGACGAAGGTTCAGGAGGTCCTGCCTCATCGCGACGACGAATAACGCAATACCAGCAGCGGAGAACTCAACGGGCGGCGTCGCCGCCGGAAACGGAGGAATCATGACCGACAGAAGAACAAGCGGGATCCCGCTCAGCGCGCTGCGCCCGGTGCTCGACGCCGAGGGCCCGCTGGCCACCGTCTACCTGGAGGCCAGAGAGGCCGGCGCCGATGCCGAGGATCAGGTGCGGCTGCGCTGGAAGTCTCTGAATTCCCAGCTGGCAGAGGCCGGCGCCGACGGCGCCGCCCTCGCCGCCTTGGAGGAGGCGATCCTGGTCGACAACATCACAGGGGTCCAGGCCGAGGGACGGGTCCCGGTGGCCAATCGCGAGGGGGTCCTGCTGAACGAGCGCTGGGACGCCACCGGCGACGCGGGCGATCGTGCCTCGCTGGGCGCCGATGCTGATCTGGGCGACTACGTGCGGGAGCTGGCGCGGGCGGTCCGCGCTCTGGCGGTCGTCGCCTCCAAGGAGGGTGCCACCATCCAGCGCGAGGTGCTCGCCCCCTCCCGGGTGCTGGAGACGACCGAGCGGAAGAAGGTCGCCGGCTCGGCGACCGAGTCGGTGCACAAGCCGCGCGGCAACTGGCTGGAGCACAAGCGCATCCAGCGCACCGCCGATGAGGCCACGACGCGCAATATCCGCGACGTCGTCGCCGAGCTCGCCGATGTCGCCGAGGACTGGCGTCCCGACGTTGTGATCGTGGCCGGTGAGGTGCAGGGGCGCAGCCGGCTGCGTGAGGAGCTGCCCCACGCCCTGCAGGAGATCGCCGAGGAGGTCGAGACCGGAGGCGGCATTCCCCAGGGCGGTGCCGACGCGGGGGTCGAACAAGCCTTCGCCGAGGCCGTGACGGACGTGGCCGAACGGCTCGTGGAGCAGCGAGATCTGGACTTGACGAACCGATTCGAGGAGGCCAGAGCTGCCGGACGGACGGCCGAAGGAGTCCATCAGATCCGCGACGCCGTCCAATTGGGGGCCGTCGACACCCTCCTGCTGCGGCCCGACAGGCGAGCCCCGGAGGAGAACGAGCTGCTGCGCGCCGCCGCCCAGGTGGACGCCTCGGTGGCCCTCCTCGACGCCGACCTGAACGGCGACATCGCGGCGATCCTGCGTTTCCAGGTCGCTGCCGGAGCGGCGGTCGAACATCCGTGACACCCGCCTGCAAGGGCCGAACGGCGACAGGATCTCCGTGTGCTCGGGAGAGTCACCGTCGGCGCTGTTTCCCTGAACCCTCCTCGGCGTCCTCCTGCTCGTCCGCATCGTTGAATGAACTGCGCAGGGACCGTGCCCGTTCGATCTGCTCGTCGCGCTTGCGGGCCCGCTTGTCGCTGGCGCGGGTGTCCCGGGCGGGAAGCTGAAGGACGGCTTCGGCGGCCATTCCCGCCTGGAGCTCGCGGGCCCGTTCGAGTTCGGAATCGATCTCGGCGCCGATCAGCAGGACGGCGTTGACGATGTAGAGCCACAGAAGAAGAATGATGACTCCTGCCAGAGCGCCGTAGGTGGCATTGTATTTTCCGAAGTTCGACACGTAGAAGAAGAAGGCTGCGGAGGCCACGACAGTGCCGATGATCGCGACCAACGCCCCGACGCTGACCCAGCGGAATCAGGGCTGTCTGACGTTCGGGGTGGCGTAGTAGAGCAGCGCGGTCAGGAACACGACGATGAAGGCCAGCGCGAACCACTTGAGCACGCCCCAGGCCGTCAACGCGGCCGGGCCGACTCCCAGCAGCCTGCCGATCGCCTCGGCCACGGGCCCCGAGACCACGAAGATCACCAGCGCCGCCGCGCCCAGAGCGAGGATGAGAGCCGTCAGCCCGTACATCTGGGCGTTGAACTTGATGACGCCCCGGCCTTCGGGAATGTCGTAGATCCGGTTCATGGAGCGGCTGAACGCCTTGACATAACTGGATGCCGACCACAGGGCGGTCAGCAGGCCGATGACCAGTCCGACTCCGGGTGCGGGAGTCGTCAGGAAGGCGTCCAGCACCGGCTTCGCGGACTCCCACGCGGCGGAGGGTACGGCACCCTCGAGTTGGTTCAGGAAGGATGTCAGCGTCCGGCCTCCCTGACCGAACAGGCCGAGGATCGACACCAGGGCGATCATGCCCGGGAACATCGACATGACCGTCCGATAGGTCAGACCGGCGGCAAGATCGTTGCACCCGTCGACCGAGAACCCCCGGACCGCGGCCTGAGCCACGAATCTCCAGGATGGCCGGTCGATCTGGGCGAGCGACTCGGGTTTCCCGACGTTCTCAGCACCCGGTGACTCTTTCTTCTTCCCGTTCTTGACGCGGCCGCGGCGCGGTGAGTCGGTACTCATCAGGGCTCATGTGTCCTTTCGTTCCTGAAACATCCGGCCGCTGCGCAACTGGAGGCCGGGACCATACCCTCAACCGATCACTGTGCCGGGCTCAGTTGCCGGGCCACTCTCCGGTCGCCCGCTGGAACAGTCTGGCCCCGCCCCGATCGACGAGTGCCTTGACGCCCGCGAAGACCGCGCCCTGTATAGCGGCCGCCGCCAGGACCTCTCCCAGTCCGAACTCCGACTCCAGCGCCTTGGGGGCATCCTTCGAACCTGATCGGGAGGCCCTCTTCCAGATCTGTTTGAAGATGGCTCCGGCCACCACGCCGCTGATGATGCTGCTCACCATTCCAACAGGTCGATAGAGAATCTTCGCCGACCTGCTGCCATTCTCCTGTTCAGGCAAAATGGCCTCACTCTCTGAGTTGTTGTACGGGTATTTTCGACTGCAATTCAACCACGGATCGTGAGTCCGGGTCGGGATGGTGCGCCGGCTCGCACGGCGAAGCACCGGCCAGGTACCTGCTGCCGCACGGTGCCGACCAGCCGGTGGGCGGGCCGGGGACCGCGGGGCAGAAGCATCCTGACCGGTGCGTCGAGGTCATCGTTCATCGATGTGGGAGCGCCCGTTCTACACGCGGTGTCGCCTGCCGGCGACCATTCCGTAGAGAAACAGCACGATCAGCGATCCGACGATGGCGAGGAGCCAGGTCTGGAGACTCCAGAAGTCCTCGAGTCCGACACCGAAGATGGCGCTGCCGAGCCAGCCGCCGAGCGCTGCGCCGATGACTCCCACGATGAGGGAGCCCAGCCAGCCCCCGGGTGCGCGGTCCTTGAGAATGAGCTTCGCGATGCCTCCGGCGATCAGGCCGAGGACGATCCAGCCGATGATTCCCATTTCCTCTCCTGTTCATCGAGTTTTCCTGTGCGCATTCCACTCTGGCATGCAGGGGGGATTCCATCTCCACCCGTGGGGGTGGGATGGGGGGCCTCTTTCCGTGTCACAATGGAATTTCAAGGAAAACGATCACGGGACAGGAGACAAAATGGGAATCATCGGATGGATCATTCTGGGACTCATCACCGGAGGTATCGCGAAAATCATTCTCAAGGACCGGGCCCCGGGCGGATGGCTGGGTTCTCTCATTGTCGGCATTATCGGTGCCGCCCTGGGCGGATGGCTCGGAAGCGCCATGTTCGGCGTGGGACTCGAGGACTTCTGGAGTCTTCAGACATGGCTCCTCGCGATCGTCGGTTCTCTTATCGTGCTGTTCATCTACGGCGCGCTCGCCGGCCGACGCGCTCGGGCGTAGGGGCCGCACTGCCTGACGATTGATGGAAGACAACGAGGATGCGTCGACCAGGGTGCCGCTGCTCGCGGACCCGGGCCTGCCGACCCGGCTGGCCCGCAGTGCCGGGAGGATGCTCAGACCACTCTGGCCGACGCTCTTCATCGCCCGGCGGCTCTTGAGATCCGGCCCAGCCCGTTGAGCAGGTGGATCGCTCCGGGTCCCGACGTCGCCATGCACACTGCCGGGTGACCTGAATACTTATTATTCTGATACATCTGGACGGTAGTACGCCTCGTCATACGCCCAAGAGCTGTTCCGCTTGACTTTATTCAAGGGCCGATTGCAGGTTGAAACTGTTCACCGGATCGGTGAAATGCTCACCGTTCAGGTACAGCAACGGCTTCTCGGTCGCCTCCGACCCCTCAAGATCGAGGTTGTCATTCTCGATGCGCTCCCGGTCGCTCTGGCGCGACCTCCGCCTCTCGAAGGCGTCGAGGTCGAGCCCGATGCGTTCGGCGGCCTCGCGCATGGTGTCATTGTCGACCGCCTTGTCGGTGCCCACCAGTTCGTCGTGCATCCGCCAGAACTGCCCCTGGGCCGACGCCGCCTCCAGTGCGAAGGCGGCGGTCCGGGTCTCCTCGGTGATGGCGTGGTGGCGCCACACGATCCGTACCCGATCGGGCCCCAGCGCCTCAGCTGCCTCCCGCAACGCCCGGGCGGTGTGCTGTCGGTAGGCCGGGTTCATCCCGGCGTAGACGACGAGAGTCGCCGGTGCATCCTGATCGCCCCAGATGTGGTCGCTCTCGGTGTCGACCTCCCGATCCAGGAGCTGACCGGCGGGCGGATCCAACGGGCGCAGCCTCTCACCGATGCTGAACACCGCCCAGGCCAGGACCAGGGCCAGCAGCGAGGCGACCAGGACGCCGACGCGGGCCTCGTCGGCGGCCTCCGAGTCGTCGACGGCCATCCCGATCACCAGCAGCGAGATGGTGAATCCCATGCCGGAGAGCGCGCCGGCGCCGGCGATGCGCGGCACGTCGAGGCCCGGCAGCCGCGAGGAGGGGAGGAGTCCGATGACCAGGGTGGCGGCGAGCGTGATGCCGACCGCCTTGCCGACCACCAGCCCGGCGACGATGCCCCAGGTCAGCGACGAGGTCGCAGCGCCACTGATCGTCTCACCGTTGAGGAGGACCCCTGCGTTGGCGATCGCGAAGAGCGGCACCACCAGATAGTTGACGTAGGGCGTCAGAAGCGAGGACAAGCGCTGATTCAGCGGTACCGAGTAGGAGACGGCGTCATGGACCCGGCGCGCCATGTCGGGTCGTGGCGCCTGATGGAAGAGGTTGAAGACCCGGGAGGCCAGTCTCAGGTCACGGCCGCGCAGCGGGTAGACCGGCATCAGCAGGGCGATGAGGACGCCGGCGAGCGTGGCGTGCACGCCGGAGGCCTGGAAGCAGAACCACGTGTAGACCCCGATCAGGGCATAGGGAAGGGGCCGCCACACGTTGAGGCGCTCGAGCCCCCACACCGCCAGAAGGCCCAGCGCCGCGAGACCGAGCGCCGGGAAGGTCACCTCATCGGTGTAGACGAAGGCGATGACCGCCAGGGCGGCGATGTCATCCACCACGGCCAGAGCCAGCAGGAAGACCCGTAGCCGCGGCGCATTGCGCGGAGCCACCACGGCGAGCAGCCCCAGTGCGAAGGCGGTGTCTGTGGCGATCACCGTTCCCCAGGCGTTGCCGTACTCGGCGCCACCGGCGATTGCGAGGAAGATCAGCGCAGGCACCACCAGGCCGCCCAGAGCCGCCGCCAACGGCAGCACCGCTCGGCGCCCCGAACGCAATTCGCCCAGAGTCAGCTCGCGGCGCACATCCAGCCCGACCATGAAGAAGAACACCGACATGATGCCTTCGTCGGTCCACTCCCGAAGAGTCCGCTGGAACTCGATCGTGCCCAGCTTCAGACCGAACTCACTGGTCCAGACGGACTCATAACTGGATCCGATGTTGGCCCAGACCACCGCCAAGAGGGTCGCCAGCCCCAAC
>OMJG01001097.1_pt1 | contig 16957 bp, 22 predicted proteins | sample 1646431 | NCBI WGS metagenome assembly OMJG01 (sample SAMN03771674, study PRJEB25209) | food metagenome | isolation source: Cotija cheese | place: Mexico:Jalisco,Michoacan | collected 2011-12-12
GCCATTATATTTATGATTGATCTTGTCGGTTCTGCGGTAGTCGTATCGAAATATAATCCCCAAAAAATATGTAGTTTTATGTATCCCTCATAATAAAATAAAATATGAGGGACTTTTTTATTATGTATCTGGAATGATTGATAAGGGCAACCATTCCAGAATTATTCAGTATTAGGCTGCAATCGATATGATAGAAAGAATTTTGGACCTCTGTGCATCTTTGTGGCAAGCATTTCGGAGTGGCGTTATAGTGAAAATTGGGGAGGGGATCTTATGTTAAGCACCAAAAAAAATCGTATCTTACGGTACTTATTCGTTATAGTTGGTATGATGATTGCATTTTTAGGTTGTAGTGTGGTTCAAGCTTCAGCCCATGGATTTGTGACTAACCCAGGTGGACGAGCTTATCTGGGGAGTACTTGGTATCCGGGTGGACCGTTGAATACCAATATTGGATCGGTTATGTATGAACCCCAAAGTATTGAGGCACCTAAAAATACATTCATTGATGGTAAAATTGCCAGTGCCGGTATTGCTAATTTTGCTCAATTAGATGAGCAAAATGCAAATCGCTGGTATAAAACACCAGTAAAGGCAGGTAAGCTTAGTGTGACTTGGCAATTGACAGCTCGCCATAAAACCAGCACGTGGGATTACTATCTGACAAAGCCTGGCTGGAATCCGAACGCACCGCTCAAGTTTAGCGATTTCAAGAAGATTGCTAGCTATAATGATAATGGCGCTATGCCTAATGAATTTGTGACTCATCAGGTGAATATCCCAGCAGATGAAAAGGGTTACCAAATACTATTAAGTGTTTGGAACATAGCGGATACTGGTAATGCCTTTTATCAAGTTTCAGATCTTAATGTCCAATAATAGTCAGTGCGGGTTTAATTTATCTTTAATATAATATGCGTTTGACCCATAAAAATTGTGAAACAGTCTTGCTGGTTGTAGTCGGCCAGTAAGACTGTTTCGTCAGTTTAGGTTGAAGATGCATACATAAGTCAGCCACTTTGACAATCAATGGACGCGACAGCTACGTTAACATCGTTGAGTAGATTGGATTGTTAATGAAGTTATAATCTCTCTAGAATACAGGTCGATAGAATGATGATGATGTTGACAATTGACTGATTATTATCATGATTTCAGTTAATAACTAAGCGAGTGACGGGAATCGAACCCGCAACTACAGCTTGGAAGGCTGTCGTTTTACCACTAAACTACACTCGCATGAATTGAGCTCTCAGCTTGTGCGGGTTGCATCTTTGAATTGATATGACAGCAGTAACGGCGCACGTTACTAAGAGTAATGTCTTGCTATAAAAGAACTATATTTTTAATTATATCGCAAGTAGTTGATAACCGTAAAATAAAAAGCAGTATGCATTATTCAACAGTTTTCAATTAATTATTCACTGTTCAATAGCTAATCTATGCTAGTTAGTTAGAAGAATAATTATCGACATATTGGTATCGTGAGTAGTTGTGATGACCATTAAATAAAATTAATTGTCACCATTAATATGTATATTTATGGATTTGTCATTCAAGACGCGGTATATTAACCATGTTAATTACTAATTCTTGGGGGTGGACAATAATGAGTAAGGTTTATACGGATGTATTCAACATCAAGCATACGGATTGTACCGTGGTGGATACGATCAATGATTTTAGTCGAGTCTTTATTATTCAAGTTAAATATGGGTCGCGGTTTACTTGTCTCAAAGATGATGCCCGCCCGGCTAAAAAGGGTAGTGGTCACTGGACGAGTGCCAGCCCGGAAGATGCACCGCAGGATTACGCTGTGCCTTATCGGTCAAGAAAACGGCAACGTAGAACATTATAGACTTTGTTAGGTCACCATATTTTAAGCATCGTCGTTGTAATGCAAGTGTTATCCTGTAAAAGATACGGTCAAACCGTGTTAAGCTTTCAATAACATCAAATAACAGCCCCTGCAGTTATGATTTAACTGCAGGGGCTGTTATTTGACTAGTTCTAGTTCAATAGTGCGACGCCTAATGTCAAGTAAGTTGCAAAGCAAATCCAGACCATGTAAGAAACCATCAAAAGTGCAGCTAGTCGGCTGCTACGATAGAACTGTAAAATACAAAGTAGGACAACTAAATCCAGAATAAGGATAATGACTAGCCCCCACCAATATGCGGATTGACTGAAGAAGATGATACTCCAGATAAAGTTTAACAACAATTGAATCCCAAACAACGCGGTATTCATAATACGGTCACGTCGGTTGATTGTCTGTTGGTAAACTAAGTAGCCGGCAATTGCGATGAGAGCATATAAGATGGGCCAAACGATGCCAAATAGGCCGTCTGGTGGCGAAAGCACTGGTAGGTTAAGCCCATTATAAATTGCCTTAATATCACCGGCTAACCAGGCTGATAAACTGCCGATGGCTTCAACCACGACAATAAAAATGAGCAGATGAAGCCAGTTGAATTTAGGACGTTCTTTGATCATCTGTTTCCCTCCAGTCTAATGATTCGCTAATCAGTATCGTCTGGTGTATTAATTACCGCCACGTTGACTTCTGCTTTTTGCACCACGTACGCAGTGGTTGAGCCAAGCAAAATTCGAGAAACCGCATTAGTACCAGATTTACCCATGACAATTAAATCAATAGCATATTTTTTGGGGAGATCCGTGGCAATACTTGCTTTGGGCGAACTATTAACTTGGATTGGGAGAGCTTCTACTTGCGCATCGGTGGCTAGTTGTTGACCACGATCTAAAATATCCTGACTATTATCTTTCGCGACCTTTAATAGATTGGTATATAATGTGCCTCCATAAGCTGCTGGACTATACGCATTTAATCGTGTGATGTCAATGACATTAACCAGAAATAATTTTGATTTGAACGTCTGCGCCAGTTTGACTGCGTGCTTTAGGGCCATATAGGAATTATCAGAACCGTCAAGTGGAACTAAAATATTTTGATACATCATCAGGACCTCCTAGTTGAAATTATTTATTATGATAATGATAACATTTGATTAATTTTAACGTCTATTAATATGATCAAGGATTCAGTTATAAAAGACGCAACATTCATTGACCGCGGTAGTCAACAAATGTTGCGTCTAATTAAATTACTGCCAACGATTTGGTCGTGATGGTAATACCATCAAAATAAAGAACCAGATCGTCCCAATGAGTGGGACTAAGTCAATCAGAATCCACCATGCAGTGTGATCACTGTCATGTAATCGGCGGAATTTCAGTGAGAGTGTTCCTAACCAAACAATTAACGCAATCAGTTTACTCATTGTGTTAACACTTAGATCACTCCAATTATAGATATCTTCAATGGGATGTCCCATAATCATCTGAATAATTGCAATGAGCAACCCACCAAGGATATAGTTGATGATAACGGGCCACCAGTACTCGGAGCGTGTTGCCGTGCCAGAAAAGTTTAAAAGATTGTCCCAAAATTTGCGATAAGCGTTTGCCATCGTAATCCCCCCAATGAAGTGTGGTATGTGAGTTACTATTAACTATGAGCTAATGGTGTTAATAAATAACTACATCTAACTATAACTATAAAATTAATTTTGTGCAATTAAATTACTGATTGTTTGTGCTAGAAATGACTAATGATTACGATGCCGCTGGTACAATCAATTCAAAACGATCGGCTAGATAGCTTAGTTCAATTGGGAGTTTGACCGCTGGATCGCCATCAATCCGAGTTGTGACGGCCTGACTGGTTGCGCTAGTAATGCGGGCACTGGTTGCCGTTAGTTGCGTAATCGCTTTGGAATGCTGCAAGTTACCCGTTAGTGCGAACCAAATATATGGAATGATTTGTCGCCACCCAATGTTATTAAGTAGGCTGATGTGCATTTTACCAGGAGCGGATGCGCTATAGACGTGCCCGCCGACTGACTTAGTTGTAGTAATTAAGCAGAACCATGTTTTTAGCGTGTGGCTTGGTTCATGTTTGAATTGATAGCGAATCGGAAGTGACTTATTGTGACCGATATGGCGAATAGCTCGGTAAACGTAGCTTAGCTTTCCAAATCGTTGCTTCTCTGATTGGCGAACTTCATTAGAAATATCAGCCAAATTACCGAATGTCAGTGAACTGACGACTGCACGCCGTTGATTACAAACGAGCATTCCAACCGACTGAGTTGCAGGCTGGGTACAAATTAGCTCAATTGCTGCTTCTGGGTCAGTTGGTAACTGGTAACGGGTGGCAAAATTATTCACTGTTCCCATAGGAATAATCCCGATGCGAATGTGTGCCTCGGCTTGGATCAAGGCTGTCATGGCAACATTTAATGTACCATCCCCGCCAATAATAATTAGTGCCGCTAGTTGAGGCAGGGTTTGTTTAATTAAGGCAATTGCGCGCGGAATCCCTGGTGTGGTAAGTAATTGCGTTTGAATGCCATGTTTCAATAACGCTTGTGCGGTTTGATGAGCGACAGTCGCTGCTTGGCCACTGCCAGCTTGACCATTATAAAAAATACCGTAAGTTGTTGTCATGACGAACACCTCTGAAAGATATAGTTAAGTTTATTTATGATCTGACGATTAAGTCCTTAATGGTTCAAGTATAGCGTGAACGCTGGGTTACCCGGAAACGATATGCATACTTCAGCGTGCTGTCAGGTGGAATGAGCGTTTTGATTGCCCATCATAAAAATTATAGTTATGATAATTTTAATTACAATAATGCTGGCAATCGGGAGTGGTCACAATGGGATGGATCGGCGCTACTATACTTGGATTAACCGTGGGGATCGCTGCAAATGCAGTGGGATCACATGGCCAACGGCAAACAATAATTAATTTAATCATAGGCCCATTGGGTGCGCTTGGTGGTCAGCTGGGATTTGGTTTTGCTGGACCAGCGATTGCTGGGATGACGCTATTGCCTGTAGTTAGTGGGGCGATTATTCTGATTGTGATTGGTACGCTTGTCTTTCAGACACTTCAACCACAGTAATTGTGATTGTTTATGAAAATAGGGAGGTGCCCAAAATGGCTAAAATTAAACGACAGACCCCTGGTTTTTGGGGTAAATTATCATTATTGATTGCGATTGGACAATTAGGCTTGACTATTTATCGTGAAGTTCGCCAGTTCAAAGAACGTCGTTAGGATAAAGGGGATGATAACATGCATTGGTTATGGGTAATAATTGTAGGCTCCGCAGTTGGCGCGTTTGCGGGGGCGATTATGAGCCCTGGTCAATCACGTGGATGGCTTGGGCATATTATTACCGGGGTGATTGGGGCTCTGCTTGGCGAAGTGCTGATTGGACCAATTGGCCCCGAATTAGCAGGGATGACCGTAATGCCAGCCGCAATTGGGGCCATTGCTGTCACCTTAATCATGATGCTGTTGATCCAATGGTCACGGGTCAGATAACCACTTACCCTACAAATGCTAGAGAATCATTAGTATCCATAGACGGCTTCGAGATGTGAGTAATATCGGAGCCGTTTTTTAGTTAGCAACCACGATTAGTCCATTCATCGTACACAAAACGGGTGGTAGTTTTGAACTACCACCCGTTTTCGCCGTGCCCACAACAAGTTTTAATCGTCTGATTGCTTCTTCAATTTATCCTTAGCTTCATCAACGACGCCCTTAACGGTTTCTTCAGCGTCAGCTAATTTGTCCTTAGCTTTACCCATTAAGGATTGGGTCTTGCCTTCTGCTTCACGTGCACGATCCCCGGTTACTTTGCCTTCAACTTCTTTGGCCTTACCGCTCAATTGATCTTTTTTGCTATCGAATTTCTTGTTAACATCACTCATAAAAAGCGCCTCCTAATATAAGAATTACCCTTAGTTTGCTATAAGTGATGTTAAAACGCAATCAATATGCATGAGCCTCACAGCCATTCCGTCAAAAACGCAATCAGAAGGGCTGCAAAGTTAAGTAACCAGACTTGTTGGCGTTGTGATAGGTTGATCTCGGGGTGATGAGTTAAAGTAATTGCGTTAATGAGTACTAGCAGAATAATCAATGAACTGAGTATATAATTTGTATTGATCAGCATATAGCTGTTAATAATACCAGCCCAATGAGTTAAGGCCAGAATTAAATTAAAGAAGCAACCAATTAAGATACTATTGCGTAAGCTTTTTAGTGCGAACATCGTGGCGAGCCTCCTTACTAACAATGGTAATCATTGTTAGTAAGAAAAATACAGCAGTGGATAGTAAAAAACGTAGCGCAAGTTTTATTCGGACAGTGACAAAACTAATGTCCGTAATTATTGTTGTCGGTAGTGCGGTAAAAAAGCCCACCAACGTCGACGCTAAATCGAAGTTGGTGGGCTTTAAAAGTCAGACATTAATGTTAACAGCAGCTTAACTGTCTTGAGCAAGTTAGTCAAAGATTCAGCAAATTAGTCGCTGGTTTAAAAATTAAAGATTCAAATCAGTATCATAGTTTAAAGGTGACATATCGGTACTTTTAGTAATCAGATCGGCTGCCAAGGCTTGCATCGCGGCTAACGCTCGTTCTGCAGCTTCCTGATTAGCGGTCGTTAAGGCTGTCGCTAATTCGTCGCCATGCAATTGGCTAACTTGCCGGTCAGTAGTTATGATATGGTGGCCAAGTTGAATCGCCAGTTCCTTTTGTACGGTTTGCAGGTCACCATGTAATTCGTGATAGTGGGCATCTACCAAGATACCAACGTGTTTGAAAATCCAGTATGCCGAGGTGGCATCATACTTTTCAGTTGCCACCTGATACGCTGCGGGCGTGGTCGTCGCACCTGCATAGAACGGGACGTAAACACTTTCAGCGGTGACCCCCATCGCCAACCAGTGAATACCGCTCAGGGTGACTGGTACTTCAGGTCGTAATTGTAAGACGTGTGATTCTTGTGTCTTAGCAAGACTAATCGGGCGGTACTGGTGTTTTTCAGCCACGGATCCTTGACCTACGGGGTCGAACGGGGTCCCCTGATAATGAGAAGCCAAATAACCTTGAACTTGATCAATATGGATCAGTCCATCGGCGCGTTGAATGAACGGTAAATTAAACGACTCAGGCGTTTGTGGCACGCTCGGTGTGAAGCATTTTTGACCATACCAGACACGCGGTGTGTTGTAATAACGATCGGCAAGGTCGGCCGTGCCAAACACTTCACGGAAATTTAACCCGTTATCCATGGAGGCGAGCTGATTGTCCAAAACAAAGTTACGAATATTTTGTGCGTAGAGATAATTATCGTGATCGCTAAAATCAATTTCTTGAATGGCAAGTTGATTGGCAACGACCGCATAAGCGTCATCTGGAATTCGTTGTGCGACCCAATAGTGACCAGCACCCGTCTCCATGTACCAGACTTCGTTAACGTCGCTAAAGAGAATGCCGTTCGTTTCATACGTGCCGTGTTCTTCAATAATATGTCCGAGGCGTTCAACACCTTCACGGGCGGACTGAATATATGGTAAGGTGACCGTCACCATGGCCTCTTCACCAATCCCGGTGCTGACATAGGGGTCGGCGGCCAATACTCGTGTGTTGCAATAAGCACTTTCAGTTGCACTCATAGCAACGCCGTATTCGTTGATCCCGTCCTCCTCAAATAGGCCGTATTGATCTGTCCATTCAGGGGTGGCCGTGTATTTCGCTCGGATTTTCGGTAACGTCATCGTAAAAGGATGGTCTTGATCTTGAGATTTGAATACCTGTGGTTTCTCAAATTCATGATGCGCGTGGATGACCATTTTTTTCGCCCAAGCGGCGCGTGAATCCTCATTACGGCCAATCATGGTCGAACCATCCGCACTAGCATTTTTACCCACTAAGATACTGGTACAAGAGGAATAAGGGTTAAATTGATGGGACAACATATGGAACCTTCTTTCTCCACTTCACTGGAAGTTAATCGCAACAAAGTAGCATAAGCATTTTTATTAAATTAATTTTAGCATGTTTGTTGATAAATGGGGCTTTTAAGTTCTTTGGGTCGGATTGGCTTTAATGCAAGTGTTTAAGTCATGCATCGCTGTTTGCAATCGTTATCGAGGATTAATTTGGCGACATCCCGGCTTGCAAAACGCGAAAGATTAAAGTAAGATTAAAACATTCGAAAATAGAGTCTCAAGATAGGAGCGTGGCCCCATGCCAATCGTACACATTGATCTAATTGCTGGTCGTTCACAAGAACAACTTAAAAATTTAGTTAAGGACGTGACCGCTGCAGTTAGCAAGAATACCGGTGCACCAGCAGAACACATTCATGTGATTTTAAGTGAGATGCAAAAAAATCGCTACAGTGTTGGTGGTGTTTTAAAGAGCGACGAGGAAGCAGAATAGGTTTTTCATTGCCGGACCGGTCAAATGACGTGGCCGGCTTTTTTTAAAGTCTGGTAGAAGGTAGGTTAAATTGTGAACGAACAAATTAAGACGGATGCTTTAAATGCAGCGCACCATTTAATGGTGGGTGGCGTTGATACATTAGCACTTGCAGAGGCTTATCAGACGCCGTTATATGTTTATGATACTGGCGCGATTCGTGCTGAAATTGCGGCGTTCAAGCAAGTGTTTGAAACGAACCACGTGGACTACCAAATTAGCTATGCTAGCAAGGCGTTTGCAACCGTAGCTATGTATCAGTTGATTGCCCAAGAGCATATTCATTGTGATGTGGTTTCCGGTGGTGAATTATATACGGCTCAACAGGCAGATTTTCCGATGGCTAACGTTTCGTTCCATGGTAATAATAAGTCATTGGCAGAATTAACAATGGCATTAGATGCCGGTGTTGGCAACATGGTTGTTGATAATTTCGATGAGTTGCAACAATTGATTGCGCTAACTAATCAGCGTCAGCAACTAACGACCATCATGTTGCGGATTGCACCGGGCATTTCAGCACACACACACGACTACATCTCAACGGGTCAAGAAGATTCCAAGTTTGGCTTTGATTTGAATAGTGGTCAGGCAGATACGGCCGTTAAACAAGCGCAAGTCGCGCCGTTTTTGAACTTAGTTGGGATCCATTGTCATATCGGGTCACAAATTTTTGAATTGAACGGCTTTGAGATGATTGTCGATAAACTCGTCGGGGTGTTTGCATGTTGGCAACGAGAACTTGATTTTTATCCGCAAATCATGAACGTTGGTGGTGGGTTTGGGGTGAAGTATACGGCAGAAGATCATCCGTTGCAGCCAACGGATTTTGTGGATGCCATTGTCAAGGAGACGATTGCTCAGACCAAGGCGCATCACGTGCCAATGCTAGAAATTTGGATTGAACCGGGGCGGTCATTGGTTGCCGCGGCTGGGCTGACACTATACACGATTGGTGATGCTAAGGAAATTCCTGGTATTCGGAAGTACTTAGCAGTTGATGGTGGTATGGGTGATAATATCCGACCAGCGTTATATCAGGCCAAGTATGAAGCGGTCCTAGCTAAAGATCCAACATTACCAGCTGAACAGGTGGCATCAATTGCTGGTAAGTACTGTGAATCTGGTGATATGTTGATTTGGAATCAACAGTTGCCGGCAACAAAATCTGGTGATGTGTTGGCCGTTCTTGATACTGGCGCGTATGGCTATGCGATGGCTAGTAATTATAATCGTAATCCCAGACCGGCCGTCGTCTTTTGCGAACAAGGGCACAGCCTGCTGGTTGTCCAACGCGAAAGCTACGCTGATTTAACGCGACTAGATTTACCATTATCAGTGCCAGAAGAAACCAAATAAAATTGTGATGATGAGGTGGCATTTCAAGATTGATAGTCTTGAAATGCCATTTTGCGTCTCTGTACAATAAAGGCCTCTTTTATGCGTTGCAAATTATTCAGCATGCGAGGTAACTGTGGGCAAGGTTACATGTTAAAATGGGTCATGCTAGGTGATGAGCTGGGAAATATTGCCGACGATGGGATTGTTAAGCAACGGGGCTTACTCAATCTTCGTCATCCGCTTGCGACAGTGTGTGTCACATGGTTAGTAATATTTAATTGGGCTTACGGCACGTTTAACAATGATGGTAGGTAATGTCGAACTTATTGTCAGCATAAATGGTAGATGTTCCAATCGGGCCTAATTTTTAGTTAAATCTGGCTGCTTTACTTGCGTTAACCGTGAAGTTTGTTAAAATTTGATAGTTAAAGTGTTCGACGGTGGGGAGTTGTTAAAATGTTCAAAAAATGGCTAACTTGGCCAGTGTTTTATGAATTGACAGAAATTTATACGGCGCCACTCAACATTATGTGGTTTGTTCTAGGAAGTGCGATTGCGCAGTATCACTTAGGTACGGTGAACTGGCTCAATGTCGCGCTTTGTTTAGTCAGTGTGTTTATTTTTGACTTGGCCGTAAACGTTTCCGATAATTATTATGATTATCGGCATGCGCGTGATCGTGAAGGTTATGCGCAAAAGACTAATCCAATCGGACGATTAAAGCTGCCCGTTGCGGGTGTCGGGCGGTTAGCGTTAAGTTTATACTTAATTTCATTGATTCCTGGTATTTGGTTGGTTTTGCGAACTGGATGGTTAGTGTTGGTGTTAGGACTGGTTGGCTATACGATCGGTATTTTTTATACCGCGGGGCCTCACCCAATCAACGCGACACCACTATGTGAGACGGTCGTGGCGCTAGCCATTGCTTTTCTAATTGAATTAACTTGTGTGGTTGTATCAACGTATGGTCAACAGCCGTTGACTTGGTCGATAGTCGGGACAACGTTCTTGCTGTGCCTACCGTTGACGCTGATCTTTTTTTGCTTGCAGTTGGCTAATAATACGGCTGACCGTGATGAGGATATTTTAAACCATCGTTACACCTTAGCTTATTATCTTGGTAAACGTGGTTCGGTGCGCCTGATTCAAGCTTTTTTGGTTATTGGTGGCGTTTGGCCATTAGTGAACGTCTTGCTTGGATTAGCACCAGTAGTGACGATTTGGGTCGTCTTGTTGCTCCCAATTATGTGGCAAGGTATGCGACCATTTTTTGCCGTTCAAGATAAGCAAAAGACGTTTATTACGACGGTTAAGAGTGCTTCGCTATTCTTCATTTTATATCCAGTTCTATTCGTTTTGGGAACGTGGTTGTAACGAATTGGTAAAGCTGACTAAATTTTTGACGCTTATCATGGTTATTTTTATGAAAGTGGATTATATTATTACCAGTTTATAAAATAGGGGTAAGCAGGATGGAAGCAGAACAGCGACAGCAGCGGCGTATCGCATTTTATCACTTGATTATCACGTTATTGACGCTCTGGTCGGCAGTCAATGTGGTCTTATTATCATTTCATATTGGCGATTGGCACGTTGAGACGCGTATCAGTAACGGTTTATTAGTTGTATTTGCCGTTGACTATTTTGTACGATTAGGTCGTTCACGTGATCGCAAGACTTTTTTAATTCATTCAGCATTTGACTTAATGGGTATTATTCCCATGCACCCAGTATTTGCGTTGTTCCGACTAGGACGGTTAGCGCGAATGGTGCAGTACCATCATTTGTTTTGGAAATTGGGGTTAGATGGTAAGTGGTCCCATGATTTTCACCGCTTTATTTACAGTACAGGCTTTATTTACCTATTTTCAATCAGTATTGCGATTATTGTTTTAAGTGCCTTACTCTTTTCTGTTTTCGAGCATCAGAGTTTATCAGATTCCTTATGGTGGGCCATTACAACGGCGACGACCGTCGGATATGGCGATGATACTCCGCATACGGCGGTTGGAAAGGTGATTGCCGTTGGGCTGATGTTCGGTGGAATCGGCTTTATTGGTTTATTAACAAGTACGATCACTGACTTCTTCACTAATCAGGCTAGTCCCAACATGCCAGCTGAAGCGTCCCATGACGAAGACGAGTTACGACAATTGTTAGTCAAAATTGACACTTTGACGACCAAGGTCGACCATTTACAAAATCAGGTTAAACGGTTAGAAAAATCAGGTTATCGAAAAAAGCATTGAAGATTTGGGTCGTTGTGTTGCCATTTATGGTGCCGCAACGGCCCGTTTTGCTGTGCTATAATAACGTTAATAAATTCGAAACGGCGGTGGTTGAGATGGGACAAGCAGTAACCCGGTGGGTGTGGTTACCGGCACCGGTTGTGACTCGTCAATCAACATTCAAAATTCATGCCGGAGATTTGCAACTTCATCCTGTACCGTTGCAAGCAGCTCAGTGGTATCGATTTGATCGGTCGCGACCAGGACGTGTGTGCGCCATGCCGATACCATCAGATCAGCATGCGGCTTTTATTTACTTAGCAGCCCAAGCAATTGGTAATGGACAAGTTGGCGTATTACCAGCACCCGAACGGCCAATAATGACGCGGGCAACGATGATTTCTTTTACCCGGTAAAGGAACTTTGTGAATGAACCCTTAAGCTTGGTCCGGTGAGGTAAACTCACTATATTAAAGCTAATCAGATCGTTGTGGTCAAATTAATGGGGTGGAAGGTGACGTCGTGATGAAAATACGGTACCAGTTATTGTTCAGTAGTTATGGTGGATTTGGGAAGGTCAGGTGGTATCTGTTGATGATGGTCATCACTAGTTTGAGCGGATGGTTGGTTGGCCAGCAGCTAGCACTTGCTGCGGTCCTCACCACTACGATACCCGGCCACCATGGTTGGTCAGAACGTGAACTCAACCAAGCAAGTGCCCAGTTGTTGTTGGCGACGACCATTGTTGGCATAATTTGTTGGGGACTAGCGCGGTATTTGAAGTCACGGGCCTAAAGCGGCTTAAAGCGTAACGATTGTCATCTGATTCCTGAATTGGAATGAGGACAGTCGTTTTTTTGTGTGTTCTGATTGTCAGTCAATAAGTGTGGCGTTAATTAATTTTTCTCTTATTAATTAAAAATATAATTGGCTTAAAAAGTGCGGATTAGCGGGATGAAGTGGGTATTGTTAACCTTTTAATCTAAAAAATAGGCTTGCATATAAATTAAAATATGATTAAAATTAATTTTATTAAATTAATGGAGGCCTGTGAATGATTAGTCATAACCATCGTTTAGATCAACAACTCATTGAACGTGAAGATCATTATTTAGCGACTGCTGCACGAATTAATTACTATGATTTAGTTATCGACCACGCCCACGGGGCACTGCTCACTGATGTCGATGGTAACCAGTATATTGATTTGTTGGCTAGTGCTTCAGCCATTAACGTGGGGCATACCCATCCGCGGGTTGTTCATGCGATTCAGGATCAGGCTACCAAATTGATCCATTATACGCCGGCTTACTTCCATCACCAGCCAGAGCAACAATTGGCCGAACGATTGGCAAAGTCAGCGCCCGTCACAGACAACGAAGTAATTTTTGGCAATTCTGGTTCGGATGCCAATGACGCGATTATCAAATTTGCGCGAGCCTATACTAATCGCCAATACATAGTGGCTTATACGGATGCTTATCACGGCTCAACGTATGGTTCAATGTCGTTATCAGGTGTGAGCTTAAACATGGTACGCAAGATGGGACCGTTGCTACCTGGCGTGGTACACGTGCCATATCCGGATTGTTACCGGACGTTACCTCATGAGACGGAACATCAATTAGCACAACGCTATTTTGAAGCGTTCAAGGCACCATTTGAATCCTACTTGCCGGCTGAAGAAACAGCATGTGTCATTATTGAACCGATTCAAGGTGATGGTGGAATTCGTAAGGCCCCGGCTGAATATGTCCAACTAGTCTACGATTTTTGTCAACAACATGGTATTTTATTCGCGGTCGATGAAGTCAATCAGGGCATGGGTCGGACTGGTAAAATGTGGAGTATTCAAAATTTTCCGGGTATTCGACCAGACTTGATGTCAGTCGGCAAGTCGCTTGCTTCCGGACTGCCACTTAGTGCGGTGATTGGCCGCCGTGACGTGATGGAAAGTTTAGGGGCCCCGGCGCATGTCTTCACTACGGCCGCCAATCCGATCTGCTGTGCGGCAGCCTTAGCGACGCTAGAGGTCTTAGCCGATGAGCAGTTAGTCACACGTTCGGCCAATTATGGGCGCTATGCGCAAGAGCAGTTTTTACAGCTTCAGCACCGCCATCCTAAAATTGGCCAGGTGCGGATGTACGGACTAAACGGCGGGATCGAATTAGTGACGGATCCGCAGACCAAACAACCAGATCCTGAGTTTGCAAGTGATGTCATCTACGCAGCTTTTGAACGCGGTGTCGTGATGATAACGCTTAAAGGAAATATTTTACGGTTTCAACCACCACTAGTGATTACGAAAATGCAGTTAGACACCGCGTTAACGGTGTTAGATGAGGCACTGACTGCCGCAGAACAGGGGCTAGTTAAACGGCCGCAAGGTAAGATCGGCTGGTAAAACGAGGAGGATTTTGATGCAACGGTTATTAAAACGATTAACTTTAAAAGAAGATCCGAGTATTTATGAAGATAAGGACTCACACTTAGCCCGGGTATTAACAGTTAAGGACTTTTTAGCCTTAGGTGTGGGGACGATTGTTTCAACGTCAATTTTTACATTGCCGGGAGTGGTAGCAGCGAACCATGCTGGCCCTGCGGTGGTCTTTTCATTCATCGTAGCGGCAATCGTTGCCGGGTTAGTTGCGTTTGCGTACGCTGAAATGGCGGCCGCAATGCCGTTTGCTGGTTCGGCTTATTCGTGGATCAACGTCATGTTCGGTGAGTTTTTTGGTTGGATTGCCGGGTGGGCACTACTTGCAGAGTATTTCATTGCGCTAGCGTTCGTTGGCTCCGGATTATCTGCTAATTTACGTGGACTGCTATCACCATTGGGACTGACGCTTCCTAAGGCTTTATCAAATACGTTTGGGACCAACGGTGGTGTGGTCGACTTGATTGCCGTACTCGTAATTGCCCTAGTTTCGTTGCTGCTTTCACGAGGAATCAGTAAGGCTTCGCGGGTCGAAAACATTTTGGTTGTACTTAAAGTGTTAGCGGTACTGACATTTATCGTGGTTGGCGCAACGGCGATTCACTTACAAAATTACGTGCCATTTATTCCGAAGTACCATCTGAATGCGGATGGGAGTGCTTTTGGGGGCTGGCAAGGAATTTATGCCGGGGTGTCAATGATTTTCTTAGCCTATATTGGCTTTGATTCAATTGCGGCGAACTCCGCAGAAGCCAAGAATCCTGGCAAAACGATGCCACGAGGAATTTTGGGCTCATTAGTGATTGCGGTGATCCTCTTTGTGGCTGTCGCCCTTGTCTTAGTTGGGATGTTTAAATATTCAGCATATGCGAATAACGCCGAACCAGTCGGCTGGGCCTTGCGACAAGCTGGACATCCGATTGTTGCCAGTGTTATTCAAGCGATTGCCGTACTGGGGATGTTCACTGCCCTGATTGGTATGACGTTAGCGGGTTCACGGTTAATTTACTCCTTTGGGCGTGATGGCATGCTGCCGAAGTGGCTTGGTAAGTTGCATCATAATCAACCGAATAATGCCTTACTCGTATTGACGATCGTCGCGATTATCATTGGTGCTTTCTGTCCGTTTGCCTTCCTAGCACAACTGATCTCAGCCGGAACATTGATTGCTTTCATGTTTGTCTCGTTGGGCATTTACGCTTTGCGGCGTCGAGAAGGTGTGGACATCGCAGTACCAGCTTTTAAAATGCCATTTTATCCAGTTTTGCCAGCTATCGCTTTTCTCGGTGCTTTGTTCGTTTTCATGGGGTTGGATATTCAAGCTAAATTATACGCAGGAGTGTGGTTCCTGGTTGGTTTAGTCATCTACTTTAGTTATGGCATGCGCCATTCGTATTTAGCCGAAAAACGACAATCAGATACGGCCACTAACTTACAATCAACGTCTAAGACGGTTAATTCGGCCACTGAAGAACGTGACTGATTACAAGGATACAATCATCAAGTAAAGTAATCAGCTTAACACAATATTGCTAAGTCTAAATAAATCGGCACTTCCAGATGTAAGCTCGTTCTGGAGGTGCCGATTTTTATTGTTAATCAATATGATTAGCCACTAATTAAAAATGCGGGGGTTAACTACGTATTATAGAGTAGTCGATAGCAGTACTTGCGGTCTGATGAATTAATGGCCCAACTAAAGGCCCAACTGACATGTCTCAAATGATTGCTGGCGATAATGTTCTTTATTCCGCAATGCTAAAATAATCGTTCAGGTATCGGGCCACCCCATTTTGATCGTTATCATAAGCAGTTATATCATCGGCTGTGGCTTTGATTTTATCAGTACCATTGGCCATCGCTACGCCCAACCCTGCGTATGCCAACATTTCGAGGTCGTTGTGCTCGTCACCAAAGGCAATCACATTACGGCGCGAAATTTGAAAATGATGCGCTAAGTAGGCGACACCCTTAGCTTTGTGGACTCCTTTGGAGGTGATTTCTAAAATCGCGTTCGGGCCGCCCCAAACACCAACGTCGACTTGGTCACCGAAGCGTTCAGTGATCCAGTCAATGATGGCTGCCCGTCGATCGAGTTGCACCAACAAGACTAAGGAATTCGGGTTACGGGTCAACGTGTTCGGCGTCAAGCGGGGACTATCGGCAATTTCTGGGAAAAACTTACCCGCAATCAAGTCTTGACCGGCCGTCATCGTGCTTGTTTTATTTTCGGCAATGATCTCGTTGATACCCAACTGTTCACGATATTTAACGAGTGCTAAGACGATGGCCTTGTTAATGGTGAATTGGTATTCGGAGGACCACGTTTGGTGTGGCAGGTGTCCTAATGAACCGTTAAAGTTGATCATCGGGCTCTTAAGATGCAGCTGATCGTAAATCGCCTGTGAACCCTGATATGAGCGACCGGTAATAATACCGACAATGTGACCCGCTGCTTGTAATCGTTGCATCGTTTGGATCGTCGCTGAATTGAGTTGGGATTCAGCATTCAAAGTGGTTCCATCTAAGTCTAACGCAATTAGTTTTCTTTCCATATTCAACAAACATCTCCCATATT
>OMJG01001098.1_pt1 | contig 16930 bp, 14 predicted proteins | sample 1646431 | NCBI WGS metagenome assembly OMJG01 (sample SAMN03771674, study PRJEB25209) | food metagenome | isolation source: Cotija cheese | place: Mexico:Jalisco,Michoacan | collected 2011-12-12
CGACGACTTATTCTGACTTATTGCAATTAACTCGCTGAATAGCGGTCCAATTCGGCGCCTTATTCTGACTTCTTGCAATTAACATGCTGAATAGCGGTCAGATTCGGCGCCTTATTCTGATTCACTGCAATTAACTCACTGAATAGCGGTTAAATTCAGCGACTTATTTCGCTTCAATGCAATTAACTCGCTGAATAGCGTTCAAATTCGGCACCTTGTTCTGATTCCCTGTAATTAACATGCTGAATAGAGGCCAAATTCGGCGACTTATTCTGACTCACTCCAATTAACTCACTGAATAAAGCTCAAATTCAGCGCCTTATTCTGACTCACTCCAATTATCTCGCTGAATAAAGCTCAAATTCAGCGACTTATTTCATTCCATTTTCTATATCACGCTGAATGATCACTCAATCCATAGTATCAGTACATCATAGGGCGCAAAAAACCTGATTAAAGCTGCTCAATGAACAACTCTAATCAGGTTACAGGATACTTCCAATGTTATATTAAGCAAACCCGTTCGGATTTGTCTTCTGCCAGTTCCAAGAATCGCGGCACATATCTTCCAGACCAAGTTGAGCGGTCCAGTCCAGTTCTCTCTGTGCTTTTGTCGCGTCAGCGTAGCTGGTCGCAATATCGCCAGGTCTGCGGTCGACGATCTCATACGGAACTTCCACGTCATTGGCGCGTTCGAAGGCTTTGACAACATCCAGTACGGAGTAGCCGACGCCGGTTCCAAGGTTGTATGCTTCCACACCTATTGTTCTCAACACACTTTCCAGTGCACGAATATGACCTTTAGCCAGATCCACAACATGGATATAGTCTCTAACGCCTGTTCCATCTTCAGTGTCATAATCGTTTCCGAAGACAGACAGTTTTTCGCGTTTGCCGACTGCCACTTGAGTGATATATGGCATCAAGTTGTTCGGAATATCGTTTGGATCTTCTCCGATACGACCGGATTCATGAGCACCGATCGGGTTGAAATAGCGCAACAATGCAGCACTCCACTCAGGGTCAGTTGCCACTTGGTCTTGGATAAATTGTTCGATAAACAGCTTAGTCGTTCCATATGGATTAGTCGTAGAAAGTGGCATATCTTCTGTAAAAGGTGCCTGATTGTTCATACCATAAACGGTTGCACTTGAGCTGAAGACCATATTTTTCACATCAAACTCGTTCATCAATTCCATCAAAGCAATAGAATTCATCAAATTGTTGCGGTAGTACATCAGTGGTTTAGCCACAGACTCGCCGACAGCTTTATAGCCCGCAAAATGAATCACCGCTTCAAGGTCATCGTGCTGTTCAAATACTTTTCTCAACGCTTCCTTATCTGCAACATCTACTTCGTGAAATACAAAGTCTTTACCTGATAACTCTTTGATACGATTCAAAACTTCTGGTTTAGAGTTTGAAAAGTCATCTACAATGACAACTTCGCGTCCTTCATTCAAAAGTTCGATGACAGTGTGAGAACCAATATATCCCGCGCCGCCCGTTACTAATATAGCCATAAAATCGCTCCTTTTATTTAGTATGTATAGTGAGTTTACTGCATTTAACGTTCAGCTTATTTTAACACAATTCACTTTTACGTGTATACAGAAACAAAATAAAATGAAATCCTAATGTTAATCAGCTAGGTTACCTACATAAATTTGAAAGTTTAATCGAATTTTTAATTGTAACGGTTGGACTTATGATATAATAACCTGAATGATTTGTTTTAGAACGGACTTTCATCTGTACTTTACTAACACTTGAAGATTGGGGTTTACCATTATGTTCGATGTATCCATTATTATGCCAGTTTATAACGTCTCAGCACATTTGCCGAGGGCTATTCAGTCTGTCTTGAATCAGACGAAAATGGACTTTGAACTGATTTTGGTCAATGACGGCTCAACCGATAACTCAGGAGAAATCTGTGATCAGTTTGCAGAAGAAGAGCCTTTACTGATCCACGTGATCCATCAAAAAAATCAAGGATCTGGAATGGCCAGAAATGCTGGTCTGAGAGCAGCAAAAGGGAAATATATTTATTTTGCAGATCCAGATGATTATTTCAAACCGACTTTATTAGCAGATAACGTGATGTTAGCTGAAAGAAAAAAAGCCGATCTAGTTGTTTTCGGTTATACAAGAGAAGTAGAGGGTAAGCCGCAAAATCGAGAAACTCTGTTGCCGAGACAGCCGCACTTTTATACTAAAGCAGGATTTCGGAACCATTTCAGAAACTTTTATCACTTTTCTCCTTACTCTTTATGGAACAAACTTTATCGCAGACAATATTTAAGAGAACATAAAATTAGATTTACAAATCAGAAATTAGGACAAGATGCTTTGTTTAATATTAGTGTTTACCGAGAACTATCCGATGTCGCATTCAACCGTAAGCCTTATTATCATTATGTTACTCATACCGGGTCAGCAGTCAATCGGTACCGGGAGGACCGATTCTCAATGGAGCTGAACATTGCACTGCATTTCAAGAATCTGATAGAATACTGGGGAAAGGAAGAAGAATTCGAAGACATGCTGAAACAGGAATTCTGGCATCCGGTTTATCTGGAACTTGCTAATGTCGCTCATCCAGATTGTCCAATGACAGAGGAACAAAAAGTGGAGTGGATCAAAACAATCTGTGAAGAAGAGAACGTCAATCACTATGTGGTCAAACAGGATCGCAAAGAATCCAATCCATTCAGATATCTATTACATCAGCGAATCCAAAAAGAGAAATACCTGAATGCAATCAAGTTAATGGAAAAACGCAATAATACAGCAAATGATTACGGGACACTCTTCAACAAAATGAAGAAATTTTTTACGTCATGAAACTTTAAAGGTTTATAAAAAAGTAGGGAGATTATTTATTTATGTTAGAACAGTTCAAAAAAGGTATTTTTTACACTGCGATTGGAAAATACTCCAATGTTATCATCCAATTAATTGTCCAAGCATTTTTGGCAAGAATTATATCTCCAAGAGATTTTGGTATTGTTTCTGCGGTTAACGTGTTTTTAGTCTTTTTCCAACTAATAGCTGACTTTGGAGTCGGTCCAGCAATTATTCAGAATAAAGAACTCAAAAAAAATGAAATAAATTCAATATTTGGATTCAGTTTTTATATGGCAGTTGTATTGGGAATTATATTTGTAGCACTAGGGATTCCAATAAGTTGGTTTTATGGTAATGATGTTTATAGAAGTATAAGTATAGTTTTAGGAATTTGTGTGTTTTTCTATGCTTTGCTAGTAGTACCGCAATCTTTATTACTAAGAGAAAAAAACTTCAAAGTAGTCAATATAACTGTAATCATTAGTTCGCTTGCTTCAGGGGCGATTTCCGTAGTATTAGCGTATTTAGGATTTAGTTATTATTCTATAATCATTGGAAATACGGTAAAAGCAGTAACGCTATTTTTAGTTTTCTACCTCATCACTAAGCCAACTTTCACTTTTAAGTTTTCCCTTGATCCATTGAAGAAAATATATGCTTTTTCTAGGAACCAATTTTTATTTAACTTTATTAATTACTTTTCACGGAATCTCGACAATCTATTAATAGGTCGATTCTTTTCTGCTAGTGCACTTGGTTATTATGACAAAGCCTACACTGTATCCTTATATCCAAACCAAGTTCTGACCAGTTTAGTTACTTCAGTTATTCATCCGGTAATGTCAGATTTTCAAAATGAGAAAGATAAAATTAAAAATGTATACTTAAGAATTTCAAATGTGTTAGCACTGATCGGGATGCCGTTATCTGTATTTTTATATTTCTCAGCACAAGAAATTATCATTTTCATGTTTGGTAATGACTGGTATGGAAGTATAGAAACATTTCAGTTATTAGCTATCTCAGTTTGGCTGCAAATGATTTTATCCAGTACAGGAGCAATTTTTCAATCCGGAAACCGTACAGATTTATTATTATTATCTGGAGTTTTATCTGCTATCTTAAATATAACAGCTATAGTAATAGGTATATTCCTAGGTCAAATAGAATATGTCGCACTACTGTTGGTCGTTGCGTTTTCTATTAACTTTATCCAAGCAAACTATCTATTGATGATCAGATTGTTTCATTCATCCTTATTAGAATTTGCCAAAGTCCTAGTGAAGCCGGTATTAATGGCAGCTATGCAGTTTGCGGTATTCATTTTTCTCCCTGAATTGACTTTTGCCTTATTTATTAACTTAATGATCAAAGGATTGATTTTTGTGGCAGTTTGGATAATCGGGATCTTTATTACAGGTGAATTTAGAAGATTAAAAGCAGAGCTAACAAATAGATAAAAATTATTAAGGAGTTTACAATGTCTAGACCGCTAGTTTCTATAATCGTACCCACATATAATGTTGAAAAATATATAGAAGATTGTATGGTGTCGATTCTAAATCAGTCTTATAGTAATATTGAAATCATTATAATAGATGATGGGTCTACTGACACTACTCCGGACTTTTTAAAGCAATTTGATAAAAAGGTACACTTAACACTTAACCCAATCAACCAAGGTCAAGGTGCAGTAAGAAACCAGGGAATCAAAAAAGCATCTGGAAAATATATTCTATTTGTAGATGCAGATGATTGGATGGATTACGGTACAGTGGAGAGATTGGTCGATAAAGCTATACAAACTAATGCTGATTTAATAAGATTTAACGGTCAATCTTTTTCTGATAGTGGAGCATTACCGGAAACAACAGGACAATATGATTTTTCAAAAGTGTTAAATGAAAGCCAGGTTTATACTGGAAAAGACATCTTATATAAGAATCAAAAATCTTATTCTGCATCTCCTTGTTTATATATGGTTAAGAAAAAACTATTGATGAAAAATCACATTCTATTTCCAGAAGGGATCCTTCATGAGGATGAATACTTTACTACAAAAGTATTTTTATCAACAAAAGTAATGGCTTTTGTTGATAAGGAATTTTACCACCGCAGATATAGAGACGCGTCTACAATGACTGAAAGTTCTCAAGAACATAAAGAACGTTCTTTCTTATCTTATCTGGAAATTTTCAAACTTTTGGAAATAGAATATAATTCTAGGATATATAACAGTAGTCAAAAGTCTTTTCTTAAGAGGCAACTCTTATCTATCTATAATGGACTGCAACAAAGTAAGGTGGATAAAAATTTCAAAAGTAAATTAAAGCAGTTAGATGCAATTACAATTAAAGATAAAATTTACTTGTTATTATCTAAATTTAAAAATAAGTTCTAAATTATGCCTAGCCCTGTGAGGAGTTTAAGAAAATCTTCATACAGCGTTAGGTTTTTTTATGGTAAAATACAATTTGAATATTTATGGCTGTATGCATTCAAATACAGTCGTTAATAAGTTGTTTCATATATAGTTAGTATAAATATTTATATCATCAGATGATAAAGGACGTTTAAAATGATAATTAAGAGAAAAATAGCAATTGTTTTTGGTACTCGTCCCGAAGCGATTAAAATGGCACCACTGATCAAAGAACTAGAATCAAAAAACAAACATTTTGAAACTCTAGTCATTGTTACAGCACAACATAGAGAAATGCTTGATCAAGTGTTAAAAGTTTTCAATATTAAGCCTTCATACGATTTGAATATAATGAAAAATGAACAATCATTATCGGATATAACAGTTGATGTAATGAAAGGGTTAGAAGAGATCTTTATTAAAGACAGTCCGGATATGGTATTGGTTCATGGAGACACAACAACTAGTTTTGCAGCGGCTTTAGCTGCTTACTATCAACAAATTCCGATAGGACATGTAGAAGCAGGACTTAGAACTTACGATAAGTACTTCCCGTTTCCAGAAGAAGCTAATCGACAGTTGATCGATAACCTATCAGATTTATTTTTTGTACCAACTGAAACAACTAAAATTAACTTATTGAATGAAAATAAACCTGAAAGTAAGATATTTGTTACTGGAAATACGGCAATCGACGCAATAAACTATACTAGAAAAATTTCAGTTGTTAATCCGCTTTTGGACTCCATCGTTCCAGATAAAAAGTGGATCTTACTTACAATGCATAGAAGAGAAAATCATGGAAAAGCAATGAAAGATGTTTTTGATGCAGTAAAAAAAGTAGTTGATGAAGATGAAAACATTGCCGTAATCATGCCTGTCCATTTAAGCCCGAATGTGCAAAAACTCGTGAAAGAAAACTTGGAAGGACACGATAGAATTTTACTTGTAAAGCCTCTTGAAGTTGATTTGTTCCACAAAATTATGGAGAAAGTTCATTTGGTATTAACGGATTCCGGTGGATTACAAGAAGAAGCTCCTGCTTTTGATGTACCAGTTCTAGTATTGAGAAATAATACTGAACGACCTGAAGGGTTAGCCGCGGGTACTTTAAAAACTATAGGAGTAAATAGAGATATTGTCTATCAAGAAATCAAGAATCTAATGAATAATGAGGAAGTTTACCAGAAAATGGCGCAATCTACTAACCCTTATGGAGACGGATTGGCAAGTACTCGTATAACAAAAATAATTCTAGAATTTTTTGATGAAAATAATGAATAGTGATGCTTTTAGGAAGGGGCTCAAAAATTGAAAAAAGAGTCATTAATAAATCGTTGGATACTTTGGAACGAATCGCATAATTTATTATTGGGTCATCTAATTCTTATTTTTGTAAGTGCAGCTTTTGTTTTAAGTGATTGGGTTTATGGCTTACTAGCATTTTCCGATTATCTCCTAATATTAGTTTTCGGAATACTTACCATAACAGGACAGTTTAGGTTAAAGTCTATGCAACTTAAAGGGATACTGGCTTTTTTAACTTTTTGTTTGATTCATCTATTGGTTCAATTGGGTTTTAATGAAAACTTTGACTTGAAAATAGAAGTAATAAGCGTAATAAAACTATCCTTTTATATTGTAATAACATTAGGACTTTTCAATTATATTAAAAGAAATATGTACGAAAATCTTTTCAAAAACTGGAATAATATATTTGCTATTCTTGTTATTATAATCGGTATTTATATAACGTTTGAATTATATCGAGAAACAAGAATACCTCATGAAGTATTCTGGAAATTTACCAGAACTGATATATATAGTTATTATTTTGAATCAAATCCTTCTATTATAAGAACTAGAAGTGTTTTTTCAGAACCAGCCCATTTGGGATTTTATTTGAATACTATACTAGCAGTTAATCTTTTTTCTTTAAAAAAAATGAACGAAGAGAATATAATTATCCCTTTATTATTATCATTTGGAGTATTTTTAACTTTTTCCTATAGTATGATAGCAATATTAGTGATAATTACCACTTTTAAGTTTGTTACTCTGTTTATCAATGGTTCATTAGTCTGGAAAAACTGGATGTGGGTACTGCCTTTGATCAGTATTGGGGTTATAGTCGCTTTTTGGGATGTAATTAGTGTAACATTAGTACAAAGATCAATAGACGTATTAACTGGAGAAGACATATCAGCTCGTATGCGGTTGTTAGATAGTTGGCAGTATGTCAGTAATGATTCGTTCATCATCGGAAATGGCTTCGGCCATACACCTGCCATTACAAACATATACGCATATATGCTTTCAGATATAGGAATTTTTGCTTTATTACTATCATTTTTTGTTTCTGGGTACTTGATGTATAAACATTTCCCTTTAGGAGTTACGTTTGTATTTTTTAATTTAGCAAAAGGCGGCTATTTATCCTCAGGTTATTGGATAATGGTATTAACTTTAATCATTTTTATATTTGAAACTAAACAAAAAAGTAAACATATAAATACAATTGTAAGACTATAAGATGTCCTTGAGAAAGAAGGAATATCAATAATGATATACTTTGCAATCCTTATTATTTTAATGGGCTTAGCTTTAATTGAAATATTTACAGAAAATAACAAAATAGTATTCATAGTAGGAACGCTGCTGTCTGTAATGGCAGGTCTAAGATATTATACAGGTTATGATTTTAGATCTTATCAAGAGTATTATTATCAAGCTGATCAACTAGGAGATATCTTTAATGGATCGATTCGATTAGAAGGAGGATATCTTTTTCTCAGCACCCTTTTCTCAGAATTAGGATTTAATTATTATACTTTCATTTTGTTCTTTTCATTGTTGAGCTTGTTTTTATTAACACTCTTTGTTTATAGGTATGTTCCATATCCCTCTATGGTTCTTGTTTACTATTACTCTAGATATTTTTTAGTAAGAGATATGGGACAAGTAAGAGCTTCATTAGCAGCGATTATATTACTTTTTGCGATTCCAGCAATATTTAACAAAAAACCATGGAAGTTTGTAATCATTATATTCTTAGCATCTCTTTTTCATATATCTGCATGGATTTTTCTAATAATGTATCCTCTGAGTTTGATTCTGAAAAAGATAACTATTACAAAAAGCGTAGGATTATTAATATTTGCAGGATTTGCAGGATTGCTGGTTAATTTCCCTGCTTTATATATATGGGCAGTACCTGATGGATATACCGCCTATTTCACGAGCCCTTCATATACTAACGGCCCTTGGATTATGAATCCGATTCTATGGATGCAGATTTTTCTTTTCTTTGGAGCATTATACTTTATCAAGTTCGAAAAAGGCGAAAATCAACAAAAAGTTGAGTTATTGATAAAAATTTACTTGATAGCTTCCCTTGCTTTGCTAGCAGCAGGATCGCTTGGAACAGTTGGAGGACGTATCAGTACCTTTTTTGCATCTGTTGAAATTATATTAGTTCCAATTTTGTTCATGGAATTCTCTAAGAATAAATTTTTAAATCTTATATTATTTTTTGGCTTCACAACAGCTATATTTTTACTGATATTTATAATTTCTGGAACTTATTTAGAGTATGTTCCTTATAAAACAATATTTTAATATTCTAATTATGAGGAGAATTTAAATTGTCAGATCCTTTAGTAAGTGTGGTTATCCCAACATTCAATAGACCTAAGTTCCTGAACAGAGCAATCGAGAGTGTATTGATTCAAGATTATAAGCCTATTGAAATAATTGTAGTGGTAGATGGGATCTCTTCAGAAACAGAAAAATTGATTAATCGTATAAATTCACTTAGTGAGATTGAACTTAAATTAATTCAAACAGAAGTGAAAGTTGGTGGGAGCGAGGCTAGAAACATTGGTGTCAGAGCATCTAAAGGAGAATATATAGCACTTCTAGATGATGATGATGAATGGTTTAAATCTAAGCTGACTTCTCAAATGAATTTAGTTCATGAAAATATTACATCCAAAAAAGATGCATTTATCTGTTTTACTTCTCTGTTACGTTATAAAAATATAGAGGACAAGCAATATAGTCAGCTACCCAATGTTAATTATCAAGATAGTAGTAAGAAGACGATTGCTGATTATTTGTTTGAAACTAAAGGATTAAGAAACATCGGCTTCATTCAGACATCTACTGTAATAGTTCCACGTTGGCTGATACTCGATACTCCATTCACAAAAGGGTTACCCAAACATCAAGATTGGGATTGGTTACTTAAATTGGATAAAGAGCATTCTTTAAAAGTATTGCAAGTAATAGAACCTCAGATTATTTATCACTCTGATATTCCTAAAGATAATAGAGTGGGATACAAAAATATGTGGAAGTTTACAGAAAGCTGGTTTAATGAGCATAAAAGTTCATTTTCTGAACTAGGAATAGATAGTTTTATATTGAATTATCCTATGCTTTCCATATCTGAGGATGCTTCAATGGCAATTCATGATCGAATAAAAGAGCTATATGCAAGATGGAAGACATTGTCTGTTAAAACTAAGCTAAGACCGTATACTTGGAAAATGATTATTTACATGGTTAAAGCTTTAAAAAGTAACTAGCAGCTAGCTAAGAAACTCAAATATACAAATAAAAATTAGTATGATAAACTCATAATGACTTTAAGCAGTTGAACGGAGGATTTTTATGCCTGATAAAGGTGGATTTAACAGAACAAAAAAAATATTAATTGGACTCGTGGATATAGTTTTGTATCATATCGCGATTGTACTATCATTTTTGATAAGATATAAGGGAGAAATACCGAGTTATAACTATTCAGCATATGCAAACTCATGGGTTTATATTATGTTGGCGTTTATATTGCTAAATATATTGTTCGGAATATACGTACTTTATAATAAATCGAAAATCGACTTTCTTTACTTAACGATTATAGTGCAGTTAGTAGTAACTGTTGCGATTATGGCATTAAGTTTCTTCGGAAGATGGTTCACGTACCCTAGATCTATTCTATTAATCAGTTTCATATTAAGTAGTATCATTTTATTTATTTGGAGAGCTATAGTTTTTAGGCTATATGAAAAAGTAAATGGAACCAAAGAGGTTATGGTTGTAGGTTCAGAAGAAGCGTGCAAGAAAGCTATTTATAACTTTGAACAGTCCAGAAATAAACGTCATGAAATTACAATAGCTGTATTTTCTGATTTTTATGAGAACGTTAAAGCTAATTTAGATAAAGTAGACATTGTTTATCTTGCAAACCAAGTAGATGAAAAAGAAAATAAAGCTATTTATGAATTAGTAATTAGAAAAGAAAAAAAATTGTTTTTAAATACAAGTTTTGAGAATCTGGTTTTAGTTAGTCCGAATATAATGAATATTGAAGATGAAAGTGTCATTGAAGCTTCAGACTTCAAAATTGATCCAGAAGATGACATTATTAAACGTTTAATTGATATTGTAGCCTCACTAATCTTAGTGATTTTAACTTCTCCAATCATTGCTATAGCAGCTGTTTTAGTTAAAGTTACTTCAGAAGGTCCGGTATTTTACAAACAAGTTCGTATTACAAAAGATCAGAAAGAGTTCAACATACTCAAATTCAGAACAATGAGCGCTACTGCAGAAACCGAATCCGGTCCTGTATTGGCAACATCAAATGATGCTAGAGTAACCACAGTAGGTAAACACTTCCGTTCTCTGAGAATTGATGAGCTACCACAATTACTAAATGTTTTAAAAGGTGATATGTCACTAGTTGGCCCTAGACCTGAGCGACCATTCTTTGTCGATCAATTTAAGGCAGTAAACCCTTATTACGATCTTAGACATAACGTAAGAGCGGGGATCACTGGATACGCACAAGTATATGGAAAATATGCTACTGATTTTAATAGTAAATTAAATTTTGACTTAGTTTATATCAAAAAGTATTCATTGATCATGGATATTAAAATCATGCTTCAAACAATCAAAATTCTATTTGATAAAGTTTCGTCGAAAGGTTTAGATGAAGATATTGATGTCATGACTCAATCTATTCCAGATAAAATCAAAATAATCAACTAAATGGTTAACATCAAAGGAGCTTTCATATAATGGACCAGGAAATTTATTTCAGCATCGTTATGCCAGCCTATAATTGTGCTGATACAGTTGAAAGTACGATTAAAAGTATACAAAATCAGACCTTTAAAAATTTCGAACTCATTATTGTGAATGATGGGTCCACCGATAATACTAAAATAGTATTAGAGGAGATTGCTAAATCTGATCCACGTATTTCTTTTTATACCATACCAAATAATGGACCTGGGAATGCTCGAAATATTGGCATAAGCCATGCAAAAGGTAAATATTTATTTTTAGTTGATGCTGATGATGGGTTACCTCAAGGAACTTTGGAGAAGTACTCAACTTTATTAGCTGAAGATATTGATTTAATTGTCTCTTCTTATGAGCTGAATGTACTGGATGGTCAAGAGGTTGTAGACAGTAAAAAAGTCCAAGTTGCTGATCAAAGGATTGAAACACATGATGATTTTCTCACTCACTTATATTCTTTAATGAATCAGCAGTTAATGTATGTGGTGTGGAACAAAATTTATAGATTAGATATAGTCAAAGAAAACAAGATTCAGTTTCCACCTTATAAAAGTTGCGAGGATAGACTTTTCAACATTGCCTATTTTCATCATGTACAAAGTTGCTTAATAATGAATGACATCATGTATTCATATACATTTGATGGAAAAAACAGTTTGACAAACAAGTTTTTAGAAAATAAATTTGAAACTTTCGAAGAATTTTATATAAAATCACTAAATTTGACTGATAAGAATTTCGCAGGTACAAGTGCATTATTTTTAAAAGGTGTTATGTCTTGTATCATTCCTATTCATAGTTCTGGCTGTCCTTATTCAACGAATGAAAAAAAAGAATATATAAAAGATATTTTGACTAATAGTAATGTGCGTTCAGCAGCAAACGCAAGTGCTGTAAACACTCCGATAAGAAAAGTAATGAAGTTTTTATTTTTATCTAAATCAGTTAGATTAAATTTATTTGCTTCTAAAGTTATGTTCTTACTAAGCAATATGTCTCCAAAACTAATTGAAAAACTAAAAGGAAACTTCTAAATATAAAAGGAGAAGATATTTTGAGTCGACCAAAAAGAGTACTTCATTTTCAAGGAAGAATGGGCAAAGGCGGCGCCGAAACGTTTATGATGAACACATATAGAAATATCGATAGATCAAAAATCCAATTTGACTTTTTAATTTATAAAGATTACCTAAATGTTACTCCTTATAACGATGAAATCAAAAAGCTCGGTGGTAAAATATATGCTGTCCCAAATCCAAAGAAAAATATCATAGGATATATTAGAGCAGTACAAAAATTACTAAAAGATAAACAATTTGACGTTGTTCATAGCGAAGTTTTTTTTGGTGGAGGGTTAAATGTCTGGCTTGCAAAAAACGCAGGGATAAAACAACGCATCGTTCATAGTCATGCCACAACAGATGGTAAAGGAAATAGCGTGATTTTAAAGGGTATTCGAAAATTCTTTGATTTTTTGATGTTTCATAATGGTACGGATTTTCTAGCATGTTCTACTGAAGCAGGAATAGGGTTATACGGAAAAGACCACCCGTTTCTATTTGTTCCAAATGGAATCGACTTAGAAAAGTATGGAAATATTAATGAGACAAAGAAAGAAATCAAAGATTCTCTAACTCTCTCTAAAGACACCTTCTTAGTAGGGAATATTGGACGCTTTGAAGAGCAGAAAAACCATAAGTTTTTAATTGAAATTTTTAAAGAAGTGGTCGCAAAAAATGCAAATAGTCACTTGATATTAATTGGTGAAGGTTCATTAGTTGAAGAAATTAGACATAAAGTTTTAATTGAAGGACTTAAAGATAAAGTTTCTTTTTTGGGCTTAAGAGATGATATTCCAAGACTATTAAAAGGGATGGATGTGTTTTTGATGCCTTCTTTATACGAAGGATTACCGATATCAGCGGTTGAAGCACAAGCAACGAATACAAAGTTAGTATTGTCCACTGAAGTTTCTAAAGAAACTCAAATATCAAAGAATGTCCACTTCCTTCCATTAACATTACCAGCTACTAAATGGGCAGAAAAGATTTTAGAAAAACCACTTGAAAATCAGCCGCTGCCTATAATGAAACAGTATGATATGCACAAAACAGCAGAAATTATGGAAAAAATTTACTTGAAATAGGAGGATTACATTGAAGAACATACTTACGTGGCGAGAATTGACATCATTTCTAAAAAGAAATATTAAAATTATTTTAATAACGATGATAGCCTGTTTAGCGATTTTTTCTATGTTAGTTGGATATAATATATACAGTACACAACAGATACAACAAGAGGGTACTGGTGCACAGCAGTATCTAACACAAGAAGAAATTGAGAATATTCTGAATGAAGAGTCGGGAAGTTTATCCGCTACAGAACAAAATAATATTGAAGAAAGTTTGATTCAAAATAGATATGCCTTTTCAGTCTTTATAGAAACTGAAAATCAGGAAGGGTTTAATACACCTGATTTATTAAAAGAGTTTCTAATAACAGATGAGGTAGTAAGTTATGTAGAAGAAACAACTGGAATACAGATCAGTCCTAACCCGGAATTAGCTGTAGTTGTAGATCGAATAGAAAATACACCCATTCAACGTATTAATATTGGAACAGGCGATGAAGCAGAAAATGAGATGATTGCCAATGCATACTATGATGCTGTTGAAGAAGGAATTGTAACCTATCTACAAAATAAAAACGTTTATAATCTTGAAGAAGAACCAGCCTTGCAAACTGAAATTGAAGAATCAGATATTCAGGAAGAGTTTAATAGTTTTTCTACGATTGAACTTGCCATTCTATTCGTAGTAATCGCAGTAGTAGGTGCTTTTATTGGAATCGGAATAGCAATGCTTCGAACTTTTTCAAAAGATCAAGTAACTGAATTCTACGGATTACAAAACAAGGAAACAGACACTGTCTTACCTTTTTACCGAATGAAAAATAAAACTGAATCGGAAATGAATAGTGCAATTGCTCATAGTTCTTTATATCCTGCTGGTGGGAAAAAATTATTGTTAAGTCAATATGATTTATCAGAACACTTAATAGCTGAACTGAAGAATAAGGAAAATGAATTAACTAACCAAGTGACTATTGCTAATGAATTTTCTGAAACTGATTTAGCTAAAAGGTTTGACGAAATAATTATCATAATTGAAATTACAAAAACAACTAAAACTTGGTACCAAAATCAAAGAATACAATTAGAAAAAGCAAATCTTCCAATTACGATCATAGAGATAAACTAGACCATGAGTCTATTAATCAGAATGAGATTTAGGTAGAAATGAGGCAGCAAAGATGAAAACTATAGGATATACATCTGACTCTTATCCAGAAAAAAGAACAATTATAGACGGAAGCAAGCATCCATTAAAGTTCTTGAAAAGCGTTAATACTGAAAGATACCAAAGAGGATTACGATTATCAAAAATATTAGCACGCCATGTAGATTCTGTTTTCTACGAATGGATACTTCCAGACAAAACTATAGATGGTATACATTTATTTAATTCTATTACGAGAGCAAATGTGCCTTGGATTTCTACTTTTGAAACATATATACCTAGATCTACAAATATTAATAACTTTGACATCACTTTAGACAATCCTATAAAAAATGTAGATAAAAAACTTCTTTCTCAGTATTTTGAAATTTTAATAGATAATAATTGTAAAAAGTTAATAGCAATGTCAGATATAAATCTTCAGATGGAAAAGAAACTATTATCTTTCTTTCCTGAATATCAAAAAAAAATCGAAAAAAAATTGATTAAAATTCATCCACCGCAAGAAAAACTAATGGAGAAAGAAGAAATAATTAATAAGGAAGCTTCAAACTCCTTGAAATTTCTTTTCGTTGGAAGAGATTTTGTCCGTAAGGGTGGACGAGAAATACTGGAAGTATTTGAAAAAATAAAAACAGAAACGAATTTTGATTTCGAATTAGAAATCGTATCACTTGGTAAACATGTAAATTATGCTTTTGGAGATTTTCAAGATGATGAAAAAGAAATTGAAGCATTAATTGAATCCAGCAAAAAGAAATCCTGGGTTACAATTCACGATAGTTTACCTCATTCTGAAGTTGTAAAGTTAATGAAAAAAGCGGATGTTGGCTTATTGCCTACTTGGGCAGATACATACGGATATTCTGTACTTGAGTTTCAAGCCACTGGCTGTCCAGTAGTTACAACAAATATTAGAGCTCTGCCGGAAATTAATTCAGATGATAGAGGATGGCTAATCTCTTTAGATGTCGATATGTTCAATGAGATTCGAATCAAAACAATTGACGAAAAGCTGAAAAATCGTCTTTTACTTCAAGAACAAATGGAAGATATCATTATAAATATTTTAAATAATCCGGATAGTGTAAAAGAAAAAGCATTGAACGCCTATGAATACGTTGATATGAATCATTCTGTTTCTAAATATATGGAACAATTGAGTGAAATATATGAAACAGTTTTTTAGCAAATATAAAAATATAGGGAATTGTTAATGGGTTAAACAGATAGTGAGGAAGTAAAATAATGAAAAAAGTCGGAATCGTCATTCTTACTTATTTAAACTATAAGGATACAGTGGAATGTGTAGAGTCCTTGAAGAATCAATCATCAACAGAATTTGAAATTGTTCTAGTTGATAATTGTTCACCGAATGAGAGCTTTGAAGTGTTAAATAATAAGTATATGGATGAAGAGCGTATTCATGTAATTAAAACAGAAAAAAATTTAGGCTATGCTAAAGGTAATAATGTAGGAATAAAGTATTGTATGAAACAGCTAAAGATTCAGAATGTGCTCGTCGTTAATAATGATGTTATATTTACAGATGCCGATTACATTAAATATTTAGAAAACTATCCTATCCAGCAGCACATAGGAGCTGTGGGCACCAGAATCATAGGAGCAGAAGGTTTAGACCAAAATCCTATATACACATCTATTAGTAAAAAAAGAGTTATAAAAGACGCCGTTTATTTCACACTTGAAAAATGGAATATCACTCCTTTGTATAGAAAAATCAAGGAAATGTTTTCTAAGAAAAATGACAATTCTGATCATAGTCAGCAATCAGATGAAAACCATGGAAAAAATGATTTTTACTTTTTACACGGTTCAGCTATTTTTTTAACTGAAAATTACCTCAATCAACTTGAAGGTTTTTATCCTAAAACGTTCTTATATTATGAGGAAAATATATTAGCTATAATGATGGAAAAACTAAACTTAAGTATGGTCTTTTCAGATGAAAAAAGTATTTTTCATAAAGAAGATCAATCTTCTGCACTTAGTTTTGGAAATAATTCGAAATTGATAAACCGTTATTTATCTAATAGTATCTGGTCAGCAGTAAGAGTGAAATTTTCTTCGGTAGCTACTTTAAAAAAACTTGTAAATACAGATTGAAGTCTTTTGATTAGGACACTTTTAAACTGATATACCTACCTTCATATCTAACGACAGTAATTAATATTACTGTCGTTATTTTTGGTGCGCCCGGCATGGGCGACAACTTGGTGGTGAAAGTCCACTACAGGCT
>OMJG01001099.1_pt1 | contig 16914 bp, 14 predicted proteins | sample 1646431 | NCBI WGS metagenome assembly OMJG01 (sample SAMN03771674, study PRJEB25209) | food metagenome | isolation source: Cotija cheese | place: Mexico:Jalisco,Michoacan | collected 2011-12-12
TTGCCACCGAGCCAACGCTCGGACACATACGGCATGTTCACTCGTGTTGCCTGGCTCTTCACCGCTTCCTGAGCCTGCTTCTTGGTGCCGACGAACAGAACGGTGCCGTTGTGGGCCACGGTCTGACGAATGAAGTCATAGGCCTTGTCGATGAGCTCGAGGGACTTGAAAAGATTGATGATATGAATGCCGTTGCGCTCCACCAAGATGTACTGCTTCATCTTCGGGTTCCAACGACGGGTCTGGTGACCGAAATGGACGCCTGCCTTGAGCATTTCGCTCATGGTGATCTGTGCCATATTGAATTGTGCCTTTCATTGCCGGTTATTGCCTGGTCATGCGATCCTGAGTGCAACCCGAAGGCCGACCGACACAGGTCATCGCTGGCATGACGCGAATTCGTGTGTCTGATAGTGGTTACAAAAGCGAATCCGATGTTTGCGACTGCATCGGATTCAAGGCGACACACGAATAATTACGATACCACAACATTCCCTGCCCGTGGCACGCTTCAGAGACCTTGAGTTCTGAGCTGTTTCAACGCCTGGCGCCGAACATCCTTCTCAAGCCGATCAATGTAGACGTGCCCGTCCAGATGGTCGCATTCATGTTGCAGCATGCGTCCCATCAGACCACTGCCTTCAAGTACGATTTCCTCGCCTTCGAGGTCGATGCCACGAACACGTGCGTAATCAGCCCTCCGTGTCTGATACCACAACCCCGGCAAGGAGAGACATCCCTCGTCGCCATACTGCTCCCCCGAGGTCTCCTCTATCACCGGATTGAGCACATACCCCAGCTTGCCTTCGATGTTGAACGAGAACGCCCTGAGACTGACGCCTATCTGATTCGCCGACAAGCCAGCCCGGCCGGGGTCATCGACCGTTTCCAGAAGGTCAGTCACCAGTCTGCGCACCGCCGGGGTGATATTGGTGATGGTCTCGCAGGGTGTGCGAAGCACGGGATCAGGAACCACCCGTATGTCACGAATTGCCACAATTACTCCTCGTTGGCGTCACTGTTCTTGTTGTCCGATGTATCCGACCCTGTCTGGACGTCATGTTCCGCACCTTGTTCGTCGGCATCATGACCGTCGTTTTCCTGGGTCGAGCGGATTCTTTCGGAAACGCTAGCAAAGGAATCAGACACATTGCTTCTTGCACGGTCCAGTGCCTCACGCATCTCATTGATCTTCGGCATGGCGTTTTCCTGAGCCATACTGACCAGTGGAGTAACCGATTCGCTGGCTTTTTCGATGAATTTCGATGTTGCGGGAACGGCTCTGGCATTAGGATTCTTCGGCGCATAGAGTACCTTGTCGATCACCTGCGCATAGATTTTGAGAACCTGCGGCCGTACCACCTTCATGCTTGGAGTCAAGGTTCCCTGGTCCTGCGTGAAGTCCTCGTTGAGGATGATGAATTTCCGCACCGATTCCGCTCTGGAAACCGTGCTGTTCGCCTGATCCACGAACTGTTGCACGAAAGCCCTGACCGCGTCGTTGCCTGCCGCCTCTTCCACCGACATCGCCGTATCAAGCCCCTGTGATTTGAGCCATGATGCGAGCATATCGGGGTCAAGGGTCACCAGAGCGCCGATGAAGGGCTTGCCATCGCCGACCACGACGGATTGCGAAACGATCGGGCAGCTGGAGATGGTGTCCTCCAACGGAGCCGGGCTGATGTTCTTGCCGCCCGCGGTGATGATGATGTCCTTCTTGCGCCCGGTGATGAATACGAAACCGTTGTCGTCGATAGAGGCCAGGTCACCGGTGTGGAGCCAACCGTCCGCGTCGACAACCGACTTGTCCATGCGCTTGCTGCCGTAATAGCCGACGAAGACGTTCGGACCTTTGACCAGCAGCTCGTCATCGTCTCCGAGGGCGACGGCGATGCCGGGACCGGGCCGTCCCACCGAACCGACCTCGTTCTCGATCTCGCCGTTGACGCAGCAAGGCGCTGCGGTTTCGGTCATGCCATACCCCTGAATGAAGGTGATGTCTTCGATGCCGTTGAAGAAATGCGCCAAATCGGCGTTCATCGGGGCACCTCCGCACGCGAGGAAGCGCAGATTGGGCCCCAGCGCCGAACGTATGGAGCTGCCGACGGTGCTCATGAAGAACTGATGCTGCATCCGTTGTACAAGGGAATGCCTCTCACCCTGCTGGGCCGTCTTTGACCATTGGACGAAGTGAGCGAAGGCGTTCGCGAACAGGCGGCCGCGTATTCCCGCTCCCGCTTTCTGTGACGCGGCGTTGTAGACCTTCTCGAATACACGGGGAACGCCGAGCAGATACGAAGGTTTGAAACTGCGCAGATCGGCGAGCAGGTGCCTGGTGTTCGGTACATAACCGACCACGCCTTGGGAACCGATCGCCACATACTGAATGTATCGGGCGAAGCAGTGGGCCAGAGGCAGGAACAACAGCAGCCGACTGGGAGCAGCCAGCATATTCGGCAAGGCCTCGTACCCGGCATATACGATATGCGTGAAATTACGATTCGTGAGCATGACGCCCTTGGGCTTGCCCGTGGAACCCGATGTGTACACGATGGTGTTGAGGTCATCCGCCTTGACCTTGGCAATCAGCGCGTTCAGGTCCTCGTCGGAAACCGACTCGCCAAAATCGCTCACCGCATTCAGACCACCGGATTCGAAGTTGAATACGTAGGTCATCGCCTGCGAGGTACCCCGCAACGCCTCCAGTACCTGAGCATGATCGCTGTCACCGGCAAACGCCACAACAGGCTTGACATCCTTGACAATCGCCGATGCCTGTTTGCTGGAGTCGGTCTCATAGATGGGCACGGAGACGGCACCTATGGAGGCGCACGCGAAGTCGACGACGCCCCAGTCGTAGCATGTGGCCGAATAGATGAGAACGGTGCTGCCCTTCTCTACGCCCAGGGCAACCAGACCCTTGGCGACTTCACGGACGCGCTCGAGCATCTGTTCGGCCCTGACATCGTGCCACTCTTTCGTGAATTGGTCTTGCCACTGTGCAATGACGTCTTCAGGATGTTGTTGCGCCCGGTTGCTGAGCAGGGAAAACACGGTATCGTCATCGTTCGTCGGACGAGAGGTCTCTATGGAAAATTCTCTAAGCATGACTTCAACTATAAGACGATGCACGGTCCGAGGTACGCTATTCAGCCAACATCAAGCATGGTGCATATCCATCGGCCGTTTCGATGGCGCATGATGACATTCGCCCAATACTGGGTCCGCCCGATATTCATATGCACCACGACCTCCAGAAGCTGCGGACTCACCAGCACCGTCTCCAGGTCGCGTGCAACCACGGGAAGCCGCAGAATCTCGTGGTTGCCGACATCATCCCCGGAAAGATGCTCGCTGAGCAGAGTCCCCAGGATCTCAAGCTTATGGATAATGGGTGCATCGACCGCTCGCTGCAGCAGCCGTGGGTTGAGGCGACCGCGTGTCACGTCGAGCGCCATGCATGCGAGTCGACATGCAGAGACCGAAAGGCCCTGGCACTGCTCGTTGCTCAGGGTGCTGGGAGCACACCGGGCGATATGCATCGACACCGGCAGCATCCCCCTCCCCAAAGCCACGATGCTTTCGGCGGTCGCTATGCCGTACTCGTTCCGAAATCCTGTTATCCCTCCCATAGCCACTCCTTACAACTAGTGATGCTCGTGAAATAGTTACATTCCACGAGCATCTCAAGGTTGTCGACCACGGGTCAATCGCATACCGCCAATTTGTGGACAAGTGCCGGACTGCCGAGTGTCATCCGACCTTGACCGGGCCGGGTCAGGCTTTGGCGAAAGGCGTCACCACCACACCGCAGCGCTGGAAGTTCTTGATGTCAACATATCCTGTCGAGGCCATTGCACGGCGCAGTGCACCGACGAAATTGGTTCTGCCATCAGGCTGATGGCTCGGCCCGTTGAGAATCTCCTGCAGCGGGGCGACAGTACCGACATCGGCTCTGAAACCACGTGGCAACTCCGCGTGGCGGGCTTCCGCCCCCCAGTGCTTGCCATGTCCGGGAGCCTCGTCGGCTCTGGCGAGTGGTGTTCCCAGCATCACGGCATCCGCGCCCAGGGCCAAGGCCTTGACAAAGCTGCCGGACCTGCCCATCCCGCTGTCCGCTATGACCTGAACGTAACGCCCACCGGACTCATCCATATAGTCGCGGCGCGCCTCGGATACGTCTGCGATGGCCGTCGCCATGGGCGCATGCACGCCGATCGTGCCACGCGTGGCGGATACCGCTCCGCCGCCGAAGCCGACGAGCACACCTGCGGCACCGGTGCGCATGAGATGCAGGGCTGCCTGATAGGTCGCCGCGCCTCCCACGATGACGGGGACGTCAAGGTCGTAGATGAACTGCTTGAGATTCAGCGGTTCATGCGTGGTCGAAACGTGTTCCGCCGAGACGGCCGTGCCGCGGATCACAAAGAGGTCCACACCAGCATCGATAACCGTGGAAGAGAACTGCTGGGTACGTTGCGGAGACAGTGCCCCTGCGACCGTGACGCCGGCATCGCGAATCTCATGCAGACGCTGGGTGATGAGCTCGGGTTTGACGGGTTCGGCATAGATCTCCTGAATGCGTCGTGTCGCCGATTCTGCGGGAAGCTCCGCTATCTCCTGCAGCAGCGCTTCGGGATTCTCGTAGCGTGTCCACAGCCCCTCCAGGTCCAGGACACCAAGACCGCCGAGCTTGCCCATCGCTATTGCGGTTTTGGGGCTCGTCACCGAGTCCATCGGGGCTCCGAGCACCGGGATATCGAATTCATAGGCATCGACCTGCCAGGTTGTGGACACGTCCTGAGGGTCGCGAGTCCTGCGTGAGGGAACAATGGCTACGTCATCAAGCGAGTACGCAAGACGACCTTTTTTACCGAGACCTATTTCGATTTCCTGAGACATACCAAACAGATTAATGCGCATGCCCGACCGCTCGGCTAATGTCAGTAACACACGTCGGGTAAAACTTGACCCGTATTCCTAACATATTCATATAGGAGGCTGTGCATGTCCAAAATCAAAGTCGAAGGTACCGTCGTCGAACTCGACGGCGATGAGATGACCCGTGTCATCTGGAAGGACATCAAGGACCGACTGATTCTGCCTTATCTTGACATCAATCTCGACTATTACGACCTAGGCATCGAATACCGTGATGCCACCGACGACCAGGTGACCATAGATGCAGCCAACGCCATCAAGCGCGAGCATGTCGGAGTCAAGTGCGCCACCATCACGCCCGACGAGGCACGGGTCGAGGAATTCGGGCTGAAACGGATGTGGAAGTCTCCGAACGGCACGATTCGCAATATTCTCGGCGGCACGATTTTCCGCGAGCCCATCGTCATCTCCAATATCCCCCGTCTGGTACCTGGCTGGGAAAAACCCATCATCGTCGCCAGACACGCATTCGGAGACCAGTACAAAGCCACCGACTTCCAGGTTCCGGGCAAGGGCAGATTGACGGTGACCTTCACTCCCGAGGATGGCGGAGAAGCCATCGAGCATGTGGTCTTCGACTATCCAGGGTCCGGAGTGGCGCAGGTCCAGTACAATCTGGACGAATCAATCACCGGATTCGCACGGGCATGCTTCAATTACGGGCTGCTGAGGAACTACCCCGTATACCTCAGCACGAAGAACACCATCCTCAAGGCGTACGACGGACGCTTCAAGGACATCTTCGCCCAGATTTTCGAAGAAGAGTACCGACAGCGTTATGAGGAGGCCGGTCTGACCTACGAGCATCGTCTGATAGACGATATGGTCGCAAGCTCACTGAAATGGCCCGGAGGGTACGTCTGGGCCTGCAAGAACTACGACGGCGACGTCCAATCCGATACGGTCGCCCAAGGATTCGGCTCACTCGGCCTGATGACTTCCGTGCTGATGACTCCGGACGGGCAGACCGTCGAAGCCGAGGCCGCGCACGGTACCGTCACAAGACATTATCGTCGTTGGCAGAAGGGCGAAAAGACCTCGACGAACCCCATCGCCTCCATCTATGCATGGACCGGCGGCCTCAAGCACCGCGCGAAACTCGACGGCACACCGGATGTCGCTCATTTCGCCCAGACGCTTGAACAAGTGATAATTTCGACCGTCGAATCCGGAAGCATGACCAAGGATCTCGCGACACTGGTCGGACACGAGCAGGCCTGGCTGGATACCGAAGGGTTCATGGATGCTCTGGACGACAATCTGCGGAAAGCCTTGAGCAGATAGTCGCGCATCGTCTCCAGCTCGCTGCACCATACATGCCGGTACACAAGGTTCCGCATCTGCATGTATGGTGCAGTTTTTGCCATGACCTGGGAGAAACGCACACCCGCGAATATCCTTTCCAGTGAGCGTTGCTACAGTTGCAACAGATTGCATTTCGACAATAAGGGGCATCGTGACACTTCATGGCGGCAGGAACAGGTCAGGTTTGCGCAGGCGTACAGGTGAAGCACTCACTGCGGTGCTTACCGTGGCGTTGGTGTTCTCCTTCTCCGGATGTAGTTTGGCCCCAGATACAGGCGAGACCAGCTCAAGTCCCACGACCTCATCCGCCGACTCCGGAAACGCGGCGATTTTCACGCCATCGGACGGAATTACGCTTTCCCAGCACACTCCTCTCAACAAGTGGACGGCCTTCGTTTCCGAACTGACGGCATCCCTGCAGAATCAGCATATGAAGAAGAGCTCAATCACCGCGAAGAGTTTCGACAACCTGGATGACCAGAGCCAGGCGGTACAGGACTATGTGGTCAGCCACATAGCTTCCTCGACTTCATCGTCCGGCGGCTCGACCACCAGTGCAGGCTCCTCGCAGACGACGGCTGCGGCCTCGGCGAAAAACCATACGATTATTGTGGCGCCCGTAACCGACACCACCGATTCACAGCGTCAGTACGGTGATTATTTCGGCAACCACATCACAGAGAAGACCTCTGCGTCAGTGTCGAGCAGTTCGCCTTCGACAACCGAGTCCCCCTCCGGAGCGTCCTTGGATACAGACTCCTCAAACTCGTCGGCATCACCTTCGACAACCTCGAACGATGCTTCGACAACACGGCATGAAGCGATCGTCCGTCTGCGTTCTGCGCTGAATCTGGCCCGAAATTCGGGCATGCACGTCGTCCTGCTGTCCTCAACCTTCGAAGGGTTCACACCCGACCTTTTCGTTCCTATGGCCTCAGTCGCGCAGATGGCGCAGGTGCAGGCAAAGCAGCTGGTCAGTAAACTCGAGCTGGACAAGACCAGCAAGGAAAACCCCAAGCAGATCGAGGTCCTGCTCCCCTCAGGCTCCTCGACCACGGACACCGCCGATGTCGACACCTTCAACAAGACCGCCTTCTCGGCGATTTGGGAGGTGCTTGGCCCCTATTTCCGCAGCGGTGCAGTGGAAAGCCCCTCAGGGCTGCTTGATAAGAACAGCTCTGCGGATAGCTGGAAGCTTCTGAAATTCAACGCTTCGAACGAGGACTCCGTAAAAAAGGAACTCACTGCAAGGCTCGGGAAGCAGAACAAGTCGGCTTCAACACGAACACGCATCGACGGCATCCTGTCCATGAACGACTATGTGGCCTCCGAGGTGACCGAAACACTCACTTCCATGGGATATACGGGTTCCTCGGCAGATATCAATCCTGAAATATCGATTGCCGGAATCGTGGACAACATCACAGGCAAAAAGGACCTTAAAAAGAGCAAGGCTCCGGACCCCAGCGTCGCGCCATCGACAAACGGCGATGCCGATTCCTCCGGCGGCTCATCCTCCCAGGATTCCTCGTCGTCAGATTCCTCGTCGTCAGATTCCTCGTCATCTCAGCAGTCAGACGATACCGGTGGTTTGAACAGCAGCGCCTGGCCGATCGTCACAGGTTACGGCGCCTACCTCGACAATATTCCCAACATCGTCGACGGGCAACAGTGGATGACCGCGTTGGAGGACCGTAAAGGCATCGGCAGTACGTTGGCGAAAGCGGTGGTCCAGCTGAATACCTCGCAGCAGGTGAATGCCGACGACTCAATCAGGACGGAGACCAGCAACGGCATCAGCGCGCCGACCTTGCAGAAGGAACTGCTGACCGTTTCCGCATCGAATCTCAAAAGCGTACTGATAGACACCAACTACGTCACGGCCGCAGACGCCGGATTGTAGAGAGCAGGACGATGCGGTCACTCTCGTGACCACTCTCCTGCCTCGGTCAGGCTCATCATCATCACTGGCTCCTCAGCCAGAACTGACGACGAGCCCGTGATGTTCAGGCCTTGTTGCGTGGTCGATAGATGACGGTGTCGATAAGCTCACGGTATCTGGCGATGATGGCATCACGCCTGGTTTTGAGACTCGGCGTGATCATCCCGTTCTCCTCGGTGAAATCATCAGCCAGGATTTCGAACTTTCGAATGGACTCGGCCCTTGACACCAGATCGTTGGCCGTATCCACCGCTCGCTCGACCTCCGTCTTCACGATAGGATTCTGCCTGGCCTCTTCCAGACTGGCGACCGTTTCTGCACCCTGTGCCTTCAACCAGGTATTCGTTTCGGCAAGGTCAAGTGCCACCAAGGCAGCGATGAAGGGCTTGCGGTCGCCGATAACCAGGCACTGTCCGATTACCGGAGAAGTCATGACCGACGCTTCAAGCACGCTTGGTGAGACGTTCTTGCCTCCTGCGGTGATAATCAAATCCTTTTTCCTGCCAGTGATGGCAACGAAGCCGTCGTCGTCAACAGTTCCCAGATCACCGGTGTGAAGCCAACCGTCCGTGATCTGACTCGTGGTGATCTCAGGATGGTTGTGGTAGCCCACGCAGACGCTCGCGCCTTTGATGCACAACTCCCCGTCATCGTCGATGCCCACGCTGATGCCTTCGAGCGGCTTTCCGATGGTGCCTATCCTGTAGCCCTCGGTGGGATTGACCGTAGCCGGAGCACTGGTTTCGGTCATACCGTAGCCTTCAAGCAAGGGCAGTCCGACGCCGTTGAAGAAGTGCGCGATGGAGGTGTCCAGCGGAGCGCCGCCTGAAATGGCATACTCCACAGAGCCTCCGAAGACCTCCATGATGTTGCTGTAAATCAGCTTGTCGAAGAAGGCATGCTTGGCTTTGAACACGATGGGCATCCGCTCTCCGGATTGCTGATATGCGGACCACTGTCGTGCAACCTCCACCGAGTTGAGGAATAGCCTCCCTTTGAAACCCTTCCCGGCCCGCTGGGAGGAAGCGTTGAAAATCTTCTCGAAAATCCTGGGTACTGCAAGAATGAAGGTTGGTTTGAAGGCATGGAAATCCGCAAGAATGGTTTTGAGATTGCTCGACAGACCCAAGGTGATGTTCCCTGCGAAACAGAAATACTGCATGTATCGTGCAAACACGTGTGCCAGCGGTAGGAACAGCAGCAGTCGCCTGTTCGGCTTCAAACTGATGTCTGGCATGGTCTGCACTCCCGAATGAGTCACAAACACAAAGTTGCTATGGGACAGTTCGATGCCTTTCGGAGTTCCCGTCGAGCCCGATGTATAGACGATGGTAGCCAGGTCAGAGCCCTTGACCCCCTGCTCTCTTTCGAGGAATTCCTCGTCGCTCACACCACGCCCATACGCCGTCAGGGCATCCAGAGCGCCGAGATCTATCACATACACGTCATTCAGATACGCGCATTGGTCACGTACCGACTCGATTTTGTCTCGTTGGTCATCGGTTTCGGCAAAGGCCATCTTGACCTTGGCGTCGTTGAATATCATACGGACCTGTGCCGAGGAGTTCGTCTCATACACCGGAACGGTCAGGGCTCCAATAGACATGATGGCCATATCAAGGGCGGTCCATTCCCAGCGCGTGTGAGAGATAATCGACACGGAGTCTCCGGGCATGATGCCCCTGGCTATCAGGCCCTTGGCCAATGCAACGACGATATTCCTGAATTCGGAGGCGCTGAACGACATCCACGCGTTCCTGGAGTCCTTGTACTCTATAAGAGCGTCGTCGGGTGCGCGGTCAGCTCGCTCCTGCAATACGGAAAAGATGTTGCGGTCATCGTCGATCGCTTCGGTAATCGGACGAGAATATTCCTTGAACATGGCGCTCCCTGTCTCATGCGGACTCTATTGAATTCTATAATGCCTGCAGCTCAAGTCGCGCAGACGACATACTTCCCTGTGTCGAGACGACTATCTCACCATATGTGCGTAGATAACTGCACTACAAGGACAGCAATGTGGTAATCATTTCTCCTCATAGCTGTCCTTGTAGTGCAGCTATCGTATTGGGACCTTACACGCCAAAACGAGGAGCCGCGTTGCCGTCCACCGCCCTTGGCTCGTTCACCACGCTTTGAGCGCGATGCGTCTGGCTCGAAGCAGAGTTTCAGGATTCCTGTACTCATTGGCCGCATCACGTACACCCCAATGCAGACACTGTGTTTCGCAGTGATCGGAATTGCCGCCAACGACGGCGAAGGGTAGTGATTGCTCAACCAGCTCACCGGGCGCTTTGTCCGTCGTGGCGGGTTCAAAGCTATGGAGCCAATTCCCGCTGCGCAGACTGACAACATCCTTGCCTGCTACCTTCCCTGCAAAGGATATGACGGCGGTTTGCGGGGCCAGCACCGCATCCCCCTCGGAAGCACGAAGGTCAAGGCCTCGGTGTCCTGAAAGCCACGGTTGTGCAGGAGCAGCGAAGGGATTCGTCACTTCCCAGTACTCCAGAGGCCTTGACATTTCGGATTCACACGGGTCGGGAGCATCGGACAATGCAAGGTGCGTCATCCTCGTGGCGCTGTTCCACGGAGAAGCTGGCTGCGCACATATTACTTCACGACGCTGCAATCGACCCACAGACTGTGCTGCAGAGGGCTTTGCGGTGGCAGCCGTCGAAACCGCCTCCGCAGTCGAGCCGAAGAACGCCATGGCAGCCACCACGAAGAGCCAGGAGACGACAATCAGCGTGACGCACTTCGGATGAATTGCCGCATGACGAAATTGCGTATGCGCCGCATGCCGAAACCTCATCGTTCTACTCCTTACCGATGGTCACCCATCAGATTGGTCATATCCGAGCGTCGTCAAACACGGCCATCATGCCAACATCCCTTACTGACCTCATCATCGACAATTCATCGAATTCGCACCATTCGCAGACGCCTTGTGGTCGAATGAACCATTCTTAGGCTCATTGTGGACTGATGCATCCTTTGGCCGGAGCAAGGTCGAAATCGGGCGTTCATGTATGTTTTGCCTCACGCCTGCGCTCATTTCGTGACCATAAGCTCTTAGCTCTTGCCTGAAGCCCTTGCGCTGTACCCGTCACCACAGGGACACTTGAAGGAACAGCACGCTTGCATATAGACGAATCGGTGCTCCGGCGAGGGCTGTCGATGCTACCTGTGGTACTCAGAAACGGGTGGCTATCCATACTCCGAATCATTTCGACACACCGGAGGCCTGTATCTCGTACAGTCAGGGAAGGAGTAGAACTACTGCAACTTCAGCAATTAGTAAACGCGAAGAACTTCTCGCATATATGAAATATTTCATAGTATTCATGATTATGGCCATTATTTAACAAAAGTCACTTTTCAGGGATTACTATTTGATAGCTCAACCAACACTCACAATCCGAGTGTTCCCTACGGTAATTCTGTTGCAAGAAAGGAGCGAAATGGCAAAAGGCAGTCGTGGTTCCTATCCAAAGGGCATCGCGAAGCGCAAGGAAATTCTTGACGCTGCGTTGCACATCATCTCAGTGGATGGTTTCAATCACACGACTCTGGCGAAAATATCCCAGGCAGTAAATATCTCTGAAGCAGGGGTGCTTCACTATTTCCACTCTTTGGATGATCTCCTTGTCGAGGTTCTCAAGGAACGAGACATCCAGGATATGGTCAATTTCGGTAAAACCGAAGTTCCAAGCGTCGATATGTTCGATGAGGAGATAGACAAGGACTGGAATCCGGTTAGGGTCATCAGCGCTATCACGAAAAAGAATACGCTGACACCAGGCCTTGTGGAACTTTACGCGCATATGTCGGTGAAAGCCTCCGATCATGGCAGTCCCGCTTACGCTTACTTCAATGAACGCGGAAGCTTTGAACGCCAACTGGTCGGGCATCTGGTCGATCGATACGCAGAGGTACATGAGTCTCGCCCGACAGTGAGTTCCGAACACGTCGCAAGAATCACGCAGGCAATCCTGGATGGTCTGCAGATACAGTGGCTCATCGATAACTCGCTGGACATGGAGAAACTCGCCTCGGAAGCATTCGATATGCTGAGTGATTCATTGAAGAGCGAGAAGATCACAGAAGGTTGATGTCCCCCGCATCAATCCATTGAATCGATAATCAACGGCTCCCCCGATAGAACACATCGAGGTGACCTCGGTCAGGCTGGCACTGTGACCGAACAAGTCGCAGGACGCCGTTGGTTATCGTGTTCACTAATTTATCACCCTGCATCCGGAATCAGCAGCATCCGGACACATACGTCGGATGGACAGGCAATGAAACCCCTTCGTACAATGCTGATAACAACTTGCTTCGTTTGAAAATCTTGAACAATCTTGAACAATCTTGAATATCTTGAAAACGGTCAATGGAGAAGCTCATGGAACATCACGGTAGAACAGTAGCGATAGTCACCGGCGGAGCGGCAGGATTGGGTCTTGAGCTCGTACGCCAGCTGATGGAGCGAGGCTTCATCGTCGCCAATATCGATATCGATGCCCAAGCCATGAGCCAGCTTGACGTTTCACTGGGTTCCAGGAATCCCGGGACCTACCATGGTTTCATCGGCGACGTGGCCGATGAGGATTTCGCACGCCGAAGCCTCGACGAGATCTCGAATCTCGGCACGATCTCTCTGCTAATCAACAATGCAGGCAGACCATCCTTCAAGGCGCCCATCGACTACACCTCAACCGATATCGAACGGTGCCTGACAGGTCTTCGAGGAATGATCGTCTGGACCACCGGGGTACTGCGCGCAACAGCCGAGCGGGATGTGCATATCGTGAATGTCATGTCTTCTGCAGCGTTGAGGGGCAACGCCCACGAATCGGTATACTGTGCGGCGAAGTGGGGAGAACGAGGATATACGGAAAGTCTCAAGACCGCATATAAGGGCAGCTCCGTGAAAATCGTAGGCTTCTACCCCGGTGGAATAGACACGAACTTCTACACCGACAGCCGGGACTACGTCGACGAACAGAAGCAACACAGCTTCATGAAGGCGAATGAGCTCGCGACGGTCCTCCTCGACAACATCCTCAGCAAGGCTAATCTCACCGTCGCCGATCTCGTCGTAGAACGCAATTCCTGATATGGTCCCATCCGATACAGTGATGCACATGAGCCTATTCTCTCGATTCCGCAAACCTTCCTCCGACGATGTGAACCAACGCTCCTGGGAATCATCGACTTCGGACGGCCAAGGGCTTTTCGTCATCACCGACGTCTTCGTCATCACTGGCAGAGGTCCCGTATTCACCGGCATCATGGAAAGCGGTTCACTAGGCGTCGGTGATGCCGTAATAGTGGATATCACCCACGATTCGCCGGATGCTTCGCCGAAACCGTCGCCAGTCGAACTACACGGCACCATCAGTGCCATCGAATCCCGGCACCGCAGAACTCAGTCCATCCAGAAAGGCGACGAGGCAGGACTGATTATCAGAGGTGTGAATGTGGAGGACCTGCCATACACCAGAAACGGTTCAGGCTTTGCACTGGACACGAAGGCATTGAACAACCGTATGCTTCGCAAAGCGAACACCCCTGCAAGATAACATCCCGGCATCAACCGGACACCGTCGAAGGCCACGCGCCGGATACCATGGTGTCACGGCATACCGTGATGTCACTGCCTTCCGTGACGTCCGTGATTCAAGAATCTTCACGCCCCATTCTCGCCAAAGTCGAGCAACACTCTTTACAATCCGCGGTGAACTCCACTACTGTCGGTTGCATGACTCAATCGTTGCGCACCTGCCCTCTTGGCATGGAGATAGAGATTTGCGCAATAGAACTTTCGGAACGATACCGTTTTCGTCTCAACGAACTCGGCTTCCGCGAACACGAACGGCTGACCGTGATTCAGAAGGCCAATTTCGGTGGGTGCGTGGTTTCCCATGGCTCTGAGCGCATTGCAGTCGACGGGGCGACCGCAAGGCGCATTCTCGTCAAGCCCAGCTAATCGCAGAAATCGCGCATCCTCATATTCGTAATCTATGGGTGCGCGTGCACATCTATCGAAGCCCGGCTTTCGCATGCCTTCAGCGCCCATACCGCATCATAGGCACGACAAGGCTTTCCGGCACTCAACACTTGGGGAACACATGGCATCACAGCAACAACAGCACCACGGCACTGGAACGACTGCTGCCTTGGAGCACCCTATCCCCGAGGAATGCGGATGCGCCGCCCATCCTGTATCGTCCGCATCCTCACTCCCCACGCCTGCGGGGTGCCCGAAATGCCAGCCTGCGAAGCACCGCCACCACCGGCGAGGCCTGGCAGCAATCATTCCCGCCTCGTCTGACGAGACACCATCGACGCCGTCATCAACACGGCCGCGCATCGTGTGCATGGGCAATCCGAATGTCGGTAAGTCCACACTCTTCAACAATCTGCTGGGCGGCAGCGCAAAAGTCATGAATGCGCCTGGTACCACCGTACTCATTGAGTCCGGTGATTTGAACTATCACGGCAGGCATTGGGAATTCATAGACACCCCCGGTACCGCATCGCTTGATGCCATCAGCCCTGACGAACAGGTATCATGCGAGGCTGCCATGGGCACCGACACCATGGCTCCCCCTGATGTGATCGTGGCGGTGTTCAATGCGACCTCACCTTCCAAATCCCTGTATCTGCTGAGTCAGCTCATTGATCTGGGACATCCTCTGGTCGTGGCCGTCACCATGTTGGATTTGGCCGGCAAACAGGACTCTCCTGTGACCGTCACCGAACTGTCCAAGGCGATACCGGATATTCCCTTCATCCCGATTGACGGAAGAAACGGCAACGGACAAGAGCAACTGCTTCAAGCCATAGACTCGACGATTGCACGCACCCGGAGCACCACGCATCACGAGGAAAGCCAGGAGACGGCCGACTATTCGGTCATCGATACCGATGCGGGAATCACCCGGATTCCCGCCCCAAGGAACGCCTCGTCTCCGGAGCAAGTCTCGGATTGGGTCAGGCGCACCGCCGACGAACGCTTCTCGTGGGTCGCGGCAACGGTACGAAGTTTCGGCGGGGGCACAGCCTTCAGCCACCACACCACGCTGTCGGATCGCATCGACCGTGTGTTGCTGCACCCCGTATTCGGCATCCTCGCTTTCCTGATGGTCATGTATGCCGTATTCGAATCCATCACCACTATGGCGAGTCCCCTGATTGATTTCTTCGACGTCAACGTCAGAGCCTGGTTCACCACCGGCATCGACTGGGTGTTCACCCTTATCGGCGGTTCGGGAGCAACGGATGGATGGTTCCATTCACTGGTCATCGACGGCGTGCTCAACGGCACCATAAGAGTTCTGACCTTCGTACCTCCTATGGGCATCATGTTCATCATCCTCTCAATGCTGGAGGATTCCGGATACCTGGCACGTGCGGCATTCGTGATGGACAAGGCGATGCGCGCTATCGGCCTTGACGGCAGAGCCTTCCTGCCGCTGGTGGTCGGCTTCGGTTGCAACCTTCCGGCGCTCGCATCCACCAGAACCCTGCCCGATTCCAGACAGCGTCTGCTCACCGGGCTGCTGATTCCCTTCACCTCATGCTCTGCCCGGTTAAGCGTATACATTGTGCTGGCCTACGCCTTTTTCGGCAATTTCGCTGGCCTGGCGATATTCCTGATGTATGTCTCGTCGATTGTCATCATCCTCTTAGTGGGCCTGGCGCTGCGGAAAACGCAGTTCTCGGATCTGCGCACCCAACCCTTCGCGATGGAACTCCCACCCTACCAACTGCCTCAGGTATTCCGCCTGATGAAGTCGGTCGCACTACGGTTGTGGGCCTTCATCACCGGAGCAAGCTCGATTATCATCTCGATGACCATCATCATGTGGCTGCTCGCAGCTGTCCCTGTGAGCGCCGGACTCGCAGGAAACAACAGTTTCGGTCATGTCGACACGGTTGAGCACTCGCTGTACGGGGCAATCGCCTCCAAAAGCGCAGTGGTGTTCGAACCTGCCGGATTCAACGACTGGCACGCTTCGGCGGCCTTGATCACAGGCTTCGTAGCCAAAGAGGTCGTCGTCGGGTCCATGACCCAGAGCTATGCGATAGAGGAATCAGATGATGCCTCCGGAGCTTCGGAAGGCCAGGGACGCCTTGGCGATGCGGTTCGCGCCAGTTTCGAGCAATCAAGCGGAGGTCATGGTGCAGCAGCTGCCGCGGCGTTCATGATATTCGTGCTCGCATACACGCCTTGCCTCGCGACCGTGGCTGAAATGAAACGGCAGTTCGGCGGCAGGACGGCACTGCAATCGGTGCTGATGGGACTGGCCATCGCCTATGCTCTGGCAGTGCTTATCTTCCAGGTAGGCAGCCTGTTATGAGGGCGTTCAGGCACACCGAACACATGGTCTTCCAAGCGCCCGTGTCGGAGCAGATCATTCACGCTCTCGGCTTGGGAATGACTGCAGGAATTGTTTCGCGGCAGTTGAACATGCCGCTTGACTTCGTGGAATTGGTGATGGAGCAGGCCAAGGCGGCAGGAAGGCTCGATGTTCTGGACATGTCCTCCGCCAAATGCGGTGGCAGCAGCTGCCAGCCAGACCCGGAGTCCTTCGTCTGTGCGGGATGCCCGGTACTAACGGTGTCGAAACGGCGCCGACATCTCAGGAAGTCGGCGTAGCCGCGCATTGCATCGACCTTGCAGCAGGAACCGTGCCGATGAAGCATACCGCAATCCG
>OMJG01001101.1_pt1 | contig 16897 bp, 21 predicted proteins | sample 1646431 | NCBI WGS metagenome assembly OMJG01 (sample SAMN03771674, study PRJEB25209) | food metagenome | isolation source: Cotija cheese | place: Mexico:Jalisco,Michoacan | collected 2011-12-12
AAAGAGCATCGGTCGCACCCGATACTCTACGAAATTATCCTCGAAAGGACATTCCAAATATGCAAAACTATTATAACATGAATCAAACCACTTTGAGTATCGCCTTAGATTACCAACCAGAAGAAAATCACCCCGCGCGTTATATTAACCAACTTGTTGAGGGCTTAAAATTGAAATATGATTACCAGTTTGGTCGTCCACGGGAATATAACCTTGGTGCCATGTTAAAACTGGTCCTTTTAGCGTATAGTTACGGCATTTTCAGCAGTCGTAAAATTGAACGTTTTGCCCGGGAAAACAAACCAGCTGGATGGTTGATTGCCGACCAAGTTCCATCTTACCGGACAATTTGCCGTTTTAGAATTTCGGACGAATTGGCCGCCATGACGAACGACAGCTTATCCCAATTGACCGCGTATCTACGTCAAAATGGCATGATTGATGACGTTTCATTTATTGACGGGACTAAGATCCTAGCCGACGCCAACAAGTATAGTTTTGTTTGGAGGAAGAACACAATCCGGTTTGATCAGATGAATCGTGAAAAAATAGTTGACCTGTTAGGTGAACTTCATGAAGCTAAGCTTGTCGGCGAAATTCCAGCAGGATCAGAGCTGACCCCCGAACTATTGGATATCATGATCAGCAAAGTTGAGGATCACTTAGTGGTCCTCAATGAAACCGTGGAAGCAACTAAGCAGGTCTCTCCAAACCCGGCCAAGCAACAACGAAGGACCGTTAAGTCTCAGAAACGTAAATTGGATAAGTTGCGCGATAAAATGCGTGAACATCAAGCCCAACAAGCAATCTATGGTCAGCGCAATAGCTACTCTAAAACCGACCACGATGCCACCTTTATGCGCGTCAAGGAAGACCCGATGCAAAATGGTCAATTAAAGCCCGCTTATAATGTTCAAATCGCCACGAGTAATCAGTTTATTACGGGATACCAGCTCTTCCAAAACCCAACCGATACACGGACCTTACAGCCGTTTATTGAACATTTAAGGGCCAACAATGTGTTAGGTCGCACCATCGTCGCCGATGCCGGATACGGTTCTGAAAGTAATTATCGGTACTTAGAAGATGAACTTGATCAACATACGGCCCTAATACCATACGGGACGATGCTTAAAGAGAATAGTCGAAAATGGCGCAGTGACGACCGTAAAGTTATGAACTGGGATTATTATGAAGAAGATGATTATTTCATTAATCCCCAAGGCGTACGGTTCAACTTCAATGCGTATCGTCAGCGGACCGATAAATATGGTTTTACTCGTGATTTTAAAGAGTATGTCGCCGAAAAATATGATGAAAATCACCAACTGATTCCCAACGCGTTAACTCCGAAGGGCAATCTCAAAAGAATCTCCGTGAATGAGAATTGGGAATACTTTAAGTCGAAACAACGAGAACTACTTTCAGCTCTAGAAACCGGTCAGATCTATGCGCAACGCAAGATCGACGTCGAACCAGTTTTTGGCAAGCTGAAGGCTTCTTTGCATTTCAATCGATTCTCGGTACGGGGCTTTGAAAAAGTCACCAAGGAAGCCGGAATCGTTGTGATGGCGTTAAATATTATGAAACTGGTCACGTTAGGGACCAGTTTTAAAAATCAAAAGCGTAAGCAAATAGGACGAGAAACCAAAATTCGGTTTCTCGTCCTATTCGCTTATACAGAGGCTAGTTATGTCACAGCCTCCTTAAAATATGCTATTCCTTAAGTTAAGAAGTAGCCAGCTTAGAATAAAACTCGTATTTTAGATTGCGCAATGAGTTGTTGCATGAGCTCAAATCGATGTCGGCGCGTTTCAGCAATTGTCACTCAGCCCGGGAGGTCGAATTAGGGCGCGCATTACTGCCGAACAGCAATTCAAAAAATTGGCACGTTTTAATTATGATTCAAAACGGGTTGATTAGCACGGCTAATCAACTGAGTGTTTTGCAAATGGGTGCCGCATACTTGGAATAAAGATCAGTACACCGATGAAGTTAAGCAATAAAGATAAAGCGGTAAAGATGAAGACACCATTGTAATTAAACCAACCGGAGACTGCGCCACCAAGTAGTGAACCGAGCATACTGCCGGCCGCTTGGAAGGATTGGTTCCAACTGAAAATGGTTCCTGTTAACTCGCGGGGCGTATTTTTGGAGAGTAATGTTTGCACCGTTGGGAAGAGGGCCCCATCAGAAATCCCAATCATGAAGCGTAAGAGACCTAGTGTCCATACGCTGGAGACGAATCCTTGTGGAAAGTACATCAGAATGGCAAAGACGAAACCAAAGACGAGAATGCGGTCAGCGCCCGATGGTCACCAAGCCGACCGAGTCGTGGGGCTGATAACAAGGTCGAGATACCGGGTAAGGCGGCAATTATGCCGGCAACGACGGTGATTGGACCGACGTTATGCATCAGATCCTGAACGTATAGACTAATAATAGGGGTGATAGAGTTATTGCCCATTTGAATAATCATGGTGGAAACAAGCAGTGTGATAATTAACGTTGGGTTCTTGAATTGGCTAAGCAGACTGCCTTCGCGTTTGGCAACCGGTGCATCACTCGGTTTAAAGCTTTCGTGAACCAACGTCAGGCTTAGTACGAAGACAATTAGTAGTAGAATTCCCGTGATGATGAATGTCAATCGAATGGAGAAGACCTGGGCGAGTACGCCGCCGAGAATCGGCCCAATCAAATTACCGGAAACGTAGCCGGTCGTTAAGATACCAATTGCGGTGCCACTGCTTTCCTTAGGCGTTTCCGTAGCAATCAGGGCACTGGCATTGGGAATGTAACCGGCACATAAGCCTTGTAAGAAACGCAGAAAAATGAGCATCCAAATATTATGCACGAAGCCCATCGCACCAATAACGAAGGCCATGCCAAGTGAGGAGCGTAGCAACATGATTTTACGCCCACGTCGGTCAGCTAATTTACCCCACAATGGTGAGACAACGGCGACAACGAAAAAAGTCACCGCATATGTAATACCGCTATACATCGTGAGTTCATTTTTGGAGAAATTACCCATTTGACCAACATATAATGATAAGAATGGCATGACCTCAGAAAATCCCATTCCGGCAATAAATGTTCCTAACCAGAGAACCGCGAGATTCCGACGCCAGCCTGTTAATGCGCCCTTCACAATCTGTCACTTCCTTAATTAACTTATTAAGATTATTTTAATGCGAATTTAAGTTTTGTGCAATTAACTAACTTAGTTAAATAGGATTGAATGGCGACTGACAATGAACCACAATGAGACTAAAAATAGCCCGTATAGCAGCGTTTTATTAATTTTTGAGTGTAATAAGACACAATAGGGCACAAATAAAATGCACCACAATTGCACCAAAAATGCACCACAAAATCAGACTCTCATAATTCACTCATATAACGAGCCAGCTTCGAAGCAGTCTCGTTCTTTTGTTTTTTGGTGACGTGTAAATAAATTTGTTCAGTGATTTTAAGGTCAACGTGGCCTAACGTCTTAGACACTTCGTTAATTCCCGCATGAGCTTCAAAAGCTAGCGTGCAGAACGTATGTCTGAACGCATGAATCTTTATGTGGCGCAAACCATATTTTTTACAGATACTGCAATTAAAATAATTAACTGTACTAGGTGACATTAGCTTGTTTTGCTGGTTAGTAAATACCAATTGACTAGGATCATTGGCGTTGAATCCAAGTTCAAAGCATTGTCTGGCTTGGGTCATCTTCCACTTGTGCAACCATTGTGCGGTATCTGGGTCAAGTACAATAGTGCGATAACTGCTGTTTGTTTTTGGTGTCTGTATGATCGTACGCCAACGTTTACCTACAGCTTGGGTTTTATTAACCGTTAGTTCGTTAGTCTCAAAGTTAATGTCGCTCCATTGCAATGCTAAGGCTTCACCTCGCCGTAAACCTGTAAAGGCTAGTAGGCGGAAGAACATAAATGCTTGGGGGTTTTCATGTTTTGACGCACAATTTAGAAATTGCACTAGCTCGGACTTCTCATAAAAATCTATGTGCGGCGCTTGTGGCTTTGTTTTCTGTTTAGGAATGCTAGTTTTAGCCATTGGGTTGCGAGTGGTTAATTCCATTCGTACGCCAAAATCAAAAACACTAATAGCATACGTCCTAAAACGGCGATACGTTTTGAAACCCTGATTAAGCCACTTGTGCACGATTGATTGACATTGGGCTACTGTGATACGTTTTACCCGTTGAGAGCCTAATTCGGGAAGAATATGCAATCTAAAGATGTCGTCTGTTACCATGTACGTTGATTCTTTGACTTGTTCCTTGTAATCTTCGTTGAACCATTTATCATAGAGTTCGGCAAAGGTGATATTATTGCTTGCTATGAAACCATTCTTAGCAAAATCTGTCTGAACATTCGAAGTCCATAATTGGGCTTCTTTTTTTGTCTTAAAACCACGCTTGTGCATCCGTTTAGCCTTACCGCTGGTATCTTTACCCACGGATGTAAAAGCCTCCCAGAAAGCACCAGATTTAGTTTTATACTGCTTGAATGTAGCCATATTGATTATTCCTTTCATACCAGCTGGCGGGCAAGTATGTAAAAAGAAATCATCAATCGAAGTCTTCGTCCTTTTCGGGATGATTGATACTATCTATCTGATGTTGCAGAAATTCTATTTCGTCTGATTGTAGGGAAATTGTGTCATATAGATCAGCCACTACGTCAGCGAGTGCGTATTTTAGATCTTTCAGATTTGTGGAACCCTCGATTAATTCAATTGAAGTGGTTCTAGAGCTTTTGGGCTCCTTTTGTGCCCCGACAAGATAGGCCTCATCAACATTTAGAACAGCTGATAGAACCCTCAATGTTTCAAATTTCGGAGATGTTTCTCCAGTTTCCCACCTAGAAATAGTAGCGTAAGAGACTGGTTTTACTTTTGTGTTGTGTTCTGCGAGAAACTGATTATACAAGTCTGCAAGTTCAGTTTGAGTCAAGTTTGCGCTTTTTCGTGCTTGTTTAATTTTGTCGGATTGCCCCTTAAAAAGCGAAGCAACAAAGTCGTTATCTTTACTCATGTCTGCATCTCCAAATCTATTGTTTTCATTTATTAAACAATAGATTTACATAAAATGCAAAAAATAATTAAATGTTTGGTATAACATCTTTACATTTTTTGTAAATTGATATATTGTTATTTACATAAAATGTAAAGGAAATGTTTGAATGCAATCTATAATTACCAACAAACAGCAGAGAAAATTAATAATGGTATCTGCACTTAATCGGTTAAACAGAATGAGTTTGGCCAATGAAATCGGGGTATCCGAACCAACATTGAGAAAAGTATTAGTTTCCAAGCCTCCAATTATAGTTAATAATCGTACGTATTTTCAGGTCAACAAGTGGTTAGACGGTCAAGTAGAGGAGGGCGAGCCATGAATGACTTAGTAACACTGACATCTAAGCGGTTGGACGCGGAAATATATACGACTGGCGATGTGATTGCGGAGTATGCGGGAATTACCCACCATGCTGTTAACAAGACGATACGGGAGCAGTTAGTTAGATTAAAACGAGCTAGAAATGGCCTCGTTGAATTTAAAATGCAACGTAGACCAAGTGGACGCATGGCAAAAGTATATTTACTCAACGAGCAACAGGCTACCTTGCTGATCACGTTCTTAAAGAACACACCACGGGTAGCTGATTTCAAGGAGGAACTTGTTAGACAGTTTACAGTTATGAAACGTGAGTTAATTTTGCGGCAGGCTAAGTTTGAACTAGGCAAGGATTTTTCTAAGTCATTGCATGAAACGATTAAAGAAAGTCCGGCGCTAGGTGAGCATGGTCACTTATACGTGAATATTAACAAGTTAGTGTATAAGCAGGCGTTAGGGGTCAACGTGAATGAGTTACGCAAAGCTCGCGATATTCCTAAGACTGAGGCTATTACTCACTACTTAAGTTCTAGTGAGGCGGATGCAGTCAAGCGGGTTAAACAGCAGATCAGAACGCTACTTGAAATGAAACTGGACTACCAGCAAATCAAGCAAGCTTTGCAGATTCAAGGCGTGATTTACCGTATTGAGTTGCAATTGCCAGCTAAAGCATCCGTCAAATAGATGAAATTAGTGCCGCTGACAATGGAATCTTATTGATAAGGATTGAAAGGTGCTTCGGTTAACTTGCCCGATAATCGGATGAATTAGCTGGGAATGCGATTCACACCTTTTATGCGGGTGCTACAAGTCATTGATAGGTGGTGAGGACGATTACAGAACCGATTAAGGTGTTATTAAGTGATGAACAGGCGCAGGCACTACGCGACTTCGTATACCAGCTAACCACGGATTCAATCAGTCAGGCCAAGCGTGATGTGGGTGCTAGTCAGCAGTGGTTACGCAAGAAGAAAGCGGCGGCGTATGCGGATGTATCAGAGGGAACGTTTGCAGGCTGGACGAAGCAAGGATTAGTAGGTCACGTCATTAATGGATCAGTGCTATTTAATAAGCACGACATAGACTTCTATATCAATCACAATGGGAAAATGAAGTAATAAAATCCGGCTGGCGGGCAATTGTGTTTGATGAACACATAATAAATTCGAGTGAGGATGGTAACTATGATTGGAACACTATTGATGAGTTTAGTTAAGTTTATGATTATTTCAGCGGTTGGCAACGTGTCATTTAAATTGATTGCTAATCCGGGTAAGTATTTCGGTTAGGCAGATTAAGGAGTTAGAACATGAATGAGCGTACAAAAAAAGTCCGTGTTACTCGCCAAAGTATCACACGGACAGCCTGAAAACACTACTGTTATGGGCTTTTTGTATACTCATTTTACTACAAAATAAGGAGTAAACACAATGGGTAACCCAATTTATGAACTATCAAAGTTAAATGATATTAGCGCGGCGTGCAAGCACGCGGGTATTTTACTAGAACGGGTCAATAAAGCAAATAGCAGCATTTTGGCCATTAGTGATTTAGTTGAACCAACGTTGAAACACTTAATTAGTAATGCGCCTGATTATTTTGAGTTAGACGCTGACAGACTACGAAAAACACTTGAAAACCGAGAAACGACTATCTATAGCACAATGTGTGTATTAGTAGAGATGGGTACACTAGCAATGAATATTGATGAGGAGACAAGCGGTCTAAGTGGGGTTATTGATGACATTAATAGCACTGTAAACGGGATTAATGACGGCATTAACTCCATTTTGGATGGTGGTAACTCGGATTACAGCGATGATAACTCACAGGGGGCGGCTGATCATGAATAATGCGCAAACCAGATTAAACCATGCTAGGACGACCTTACAAGGCACTTTATTGCAACTGGACTACTTACAAGAGCTAGTCAATCAAACAGTAATGCGTGATGGTCAGCGAGCTAAAATTAGCCAGCAAATCCATAACATTAAAGTGAACAACCAAGGTGCATTGAAACAACTGGCATCCGTCTACGCAGTCCCGTTAGTCGGGATAGTAAAGTAGGGTGGTGAGCGAATGAAAGTAAATGACAGGCTAATGAGGGCGCTACAATTTGCCCGTGATGGCGTTGCGGTTTACCCCTTAGCAAGTAACCGTAAAGTGCCGCTGAAAGGTACGCAGGGCTATAAGGACGCTACCACGGATGCAGAAACGATTAAAGGCTGGTTTGAGCATGTTCCAAGGGCGAACCTTGGCATCCGTTTAGATCAAGTTAAGTTATTAGTGGTGGATGTTGACCGGCATGGTGATATTGATGGCTTGCAGACTTTAAAACGACTTAATGAACATGGCAAAACCTTACCGAGTGATACTTATATTGAGCAAACTCCGAATGATGGCTTGCATTACTTCTTTAAGCTGCCGGATAAGCTAGATATGAAACGGCGAACAGGTCTATATCCGGGTATTGATGTACTGAATGACTTCGTATTAGTAGCACCGAGTTCAATCAATGAACGAGCATATCGGACGATTGAGCCAGCTAATCAGATTGCAACGGCGCCACAGTGGTTACTTGATGATCTGCTACCCAGTCAACGGATGAACAAGACACCACAGCACGCCTCACAGATTCAAAAGACATGGGCGGGGCGGATGCTTGATGACTTAGTGGCTGGTACTGGCGAGGGTAGTCGTAACAGCTACCTGACTTCGTTATTAGGGAAGATACTACGAACTGGCTGTAATGGGATGACGGCCTATGAGCTACTGCAATATGCTAACGAGCGATTGCAACCGCCACTACCGGATAAAGAGGTTAATACCATTTTTAAATCTATTATTAAACGAGCCTGAAAGGGGGTTGAGCTGTGGATGATGAGATTGAAAAGGCCATCCATAATTACGATGACCGCCCAGTTAAGGCTAAGAGTACGCAAAAGGTATTTAAGAATCAGCAAGAAATGCGCACAGTGTTGCGGGATGAAGTCGAAGTCTGGCAACTAAGCTATCAAACTGATAAGCAGGCCGAAACCAACATTAAGCCTAAGTTACCACCATTAGTGGGTGCTAGAATCATGTTTCGCCATTTCGACTTTTGTTTATTCTCGCATGATGAAAGTGAGCGGATGGCTGTATATTTACCAAATGATGGGATTTATACCCAAAACTATCGCTATCTAAAACGGTTAATTGCTTTGATGTATCCGTCATATAACCTCCGACAAGCCTTGGATGTTATTTATCACTTAGAGATGATGGCACCGGTTAGAGCGTTGACGATTGATCGTTATTTAGTGCCAGTGAACAACGGTATCTGGAATTTACACCAGCACCAGTTGATCCCGTTTAGTCCAAAGTATGTGTTTACCACTAAGATAGCCACTAACTATCGAGACAATGCTACCACGCCGAATATTAAAGGTTGGACGATTGATAACTGGTTCGATGAACTGGCGTGCGGAGATAATGGAATTGTTAGATTGCTATGGGAAGTTATTAACGACTGTTTAAATGGCAACTACACTCGTAAAAAAGCCATTTTCTTATTTAGTGAGTTAGGGAACAGTGGCAAGGGAACCTTTCAAGAGTTGATTACTAACTTGGTTGGTATGGATAACGTAGGCACCCTGAAAGTAAATGAGTTTGACGTTCGGTTTCGCTTAGCTGGTTTGGTAGGAAAAACGGTTTGCATTGGTGATGATATTGCCCCCGATATTTATATCAAGGACAGTAGCAACTTTAACAGTGTGGTCACTGGTGACTTGGTTAATATTGAATTTAAGGGGCAAGACGGGTATACATCCGCTTTACGGTGCACCATCGTTCAATCGTGTAACGGACTACCTAATTTTCATAATAAGGGTGGGACAATGCGCCGGCTGGTTATTGTACCGTTTAATAATCATTTCCAAGGCAAAGGCGATAACTGGAGCATTAGAAATGATTATATTACCCGTAAGGACGTACTGGAATATGTTTTATACAAGGCTTTACAACTGGACTTTGATAAGTTCAGCGTACCAGAAGTATCAAAGAAAGCCTTGGCTGACTTCGAACTGGACAATAACCCATTGATCGGTTTCAAGGTAAGCTTTTTTGACAAGCTAAAAGTGGATAAGGTGCCCACTTACTACTTGTATGAGTATTACAAGAAGTATTGCAGTATTAACGGGCTAAAGGCACTCGGCCAAAATAAGTTTATTAGGCGGTTCCTAACAGTTGCGCCAAACTACGAAAAGAAGCCCGCTAAGTTGTCTAATTTAGAGATACAGCAAGTTAAGAATGTGAATATGCAAGATGAGCTAATCGTTTTTACAAGATTGCCAGAGCTTGGAAAAACCTACAACTGCTTAATTAAAACTAAAAATATTAAAGTAAGTTAGAACGAAAGTATAACTTCTATAACCGGAGTACCTCAAACCCTTTTCAGTAAAGGCACCAGTGCGGTTATACTTTTGAAAATAAAAGTATAACTGGTTATAGAACGAAAGTATAACCGCTAACTTGGTTATAGAAAAAAGTATAACTGGTTATAGTTTTGAAATCAAAAGTATAACCAATGTAACCCTTGGTATCAAAGGCCGGACAACACTTCGGTTATAGAAGTTATACTTTGAACAAGATTTACTTTAATATTTTAAGAAATTGAGGCCGATTTATGAGGTGGAAAGCTATTAAATTGTTGAGAAATACTAAAAGTGCTGATGAACAGAGGCTAATCAATTTTGTTAATGCGTTTGGCTTTGATCGTTGCGCATGGTATGAGCGTCCATATAGTTTTGCTAAATTGTTAGCCGGTCAGCACAGTTATAACGCTGGTTACGAGTTTGATACGCCAAGGTTTAATTCAAGATGGCTTGACCATGGCGAACTGTACAAAGTTAACGGAACGTCTTTAGTTGTTGCTGTGGGTCATAACTATGGCCCGTATGAAGATATTATTAAGTGCGCTACTGACGTTGCTCAGCCATTAGGATTACGAGCAATCGTATATGATCGGGCGGTTGATTGGTATTACCCTAATGAAACCGTCTTAGTGGTGTATATGGCGGATGAGACTTTTAAACGTTACGAGCACAAGCTATTAAGTTTCGCCTCAGTGGAAGCACTGATTTAAAGCACATTGAAAGGAAGTTATGAATAATGCAAATTGAACGTTTTTGGGAAGTATTTCACGGTCATAATTTAGACCGATTAGTTGATAAGGCTCATGAGGACGCCCCACTTAGTAGTGAGGTATATCAGGTACAAGTAAAGTATTTAAATAACGAGTACGTCTTAACGGCTATTTACGAACATGAGGTTAACGTAGATGATTAGTGCTATTGGCGGCCTGATAACTTTACGCCGTTTTTGGTGAAAAGTATCTGCAAATATGAGGAAGAATAGGAGTGACGGAATGATGTTATCAATGACTGAATTTAAAGTATTAAACATGTTGCCTCGTGGTGCAGGTTACCCAATGACAACACCGAATATCTGCAAGGTAACCGGGCTTAAAGAACGGGATGTCAGAGAAGCCATTAGCATCTTAATTAATCAACATGGCGTGCCAATCGTCGCTAACCGCAGCGGTCGCAATACGGGGATGTTTATTGCAACGGATGAAGCCGAGTTGAATATCGGGGTCACTTCGTTTAAGAACCAAGTTACTACGATGAACGCCCGTATTAGAGCCATAGAGCAAGCTGACTTGAATGGCTGGGAACAAGCCCTAAGACCAGAGATAAAACGCCTAGACGCACAAGTAAGCCACAATAAGGAGGCGAACTAGTATGCGAGTGCTTTATCCTAGGCTAGTTGAGGAAGCTTATAATTACATTGCTAAGGCTGAACCAGCCGTTAAGAATGCGCCTAACGCTGTTAAGTCAGAGATATACAGTAAGATGGTTAATGACGGGATAATTGATGAGAATGGCGAACCAACACAGACAGCTATTGATCGGGGCTTCATTGATGGTGATAGCGAGCTAGATTATGAACCGGCTACGCTGACCAAGTTTAAAGCAATGTACCCGTGTTATAAGGAGTATGACGATAGCCATTTCAGTCACACCGATCAGGGCTGGGTGATTGACAGCTATGTAATGAAGTCATTATCACTTAAAGCTCTCAATGACCCGGACAGTAGCGAAGAACAGCGCGCACTCGCCCGTCATGCACTACAAGAGATTGAACGGTTTAGTTAATAAGTGTAAGTGAGTATCGTGCTAAAAAGTACGATGCTTTTTTTAGTTGAGCGAAGTTGTCCCGTTAGGTATTTATATGAAAATGGATTGTTATATCAATGGTTAAAAGGCTTTGATGGCAATATAAAATATTGGAAAATAATGGAATCAAAATGTTAGAAAATGTTAGAAATCAAAAACGGGAGAATGCTAACAATTGCTAATCTAAAAGCCGAATAGGGGTTACAAAAGTTTACTAAATGGATAGTATTGTGAAGACTGGAAAACCTTATAAAACCTTATGCGAAACTACCTGTTAAAATTTGTTATTGCTTTGCTGTGTAAACTGCTTGTTTCTGCTAATGCGTGGACTGCTCGGTGGATTGATTGTAGGTCGAAAATTTCAACTTGCCCTGTACAGAGTTGAAAAAAAGTGATCGCTACAATTGATTAAGCACGTCTACAACTTGACAAAACATGACATTGTTTTGCACGTTAATCGTGCTAAACACGTCTGGTTGATGGTAAATACAAAACAACACTCCGGGGGTGAAGTGGTTTAATGTGCAGTGAACAACCTGACAAAACCTGACACTTAGGCAGATCACTTTAATTAGATGTGCCTGAAAAGTGGTGCACCCTTTTTGGTTTAGGGTGCACCCCATAACACCGATATACCAGCAATATGGTGCAACCCTATGTTGGTAAATGTTGATATTATTCGTACAAAACGGACACCATATAGTAAGCGACAAGTAACCCGACACGATTAGACGGTATATTTGGCCGGAGTGCTGTTATATCAATACTTATCGGCTAATGATAACTCGTGAAATGTCGGTTTATGTCGGATTTTTTTACTGGAAAATACTGGAAATTGAACATTGCCAGTTAGTTAATAGCTTGAATGCTTGACATGACTGGTTTTAGAGCTGTTTTAAGTAAATGAAAATGTTGGAAAATGTAGGAATGTAAAAACGGATGAGTATGTCAGCTGGCTTAGATGGCGTTGGGTTACTGGTTGGGTTACTTGTGTGCATATAATGCAGACAGCTGTTCAGACAGTCAGACGTGCTATAATTAACTTTGTGGGAATTAGTCGTAGTGTAGTCAGCGATGACAGTATGCGCAAAAAGAGACGTTCACAAGGGGTGGCTGAACGTCTCTTTTTATTGTGTTGAGGAGTGATCGATAATGGAGCAATGGTATCAAGACGCGCGCCAATATTTAAAGCAGTATCGTTTTTACCACAGTATTGTTAGCCAACCATTTGAGGACTGGCTGGGCACCGGTAAACCTAAGAGACTGCAACAAATGGAGCAGTATTGTCAGCAGGTCACTAGGGCAATTGATAGTATCCGTGATGAACGCCAAGCCAACCTATTGTGCAATGAGTTCGTAGTGGCGGATGGTAGCCAACGGGTGGCCTATGAACTATCGGGACTAAGTAAGTCGCAATATTATGTCATCCGGAAGCAGGCTATGCGTGAATGGTGGCAGTTGATCAACATAGCTAGGGTGTAACTCGCACTACTAGCTTAACAACCGTACAGCAGGTACGCCTGTTGTGCAGATTCCAAAATAATAGGATACAAGCGTAAATGGGGTCACGGTTGTAAATAATGGTGCAATATAAAAAAGCCATCCGCTAAGATGACTTTATGTATTGCCCGCCAGCATGATTAATCGGTAAATTTATGTGTTTTGAAGATAAAATGCACCAAAAAGTGCACCACGAGCTATTTTAAATGGTAAAAGTAGCCTGTTATCGTTGATATAAAAGCATTCTTGAAAATCACTGTTCAAACTAAATAGACTTGACCAAGCGTCACTAAAAAAACTACAATGGAAAACATTGTAGAAAGGGTGAACGATGTGCAGCAAGAGTCAAAGTATCAAATAGAAGTGGTGGCGCCTAAGCACCGACACATGTCTAATTGGGACATGTTTGCAACTTGGATTGGCGCCAATGCCAATAATGGCACGTGGTACGTTGGTGGTGTATTGGCTGCGTGTGGTTTATTAACGGCCCTTAAAGTGATTGTGGCATCGTCCACGCTATCATATTTATGTTTATCGCTAGTTGGTTTTATGGGTTATAAGACCGGGGCGGCGACGATGAGTTTGATTCGAGGTTCCTTTGGTGTACGAGGAAGTTACGTTCCCTCATTTGTGAATCTGACCCAGTATATTGGTTGGACCGCGGTGAACACGTTTATCGCGGCAACTTCCGTCAGTTACTTATTACATGACTTAGTTGGGTGGCCAGTCTATGGTCAACCCGGTGGGGCTAAAGGACTGATTCTCGGAATTATTGTCATGAGTATTTTACATTTATTAAGCGTTTCGGTCGGTCAACGCTCAGTTCAGATGATTGAACGTTTAGGGATTATCCTCGTAATATTATTTGTTTTGTGGGAAACCGTGGTAGTGTTCAAGACGGTTTCAATGCACGAGTTATTAACATGGCGTGCCTCAGCACATCTACATATGACGGCGGGTGCTGGGATGGACACGTTAGCGGCATTCAACTTGTCATGGGTGACAGCGGGCGCAGATTTTACTCGTTTTACGCGTAAAAAGAGCGGCGCCACTGGGATGCCATTTTTAGGGGCCTTCACAGGCTTGTTCTGGTTTGCTTCATTAGTCTAGCCGCAACCATCAGTATTGCCATTACTTCAGGGACATATGATCCCAATAATTCTGATCCTAGTACCATTGCGAGTCGGCTGGGTTTGGGGGTACTGGCGTTATTAGTAATCGTACTGACGAGTATGACGGCGAACGCGGTGAACTTGTTAGCAGCTGGTTCGGCGCTATCCAATATCTTTCCACGAATTCGGTTACGACCAGCACTATGGGCGGTAACGATTATTGCCACGTTGGTCACGCTGATTCCATTAGTTATGGGGAGCTTTTTAGCCGCATTTACGGCGTTTTTGGATTATATTGGAATGGTGCTTGGACCCATGATCAGTGTGATGTTAGTTGACTACTATTGGCGGCATCGGCAGCACTATGATATTAACGAATTAGCTAGTTCTAAGGGGCAGTACTGGTATCATCATGGGGTGAACTGGATTGCACTGTTATGCTGGGTACTCGGAGTTGTCATTTTCTTATTATTAAAGCACGTTGCTTGGATTGCCACGGTGACTGGGGCAACCTTTATTGATATGGCCCTGATAGGGATTATTTATGTTGTTTTAATGCGAATTTTCTACCCGTTACCTGCCAAACAGGTCTAATTGGATTACAATGAATAAGTAAACGAAATTAGAATGAGGGGTGTCATGATGTTTAAATTAACTGAGATTGATGACGTGTTAAATAACTTAGGTGACCACGCGGACTTTGCCACAATTGCCAAGAAAGAGTCTGACTTAGGTGTTCAGCATTTTCAATATGATGTTGCGACTGGTGCCACAACGTATTTTGGTGAGAACGGTTATCTCGTTGAACGACGGACCAATGGCTTAGCAACTCGGGTTGCCCGTGAAGAAGATGCCGCGGCAGTTGAACAGATTGCTAAGCAATATATCACTGGACAATTAGCGTTAGCAGACGCTGTTAAGCAATTTGCCCAGGCCGGGTGTCAAGCTTGGACTGCGAACTTAAAACGCCACATCATCGATTTTAGCGGTGATGAAGGCAAAATTATGGCGGCTGTAACATTTTAGGCAATTAGTTGAAGCAAAAAAGGCTGACTATCCACGTTTAATCGGGATAGTCAGTCTTTTTTGTACGATGGTGATTTAATACCCAGCCTGATGATATTGCTTACTTAATTGGCGCTCTAAACTGAGCAAAGTTAGCGGGCTTAGTCGTCGTAGCTTATCAGACTGATAGCGCATGACTAATTGTTCAGGACTATTAATTGTGATACTAGTGACGCCATCTAAGCCTTGAAAAGTCCGTTGAATTGATTGTTGTAGTTCAGGATGTTGCGGCCAGATGGGGGAGGTCAACATGACCAGGCCGTGCTCAGGGTGTTGATACGTAATCTGATATTTATTGAGATAACGCTGAAACATGTCTTCTGGATTCATTAACGGTTCCTCCTCATATCTGTACAACTAAGACTATAAACCAAACCACACGACCCAAATAAAGAAGCCCGCTAGGCAAAGTAGGGCTACACCGATCAGCCCCCAGATCATACTTGACAACTTTTTAGCGTGCCGATAATAGTAGACACTAAGTATTCCACATAGTAAGGCCAGAATAATGCTAGTGCCAATAATTAAACCAATTGTTAATTCCATAAATTATGTTCGACTCCTCATGCTTATCATTTTAATTGTGCATTAAACTACGGTAAAGTGCAATTATTTATCAGGATTACTAGCATATAAAATAATAGGTGGTGGTGGTTATTTTGGTAAGCATTTAGATAAAGTAAAAACTAGTCTGCTTAGACATTTGTCAGCAAGACTAGTTTTTATTAATGCCAGTTATTTAGTTGTTTTTTTAGACAAGCGGGTCGCAAGCAACAAACCAGCAAGGGCTAAAATAAACGTAAAGTAGAACCCGTAATGGGCACCGTTGACGAAGGCACTGGCGGCTTGGTGACCACCATTAGCATAGTAAGAAGCTTGACCAATACCTAAGAGGCTAGTTGCAATTGCGGTTGAGATAGCACCAACGACCTGTTGTAACGTATTCATAATGGTACTACCATCGGCTGCGATGGGTCCCGTTAAAGAATTTAAACCATGCGTTTGTGAAGGAGACATTGCTAGCGGTGCCCCAATCATTAAGATAACGTGAGCTAAAATAACGTACCAGGTGGCGCTGCTAGTCGTTGTTAGGGCTAGCATCAATGCCCCCACCATGGAAATCAAAAAGCCTAACATTGCTGGTGTACGAGCTCCAATCGAGTCGTATAAACGCCCAGAAACGGCTGAGACGATTGCATTCATCAAGCCACCGGGTAACATAATGACCCCAGTCAATGCAACGGGAATTAGCAGTCCCTTTTGAATGTACATCGGGAGTAAGTACATCGCTGATAAGATAATCCCAAAGTTGATCATAACTAGGCAGGCACCGACCCGAAAGCCAGGGATGGCGAATGTCTTGAGGTTCAGAATTGGCGCTTCCATGGTAAGCTGCCGATGCGCGTACCAAGCCAGAATAACGAGGCCCAGAATTAAAGCACCTAGTACCGCTGGTGATCCCCAACCTTGATCACTAGCAAGGCTGACTCCAACAACGAGACTACCAAAGCCGACCATTGAAAGTAGAATGGATAAAAAGTCCACTTTCGGCCGGGTTACTTTCGCAATGTTTTTAAGTGAAGTGACGGCAA
>OMJG01001102.1_pt1 | contig 16895 bp, 17 predicted proteins | sample 1646431 | NCBI WGS metagenome assembly OMJG01 (sample SAMN03771674, study PRJEB25209) | food metagenome | isolation source: Cotija cheese | place: Mexico:Jalisco,Michoacan | collected 2011-12-12
CGTGCCACAAGAGGTATTGGACGCCGCGAAGCTGGACGGTGCGGGGCATTGGAGGACATTAAGCTCCATCGTCCTGCCCATGAACCGCCCGATCCTCGCCACCTTGTTCCTCATCACCGTAGTGACACAGTGGAACAACTTCCTGTGGCCATCGATCATCGCGCCGGGTAAGGAGTGGAATGTGCTCACGGTGGCCACCTCCGCACTGCAGACCCAGCACGCCGGGAATTGGACTCTGGTTATGGCGGCCACAACCATCTCACTTTTGCCGCTTGTGTTGCTGTTCCTTGCCTTCCATAAACAGATCGTCAATTCCCTCGGGATCTCGGGGCTGAAGTAGTGAGCTTCGGCCCGGAGGCTGGAGTAAATGGCTTCATTGCGGCTAATGTGGGCTAAGTAGACGCTTTCAAGCATTACATCTACCATTTAATTGAAGATTCAAGGAGATACAATGAAGCCAACGCGCCACTCCTTTGGGGTTGCCGCCGGAGTTGCTGCAAGCCTTGCGATGGTACTTGCCGCCTGCTCTCCCGCGAGCAATGACAGTGACGACGATTCCACTGGAGATAGCGGATCCGGGGACAAGACCACCGTCACGTTCCGCCTCTGGGATGAGGCGGCAGCTCCCGCATACGAGGATTCTTTCGCTGAATTCGAGAAGCAGAACGAGGATATTGAAGTCAACGTTGATGTGGTGCCGTGGTCCGAGTACTGGAGCCGCATCCCACTAGACATCAACTCCGGGGATATGGCCGATATCTTCTTGGTGAACTCCTCCAACGTTGCCCAGTATGCCGATAACGGCAATCTGATCGACGTTTCCCAGGCCCTCGGCAACGATCACGATGAGTGGGAGCAGTCCGTTGTTGACCTGTACACGCGCGATGGCAGCGTGTGGGGCGTGCCGCAGCTCTGGGATTCCATTGCCCTGTTCTACAACAAGGACACGGTTGCGGACGCGGGCGTTGACGTTGAAGACCTCACGTGGGCACCCGGCGCCGGAGATGACGATACTCTCCTCCCCGCCCTTCAGAAGCTCACCGTTGACGCTGACGGCAACACCGCTGATTCAGCGGGTTTTGATGGCTCCGACGTTACTACCTACGGCCTGAATGCTCAGGCGGACATGCAGGCAATCTACCTACCGTGGCTCGCTGAGAATGGTGCCCAGTATCAAGACGAGAGCACGGATGAGTTCGCGTTTGCGTCCGAAGAGGGCGTTGAGGCGTTCCAGTACGTGATTGATCTGATCAACGAATACAACGTTGCGCCCTTCGCGGCTGATACCAATACCAACGGTGATCTGGCCCGCGACATGTTTGTTCGGGGCGAGCTCGCACTCTTCCAGTCCGGCCCATACAGCCTTCCCGCGATCGCTGAGGGTGCCACCGAGATCGATTGGGGCATCGTCCCGATGATCGCCGGCCCTGAGGGCCGTGTGGGCACCGTTCATGGCGTGGCTGCGGTTGGAAATGCGGACACTGATAACGAAGATGCCACGGTTGAGGTTCTCGATTGGCTCGGCTCCGCTGAAGGTCAGGCACCTCTAGCCGAGCAGGGCGTTTCCTTCCCCGGCGCCGTTGACGCCCAGCAGGCGTACGTGGATTACTGGGATGAGCAGGGCGTTGACGTGAGCCCGTTCATCGATGCAGCCAAGGGCGATACGGCCCGCCCGCCCGTGGGCCCCGCCGTTGACGCCGGCACCAACGCCTACACCCCGCTTCTCGCGGACCTCTTCCTCGGGACCGACGATCTGGCGGCTGGCCTTCAGGAGGCCCAAGACGCTGGTAACGATGCGATGGAGTAAGTAGCTACTTACGTAAGTGGGCGGTCAGGGATATTCCTTGGCCGCCTACTTTTTTGACGACGACGAATTCATCGCGCAATTTCTCTTACAATCCCATCGGCGCCCGCCTCAACAGCCTCCAGCGTGGCGATGAAGTCACCGGTATACCAGGGATCTGGCACATCGTATGTTCCCTCAGACGAGTAAAAGTCCGAGTAGCCGCCCCTGCGCTTAGGCCTCTCGGCATCTGGGCCAAGCACTCCGTCCGGACCGTAGCACCCTTCGGGGGCGATGGTGGCCGTCCCATCAAACTCGCGCCACAGGTGGACGCGCTCTAGGGGGACATCTAAGCGCTCGAGCATCGGGCGCAAGGCGCGGGCGTGGCCAACGGTCATCGCGAGAATCAGTCCGGAGGTTGTGAGTTCTTCGGGGGTGGCACGATGCGCCCGGCGGGTTGGCACCCGGTAGCCATTTTCCATAAGAATGCGGGCCGCCGGCGGATAGATTGGGTTGCCGGACTCCTCGCTGGAAACACCGCAACTAGCAATGGCGTAGTTGCTAATTCCGGCCTCATCGAGGCGCTGTTTGAGCACCACCTCGCCCATCGGCGACCTGCAGATATTTCCTGTGCATACCACAAGAATTTGGGGTAAATCGTTGAGTTGGGCTTGAAGCACGGTTTCGGTCATGCGCCCATGGTACGAGTTACTTGGGCAAAGCCGCGAATGCCTTATCGAGGCGCCGTTGGAATGCCGGTGTTGGCTCCTGAAAAAGCTCGACGATAGGCTTAGCGCGGCCCGGGCGCCAAAAGCCGATAGCCGTCCCTCCCGAGATGATCGATTTGCGGAAGACACCATTATTGCCGGGAACCAGAGCCTCCGCGTAGGCCTGAGGGATAGTCATCCACCTGCTGGCATACCCCAGAATGAGTTCATCAAAACCGGGTAACGCGAGCAGCGAGCGGCCCAACGAACCCGCCCCCAAACCTTCGTAACGTTCTAGGACGGAGTTGTGGACCCAGTACGTTTCGTCGTCGACAATAATCCCCGTCAGCTCCCCGGCGCACTCCTCAATCCCGGCGTCAATTTCCCGAAGCGGAAGCTGGCTCCACCAGTTGAGATCCTTGCGGGAGGAGGGTCCGTGGGAGGTGAGGTAGCGGGGCACGATCTCAGCCACCGCCGCCTCGCGGTCTAGCTCGCGGGGCTGTGGGATCCAATCGTCGGTGAGGACGAAGAGCTGCTTGCCGTCCTCCCCAATCGGCCCCTGAACGAGTGTTCCTTCAACGCACAGGTGATGAAGGAGGTAGTAGGCCCAAGTCGAATCGGTCAGGAGGTGGCGTTCCTTCCACGCGTCGAGCAGGGCGTCGCGAGAAATAGCGCGAGCCTCGTGGAGCAGTTCAACCGTGGCATCGCGGACGGAATCGATGTGGTGGGCCTCAATACCCCGGTCAAGCCTCCGCTTCTCCTGCCCGAGCAGGCGCGGATGGGCGGTCAGCTTGAGGTACCACAGCAGATCCTCGGCGGGAAGCACATGGAGGGTTCCGCGCTGCGGCCAAGACCGAACAATGGCACCGCTCTTGAATGCGTCGCGGACCTCACTAAGGGACCTAGAGTTCGTGCGCAGTGCTATCGAGGTGAGTGCTCCGGGGAAATCCTGCCCCTGCATGCACATCATGGCATTCACTGCCTGGGTGGGTGTGCTCCATGGATCGCCCACCAGCCGCTGGGCTACGAGGCGCAGCTGAGATATGCGCCGGCGCTGAGCTACGGTGCTCATGAGGTGGTTCCCTCCCAATCCGAGCGGAGAATGGCCATGATCTGATCATCGATATATTCGCCATCGAAGCGGAATGCCTCGCGGCAGGTCCCCTCATACACAAATCCAGCCTTCTCGTAGGCGCGGCGGGCGCGGGGGTTAAAGGCGAAAACCGTGAGACTGATGCGGTTGAGGTTGGAGTTGGCGAAAGCGTAGTCGATCGTCAGGCGCGTGGCTTCCGAGCCTAGACCGCGATTGCGGCCCTGGGGTCCGATGAGGATCCGGAAGTTGCAGCTCCGATCGGCCGGACTCCATTCATTCAGCACGGTCTCGCCCACGCATTGACCGGTTTGTACGTCAATGATTGCAAGGTCTAGCCGATCCGTTTGCTCTGCCCGCGTGCGGTACCACTCCACGGTTTTTGCATCGAGGGTGGCGGGTGCCGAACGCGCTTCCTCAGTTGTGTTTGCCGAACCGGTCAGGCGGATCATCTCCGGATCAGCCAGAATCGGGCCCATACACTTGATATCAGCCTCCGTGAAAGGACGCAGAATCACCCGCTCACCGGTGATCGTGGGCTTGTTGAGGAAGAGAGCCTCAGGTATCTCAGGCATGGTATCCATAGTGCCAATACTATGAGAGCGCACAGGGTTGGCGATACGAAGTCACGATATGCGCCGAGGCTCCCACCGGAATAACAGCGCGCCCAGCACACCACACACGGCTGCCATGAAGATGAGGACTAGGGTGGCGTGCCCAAGTTCGGACCAGCCCTGCCCATTCCAGAGCCCGCTCACCAGTTCAACGAAATAGGCAATCGGGGAAAAGTCCATGGCACGTTGGACGCCAGCGGGCATTGCTTCAAGTGGGACGAATGCGCCGGATGTCAGCATCAGAAGGATCATGAGGACATTGCCGATACCGGTAGCTGCGGTAGACGATGGATATAGCGACGCCAAGACAAACCCCAGCGCCAAGAATGCAACAAGACCCAATAGGCAGGCCAGCAGCACCGAGACGATATTGGCGGGGAGCGTGACGCCGAATATTGCTGTGCCGGCAAGTAGGGCGAGCATCATCCCCACGAAGCCCACCGCAGCGTGGACACTCAGATTCGCCGCAATCCACGTGCTGGGACGGACCGGGGTCAGTCGTAGGCGCCTGAGGGCACCCGATTCGCTGAGCACCAACTGTGACTGCGGAAGCGTCATAACCCCAATGATCGCCAACACCACCGAGGCGAACGCAGGAAGGGTGCGGTCAATGTAACCGACTCCCCCGAAATCTGGGTTCGGATCATTGCCGAACACGGTCCCTAAAATGATCACAAGCATCGGGGCAAACACGATCATGAAGAAGAATCCCACCGGCTCGCGCAGCATGGACAGGGCGCTCGTTCGTGTCAGTTCCTTATATCCGCGCATCACTTCGCACTCCTCGATGGCGTCCGGGTGGCGGTGTCATCTCGCATGTCACGTCCGGTCAGGTTGAGGAACACGTCATCAAGCGAGGGCGTCTTCAGCTCCATGTGCGTGACGTGAGCTTCCATATCTCTTAACGCACTCACGGAGGCGAGAGCGAAATCCCCACTCCCGGTTATTTCCAGATGGTTGCCTTCTTGGCGCACTTCGCTTACTCCCTCCAGTTTGAGGAGGTGGTTGGGCGCGATACGGTCGGATGTTTCGAGGATCAGGCGCTGGGCGCCTCCGTGCGCTGCAATGAGTTCGACCGGGGTGCCGAGAGCAATAATTCGCCCGGCATCAATTACGGCAACACGATCACAGAGTGCTTCCGCCTCCTCCATGAGGTGGGTTGTTATGACGATCGTGCAGCCAGCGGCGCCTAGGCTCTTAAGGACGTCCCAGATGGCCTGACGCGCCTGAGGATCCACGCCCGTGGTCAATTCGTCGAAGAACAGGACGTCTGGATCGTGCAGCAACGCGAGGGCGATGAAAACGCGCTGACGCTGGCCCCCAGATAATTTGTCCACATATGCATTCGCCTTTGACGTGAGGCCAAGTTCGGCCAGCAGCGCCTCAATATCCCGCGTCTTGGGGTAGAACGAGGCGAAGAGCCTCAGTGCTTCACGAACTCTGAGGCGTGGGAGGATAGCGGCAGACTGCAACTGGACGCCCATCCGAGCATTGAGTTCCTTGCGATTCTGGCGAGGATCAAGCCCGAGGACGTTCAGGTCACCAGAATCCTGACGGTCAAGTCCTTGTAGGCAGTTGAACAGGGTTGTCTTGCCGGAGCCGTTGGGGCCAACTATCCCGAACAACTCGCCGCTGGCTACATCGAAATCAATTCCGGCTAGGGCTTGGACGTCTCCGAACCGCCGTGCAACGCCTCGGCATTCGATCGCGTTTGCCACCCTTACTGGCCGTCCTGCGGGGAGGCCGGGAAGCCCGTCTCAATCATCTGGTCCAGCGCCGATCCCGGGAGTACGGCGATGCCGCGCTCCGCGTCCGCGAGTACTAGCACCGTATCGCCGGGATGAATACCGAAGAGCTCCCGCGCTCCCTTCGGAATGACGATCTGGCCTTTTGGCCCAACCTTGACACTCGCGGCAAACTTGCCTGGCTGCTCTGGTAGGCCTTCGATAGACATAACTTCCCCTAAGTATTATTAGTTATACAAGTAATACTTAAGTTACCAGATATCCCATGGCGCCTACCATTGGTGCCTCATATTTCGATGACGATCTTCCCAACGGTTCCGTGCTGCTCCGCGCGCTCGTGAGCTGCTGCGATCTCATCGAGCGGGTACACGGAATCGATGACCGGCCGTAGTGTGCCGGCTTCGACGAGTGCGGTGAGCGTTGCGAGCTGCTTAGTTCCCGGCGTGCTCACCATTTGCCGGATGCGCGCGCTGCCGTGGATTGCGGATCCCGCAACTGCGAGGACCCCGCGCGCGGGGTGCTTAAAATCGATAGTGATGGTGACGAATCGGCCGCCCAGTGCCAATCTGCTCCGGAACCGTTCAAGGTCCGATCCCACGGTATCGATGATGACGTCGAATTCGGGAAGCACTTCCGGGGCGGCCTCGCGGTAATCGAGGACCTCTTCGGCTCCGAGCGCCAGTACGGCCTCACGAGTTGAGGCGGAGGCCAGCGCAGTGACTCGGCCGCCACGGGCCCGGGCCAGCTGGACGATCGCAGATCCAACGCCACCCGCGGCCCCTCGGACCAGAACGCGCTCTCCGGGCTGAACGTTTGCGAACTGGCCGACGGAGGCCATCGCCGTAGTTCCGGCAACCGGGAGAGCTCCGAGCACCTTCGTCTCGAGGTTCAACGGAGCAAGAGCTACGCTACCCGCCTTCATCGTCACGAACTCGGCGATAGAGTTGGAACCCGTTGATACGCCCCATACGAGATCCCCAACCGTCCAGCCCTCTACGCCACTACCAATCTCCTCAATCATTCCCACAACATCCATGCCGATTGACTTGGGCCAGCCCGGCGTGATCATGGCGGCCATAGGCTTCGCGTGTCCTGCGCGGATCGACAGATCCCCGCCATTCACGCTTGAGGCGAGCTGGCGAATGAGCAACTCACCTTTACCTGCGCGCGGACGCTCTGATTCTTCAACGTAGAGAACCTCTGGGCCACCGTAGCTTCCGTATACTGCCCGTCGATTCGTTCCCTCAGGCATTGCTGACTCCCCTCGCGATGATGTTCCATCGAACATACTCCAGCTGGGAGATGACCACGACGTCGTCGTCGAAAATTATCCCAGAAGCTCACTGGCACGCTGCTCCCGGGAAGAAAATTCTACTTGGATCAGCGCTTCTTTCCGCGCCCCAGAGTTGCTCCGTAAATCACCAGCACGATGATGGACCCCACGATTGCCAAGACCCATGACTGAAGCGACCAGAATTCGTCCAAACCAGCATCGAAGATCACGGATCCGAGCCAGCCTCCGAGCATTGACCCAACTACTCCCAAGATGAGAGTGGCGAACCAGCCTCCACTCTGCTTACCCGGCAGGATTAGCTTCGCAATCGCACCAGCAATCAAACCTAGAATCAGAAACGCTATGAAACCCACAGTTCTCCCCTTTCGATTGGACGTGCTATCGCTTCATGGTAATTGAGCCCAGATGGAAAGGGAAGAGGCGTGATCGCGAGGCTACCGGACCAATACCGGTCAGCTACCGCGCCGCTTCCGACCCGGCGTTGAGTTGGAACACGCTTCCTGCCGGGTCTGCCACAGTGGTGCAACGCCCAAATGGCGAATCCATGGGACCATCGAGTACTTGGCCGCCGAGTTCTCGCACGCGTGCAAGCGTCGGCTCGGTCGCCTCAATCTCAAAATAGAGGCGCCAATGCGAGGGCGTTCCTGCGGGTAGGAAGGCGCTGGCCTCGCAGATCCCCGCACAGGCCTTCATCCCTTCCCCGTTGGTGACGTACCGGACTCCGGCGCTCTCAGTTTCGGCTGGCATGGCAACGATCTCGAACTCAAAGACATCCCGATAGAACGCCACCGAAACGTCAAAGTTGCTAGTCATGAGCTCGAACCACACAGGCGTGCCTGGCGATCCAGAGAACGTGTAGCCCTCAAAGCCGTGCGATTCCCACAGTCCAACGATGGCGCCGGTTGGGTCCTCGATAATCGCGAACGCGCCAAGGCCCGGCATCGTGACGGAACTGGAGAGGACCGTGGCGCCGTGGGCCAACGCGAGATCCAGGCGGGCAGCCATGTCCTCGACGGCCAAGAACACGTCCCACCGATCAGGTATGGGCGTACCGTCCGGCATGGACATCCCTGCCACGTCCATGAATCCAGCAATGACGTCACCGTCCTGAGAGACCAGCTCATAATGGCCGAACTGCTCACCCTGATCCTCGAATACCCAGCCAAAAAGTTCACGGTAGAAGGCGCGGCTGGATTCGGCATTGTTTGACCCAACGTCGATCCACGTTGGGGTTCCGGTTGGTCGCGGCATGATCTTCTCCTTTGTCCGCAAGTTGTCCCTAAAATGTAGCGGGCGTGCGAAGTTGGGAATTGTCCGATTGTGCGCTTTTTGATAACGACGACGGAAACTCGCTTAGTTTCGCAAACTGGCGAGCGCGGACAGCAGTGGGACATTATGCGGATCGGCTGGCGCGAACCGCAGGACAATCTGGTGCGGCGGTGCGGCTGGCGTTACCGGACGGCGGTGCACGGCTACGAGCGGCTGAGACGGCGCTAACTGATCAAGGGCGTCAGCATCCGCGAGCATAGATACCGCTAGAAGCCACGGGTTATGTAGGCACGTAGGAAGCCGGACGGGGCCGCCCCCGGCCAGCAGCATTCCCGCGGCGGGCAACCCAATAGGGACCGGACGCGGATACCAGCCAATCCACGTGTGGCGGGGCATCCGCAACGTTTCAGCCGTGAGATCTAGGTGCACGAGAACTCTCGGTTGGCTTGGGTCGGTCACCTCGAATGGGCTCACGGGGTGTTCGGCGATATCCACGGCCAACCTCCTGAGCGCCGCGGGTGCCGTTCCTACGGCGTCTCGGAAACGGCGGCTGAAGGTGGAAAGAGAGGAAAAGCCAACTTCGGCGCACACATCGATAACCGGCTCATCTGTGACCATTAAGAGGCGCTTTGCCTCAGCGAAACGCAACGCAGCAAGATACTCCATCGGGGCCAAGCCTGTGGCTTCGGCGAACAATCGGGAGAAGTGATACCGGCTGTAGCCCACATGATCGGCCAGGTCGGCAACCGACAACCCATCAGAGAGGTGCCCCCGCATCAAACTGATCGCGCTCGCAACAAGTTCCGGGGGATCTTTCCTCTCTCCTCGTGTCATGATCAGTCCTCAGAAACTCCCCGAGGATCCTCCAGATGATCCCCCGGAGGATCCGCCCGAGGTGCTACTACTCGAATGCGCATACCACGTGTTGTTTCGTCCCAACCTGTATTCACGCATAACTTCCATCCCCAACAAGACCGCAGCGGCGCCAGCTACGATTCCGTAGCCACCTGTACGCGGCTTTACTGCCGCTCCTGTGAAGGGAACGAGCGTGTCCATGAACCCAATAGTGGGAGCAAAGGTGTGAGCACTATTGCTTCCGTTCGTCAGATATCTCCCCACGGTTGGCCCAGGGTCTGTGCTGGCGGCCGTAGTTGAAGCACTCTCCACAAGAACCTCGAGCATCTCTGAGTTTTTGCCTACGGATATGCCCGAGTGAACCACCTTTGCCGATTCGCCCGCTAGAGACGCAGAGGCGCGGTCCAGATAGAAGAGGGCTTCCCATGAATCCATCCCCGCCTGGACATCGGCCGGCACCCGGTTGGCAACCTCTAACGCCCAGCCAATACACGCATCCAACTGGCCTGTATCCCAGCTCCTCGTCAGAGCAAGATCAGAAAGCTCAGTGCCCGCGCGCGCATCTTCAGCCACCAGCCTTGCTTGCCTGCTCACGGCCTCTTTCCAGCCGGGCAGGCCGCCAGCAATCATCGCCACATCACCGAATCCGCGTGCGCGCGTCACGGCACCTTCGATCCGATCGGATGCCTGCTTGAGTTCCCGGGCTGTCGCGCCCGAACGCTTCCGCGACGCAGTGAGCTCCGGACGAAGCAACTCCGCCTGAGAATCTCGCACCAAGCCCTCCAGTCCCTGTATCGCATCCTGTATGCGCTGAGCCACCAGCTGGGGTGTAGGTTCAGGGCCGCGAACTTGCGCCGCTCCGGCTGCGTCACCAGCCAGCGGTGGCGCCTGCCGCACTGCTGCTTGCTGAGCCGACCTAGTTACCTGTGCGGCCGTTGTTCCAAACTCCTGTGTCGCGGCCATCCCCGTATTCACGGCGGCATCACTCTTCAAACGCATACGGTGCGCCCGGATTGAGATCCACAGGATTCCTCCGGCACTGAACAAGACTCCCGGGATGCAGAGGATCAGGAACGGCAAAGTACCAACATATGCCGCCTGCGCCTCAACGATGTCCCCGATACCTTCTTCCCATTCGGCATCCTGAAACGCGTCATTGCCTGCTTCGCGATTGGAGTCGAGATCGTCGTCATTACTCGAAAAACCCGTTCCCACATACAAACCGGAATCTCCATGCCCAGCCGGATCGGTGATATTGAGGAAAATAACCAGTTTGTGATCAACGAACCGGGAGCCCTCCAACCAGTCCGGATGATACAGCTGGGCGGCGTCCATTACCTCGCCGCGAACGTCCGAGACGGGCGAGCCCTCTTGCGCGATAACCCAGACATCTATGTCAGGATCCCTCAGCTCCATTCCCTCAAGTTGCGATTGGAGCGTTGCGGAATCAACCAGCGAAGTGGAAGAGGTGATTTCCACGCTTCGAGGTGGATCTCCCGTTTCATCGGACGTGAGAGCCCACGCCATGGTGAAGAGACTTCCAATGAGGACTGCCGTCAACAGGACATAGCCGATCGGCCTAGCAATCGCACCAAACCGCCCGGGAACCTTCGTATGCGGCATGCAGAACGCCTTCCTGGCGGCGCTACCGGGCGCGGCTTAGACGCACCCGCGCTACCACCGTGTCAGGTACATTCCGTTAGCATAGCGGCTTGCCGCGTCTGGGTCAGCCTTGGCTTGTATACGTTTCGAGCAGCCGCAGCCAGACCTCGCTGATCGTTGGGTAGGACGGGACGGCGTGCCACAGCCGATCGATCGGGACCTCGCCAACAATCGCAATAGTTGCCGAATGTAGAAGCTCAGCCACATCTTGCCCGATGAATGTGGCGCCAACAATAACGCCACGGTCCTCGTCAACCACAAGTTTGGCGCGCCCGGCGTAATCATCAGCCTGCAGGCTCGAACCCGCGATGCTCCCTAAGTCATACTCAACGGTCTTGATGTGTAGCCCTGCCTCGCGTGCTTTCGCCTCTGTCTTGCCCACTGATGCGACTTCTGGATCGGAAAACACGACGTGGGGAACCGCGGTGTGATCAGCCGTTGCCACGTGGCGGCCCCATGGCTGATCCTGTACCTGGGTGCCGTTCAATCGGGCGGCGATCGCTTCACCCGCGGCGCGCGCCTGATACTTGCCTTGGTGGGTAAGAAGCGCTCTCCCATTGACATCGCCAACGGCGTAGAGCCAGTCTGTGCCTTTAACAAGCATCGCGTCGTCAACGGCAAGGCCTTCGTTACCGCCAAGTCCAAGCGAATCAAGTCCAAGCCCATCCGTTGCTGGAGTCCGTCCCGTAGCAACAAGGATCTCATCCGCCTGAATGGTAGAGCCGTCCTCTAGAGTAGCGGTCACGAGGCCCTCGGCATCGCGATCAATGTGGCTCGGGGTGGCGCCAATGCGCACATCAACCCCCTCGGCGGTCAATGCATCCGCAAGGCATTCGCCAACGAAAGGCTCCTCATGGGAAAGCAGAGCGCTGCGGGATAGGACGGTCACGTGGGCGCCGAGGGAGGAGAAGGCGAACGCCATCTCTGTTCCGGCAACGCCGCCGCCTAGGACGATGAGCCGCTGCGGAACTGTCTTGGCAGAGGTGGCCTCGCGGGTACCCCAAGGCTGAGCTTCGGCCAGTCCGTCTATCTCGGGGATGTGTGGGACTGAACCCGTGGCTAGGGCAACGGCTCTAGCCGTGTACATGCGGCCGTCAACCTTAACTTGGCCGGCACCGGTGACAGTGGCGTGCCCGCGAATAAGTTCGATGCCCGCGGATTCCACCCATTTGGCCTGCCCGTCATCCTTCCACCCGCTAGTAAAGGTGGTACGCCGCTCTAGGACTGCGCGCACATCGAGCTCACCCGTCACGGCCTCGCGCGTGCCGGGAAGCCGGCGTGCGGCACGGAGGGCGTTACCGCTGCGTAGAAGTGCCTTTGATGGCATGCACGCCCAGTAGGAGCACTCACCTCCCACCAGCTCCGATTCAACAATGGCCACCTGAAGGCCCTGCTGCGTGGCATAGTCAGCGACGTTCTCGCCAACCGCACCTCCACCGATGACGATCAGGTCATAATCAGTTGTCTTTGAAGCTGCGGTGCTCATGAGTGCTCCTTCTGGGACTCTTTAGAAGTCCTGATACTGCTCTTAGAGGTTCCAAGACTCGTCAGACCCTTATTTTCCCACGGATTTTCGCCGAATGTTGAATTTTCGCGCCCCTTCGTGCCCCATCGAATGGGCCGTAGGGCCAAACGTTGGAGAACTCTTTCCCGGTGACCCGAACGGGACGCCTCCGGCACGGTTCCATTCTAAAACCTGAAACTCAACGCAGGAAGGTCGATTACACCCACCGGCACTCTTTGTGCGTCCACTTCCTCCCACCGGCTCGCCCTGTAAGCGCCAGATCGATGAGTTGGGAAGCAAGTTCCGCCGCCGCTCCTACTGTTCGATAGTCCGAGCAGCATGGGACGGACTTGCTCAGCTTCACATATCCTGGCCCCCAGGTGGGCGGAATGGCAAACGCAGAAAATGGCTCCATCTGGCGCCGCCGGCGTTCCGTCTCCAGTGCAAGAGTGAGCGCATCCCCATCGATGTCTTGAGTGACAGCGAACACAACGAGGTCCACAAGGTCCTTTTCACGACTTGAAGGCCGGCCTTCGTAATCGGCCATAGTTGCACAGACCTTGTCGGCAATCTGGTCAACTACCGGGTATAGGCGATACGGGTTGCTAGTGAGCCGTGGGAGTTCGAGTGCGGTTGCCGAAGTTGCAGTGGACACTTGGTCAGTCATGCCCGCACCCACTGCGAGGTCAATGTGTAGCGAACCCTTGCCTGTGACACCGATGAAGATGTTGAAGGTGACGCGGTAGCCGTCGGTGTATGGCTGCTTGTCAGCACCAATCGAAGTCTCGTATCCCAGGTATTCGAAGCGGAAGTGGTCGTAAAGATCGATCGCGGCCAGGCGCTTCAGGTCTGCCAGCGCTTGCTCAATGGTGAACCCCTCTCGGTAAAGGTCGATGTCTTTTGTGGAACGAGTTGAAGGGATCCGCGCAAGTATGCTCGTTCCACCCTTCAGTACCCATTCTGACTCCGCACCTTCGGAGAAGATCCGGCTGAGGAAGCGGTTGAAGTACTCCAGTTGGATTCGCTTGTTCGTATCGAGCGTGGGGTCCACTGCTGCTGCCTTCTTTGCTGCATCTTTGATTGCAGCCTCAACACCTCGCGCCGTCCCGTAACGCTCATTCGCTTGCGTCATGATCCTCCTCGGAGCTGGTTCGCGATGTACCCTCAGGTTGAGCTTCTGGGGCTGAAGGGTAAGTCATGTTCTTCGTCCATTGCTGTGACAGATTCGCGAGCACCTGCGGGTTTAGCACGTCAGTGAAGGACTGGGTGAGGCCGAGTGATTCGGCTGAAGGCCGCATCTTGGAGATGGCATCGAAATGCGGTCGTAGTGCGCGTTGGACGGCCTCTGCGACTTCGTCCGTTATAGCCGGTGTGGGCAGCTTTATCTCCGCCATGATCTTGCGAAAGCCTTCGCTCGGCTCTGTAGACAGGATATTCTTCAGATACTCAGCGGCTACCCATGCGCCGAGGACGGGATTGGCGGTGATACGACGGGCGACGGATCCGAGGTCAAGCCCAGCAATTTCCGCCAGCCGGTCGAGGAGTGCGGCGCCGTCATTCTTCTCGAATCCGCTTCTCTTGGCGAGAGGACTCAGCAGTTCGCTCAGGAGATCGACATCGATGGAGTACTTCTTCATTGTGGCACCTAGAGCATCAGCTACCAGACTCTGGTCTCCGAGGTCTTCGAGTAGATCAGCCAGCGTCCGCTCGATCCGCATCGCCGGGAGGCCGTGAATGATTGTGACATCACGGTCCGTGAGTTTGCGCTGCCGAAAGCGGATCCCCTCCTGCTGACTTTGGCGACGAGTTGGAGCGACGAACTCATGACGACCGGTCCAAGAGTCGCCAACTCCGTTAAGGGATGCCGCCGAGGTGCTCGCCACCACGACTCCCCCCGCCGCATCACTGATACGATCCTCCGCAAGTCGTTTCGGTTCCGTACCCAGCCAAGCTGCGCGGAGGCCATCGAATTCATTGTCAGGTGCACCGGCGTCCTTGTACACGCCGTGCGCCAGACGTTCGAGCTGTCCAGCCTCGGCAAGACGAGAAAGCGTGAGACGAGTTATGCCAAGCGCATTTGCTTGGGCGGTCGTCACCATGCCCCACTGGTTGGCAGTGATATCCGTCAGCTCTCGAAGTGCATCACCCGCTTTCATACTTTGATTGTATCGATCTGGTAGATACTTTCCAAGCCTTCATTCTCACATAGAAGACGAGGCGCGCCACGTCCTCCCGTCAAGCTCGCCCGGTCCCGAGCCTGCATCTTCATCCTCGCGTGCCACCTGTTTCCGGATTGCGCATTCATACTCGCACTCCTTCGGTGACAACCGGAGGCACGCAGAAGCCCCAACTTCCACGGTAAGTCGCGGAAATTGGGGCCTCCGGTTAGTAACAGGCTATGTTGCCACTAAACTCCCAATAGTGGTCCTAGAAGTCCCAGTCATCGTCTGTAGTAGCTTCGGCCGTTCCGATCACATACGAGCTGCCTGACCCCGAGAAGAAGTCATGGTTCTCATCCGCGTTTGGAGATAGCGCGGCAAGAATCGCGGGATTCACGGCCGTCTGATCCGGGCCAAACAGCGCTTCGTAGCCGAGGTTCATAAGGGCCTTATTCGCGTTGTAACGAAGGAACATCTTGACGTCCTCCGTCAGCCCCATCTGGTCATACAGGGACTCCGTGTAGCCTTCCTCGTTGTCATAGAGGTCCATGAGCAAAGAGTAAGTGTAGTCCTGAAGCTCGGCCCGCCGCTCCGGAGAAGCCTTGGCAACAGCCATCTGGTACTTGTATCCGATGTAGTACCCGTGAACGGCCTCGTCACGGATGATGAGGCGGATGAGATCGGCGGTGTTGGTGAGCTTCACGCGCGAGTTGCCGATCGGCGAGCCGCCGAAGTCGTGCAGCAGCGCCGCCTTCTCGCGGACGGCGTCGGTCACGACGATCTTCTCGCCCTTGAGCAGGCCCCAGTAGCCGTGGCGGTACGCGATGATCTCGACGTCCGGCACCAGAGCGGTGTAGCGCTCGATCAGTCCGCCGACGGCGGAGGAGAGGCAGGGGGCGTAGCCACCGGCGGTCAGGAGTGCGACGCGCTTGACGGTCATGTGGAGGGGACCTTTCGGGTCGGGAGATGCGCAGCGGAGTGCTCCGCGAGGTCGACGGCCCGAGTCTAACGAGGCGCGCCCGAGCGGGGCCGGGACGCCCGGGGCGCGGGGAGTGTGATGTGGAGCCCGTCAGCGCTCGCGGGGCGCGAGCGCCGCGAGAACCTCCTCGTGCAGGAGCCCGTTGGACGCGACGGCATTGCCGCCGAAGGGACCGTCCTCGCCGTCCAGCGACGTGAAGCGCCCCCCGGCCTCCGTCACGATCGGGGCCAGGGCCACCATGTCGTGGAGGTTCAGCTCGGGCTCGGTCGCGACGTCGACGGCGCCCTCGGCCAGCAGCATGTACGACCAGAAGTCGCCGTAGGCGCGGGTGCGCCAGAAGCGCTGCATGAGGTTGAGCATCTGCGGCAGGCGGTCGTGCTCGGCCCAGCCGTGCAGCGAGGAGTAGGACAGGGAGGCGCTGGCGATCTCCGAGACCTCGGAGACGTGCATCTGCGTGGCCGAGGACAGGCGCGAGCCGGTCCAGGCGCCCGATCCCTTGCCCGCCCACCAGCGGCGCGACAGCGCGGGCGCGGAGACGAGGCCGACGACGACCTCGCCGTCCTCGATGAGCCCGATGAGCGTGGCCCACACCGGCACGCCGCGCACGAAGTTCGAGGTGCCGTCGATCGGGTCGATGACCCACTGGCGACCGGTGAGCGTGACATCGCCGCCGAACTCCTCGCCGAGGACGGCGTCGTCGGGGCGGTGGGTGGACAGCAGTTCACGCAGCCGGGATTCGGTGGCGGTGTCGGCGTCGGAGACCGGGGTGAGGTCGGGTTTGGTCTCGATCTGGAGGTCCCCGGCCTCGAACCGGTCCATGGTGAGGTCGTCGGCGGCGTTGGCCAGGTTGAGGGCGAGGGAGAGGTCGTCGGAGTAGTGGGTTCCGGTGGCGGCGGTTCCGGTCGCGGGATCCTGTGCTGGCGTGCTCATGGTGTCCAAGGATAGGCCGCGTGGCCAGCGGGTGCAGTATGCAGGGGTGGGTGTTCGGGGGACGTTTTCAGCATCGAAATGACTCGTTAACGGCCTCGGAAAGAACCTCGCAAAGAACCTCGGAAACAGTCGGGGGGGTTTCCGGTGGGTTTGCTGGTCCACGCAGCATCATCGGCGCCGGACTGTGGGGCGTCCTGCGCCCGTCCGGAACCACCGTGTACGACCGGGTGGCGGGATCACGCGTCGTGCTCGCGTCGTGCTCGCGTCGTGCTCGCGTCGTGCTCGCGTCGTGCTCGCGCCGGCG
>OMJG01001104.1_pt1 | contig 16880 bp, 17 predicted proteins | sample 1646431 | NCBI WGS metagenome assembly OMJG01 (sample SAMN03771674, study PRJEB25209) | food metagenome | isolation source: Cotija cheese | place: Mexico:Jalisco,Michoacan | collected 2011-12-12
ATTTATTCATGGTTGACTGAATTCTCCACCAACGTCATTTGACAAAGAACCAGAAGTAAGAACTTCTAAATTTACTATACACAAAAGAGACTGAAAAGTGGTCTTGAACTGCGAAATAGTGGTCTTGAACCGCGAATTTGATTAAAAAACAAGGTGGACTCAGTTCGTGAAACAGCGGACTCGAAATGGATATTCATGGACTCCAAAACGCGAAATAATCAAGGACTGCAAAGGTGGTACAAAGTAGGTGCAATAATCACCCAACACCAATAAAAATAGCATCAGCATCTTTATAAGCTGATTGATAATCGGTAGTATAGTCAAGTCGACCAGCCGCATAATTCTTCTTCATTAATTCCTGTAGGCCTTCTTCATAGATTGGAGAAACTCCTGATTTCATTGTATTTACTTTATTATCATCTATATCCACACAGGCTACTTGATGACCAACTTCTGCAAAGGTAACTCCCGCTAATAGGCCTACATAACCCGTACCAGCTACTACTATTTTGTACATTGACCTCTTCCCATCCTTTCGACTAAACACCTATTAATAGGGTTAATTAGACCTTTTGATAAATCAATTAATTTAAAGTGGTGTCAGAAACCACGAAATAAACGAACACACTTAGTTGTTGTCCACCCACCAGGGGAAATTTATCCTTTTGAGGGGCCGACCCCTATATCTTTATAAAGACCCACGTGATTGGATATACTCCCCACGAGTCTTAGAACCATAAATTTTGCCCATTCCAAAAGTTTTCACTCAACAAAATCGGGTGGTGACAGCACCAAACTACTATGCCTCCTCTACCTAATTTAAAATTACCCATTTAGAAATTATTTCTTATTTAAATTAAACTTTTTACTCATATTTAAAACTATAAAAATCAGCATAAGATTTAATAAGAGCCCAGTAATACCAAATAGCGCAACTGCTACAATATCGCTATTAAACATTACAAACCCAGTTAAAAGAGCAATACTTCTTATAGCTAATCTTAATAACGTAAAAATCAAAAGGAAGCGTTGTGCTTTAATTACTGGCATTGACCTAACACTTGGCTTATTGATAAATGTTGAAAAGGACGCTAATGCAATCCATCTTGCATACTCACCTGCAACACTCCATCCTTCCCCAAACACAAACTCAAAAAGCCATGGTCCAAAAATAATAATAATTCCAAAAGGGATAATACCAGTGACTACAAGTGCTAGGGTAGCTTTTTTTATTAGTCGGTTTAAATTCTGCCCACTTTTTTCTGCTTCTGAGATACGTGGATAAAACACATCACCAATTGATTGTCCTATCAAAACAGAGGGTAATTCTAACACTATCCTGCCTATACTATAAAACCCTGCTGCTGCTGGTCCAAAAAAAGATGTTAAAAGTAATATTGGTAAACTTTGAGACATCGCACTGAAAAATTCCTCCGGAGCCCTGTATAAAGGAAAATCTTTATGTTTTTTAGCCAGCCTTTTAATTGAATAGTTCTCTTCTTGTTCCTTTGATTTCTCTCTATCATCTGACCTTTTAACAAAAAGTATCATGATAAATGCTTTCAAACCATTTCCAACTGCTTGTATAACAACTAAAGCAGTTGCTGTTGGGTAAAATAAACCAATTCCAGCCTTACTTCCATTTGTAACAATAGAATTTATAAAATTCGCCTTGGCATTAAGTGAAAATTGCTTTGTTCGAATAAGCCATTGTTGGGCAATTTGCATAAGTCCGGAGAATATGAGAACAATCGGTATTAAGTACAAGAAAGATGCTATTTCTTCTATTTGCAATAATTTAACAATACTATTATTAAACAACAACAAGATTATAGTTGTAAGTGAAGCTATTATAAAAGTTATATATAGCGACAGTTTTATTAAACCTTTTGCATTTTCATCACTTTTAGGTAATACTATTGCTACAGGATAAGTCAATGCTGCAACTGGAATGATAATTCTTGTTATGGCAGTAAATGTTCCCATAATACCAAACGCTTCAGGACCATATAGTCTTGTTATAATGGGTGATAATGCCATAGTTACAGCCTGGGCTCCAGCAGCCCCCGTAGCCATGATAACTACGTTTCTTACAAATTGTGATTTTATTAATTTATTAATATTTCTTTTCATTTATTAACCTCGCAAGTCATAAAAACATTTCAAAGATCTTTTTACATTTAACTCTGAATACTAATTTAATATAAATATTTAGGTGAGGAATCTTTTAAATAGACCTAAACCTATATAAAAATATTTTCACTAAGTTCCTTATGGTCGCACGATGATACGGATAAAGCTTTACAGCCTCCCACCACTTTTTGATTGCAAATTTTAGTCCATACCTACCTGCGTAATATGGTACAATTAATAATTTTCTTTTGCTATAAATTCTAGGATGAGATTCCAAATAATCAAGATTAAATTCATTTATTTTTTCTAAACCTTGTATTTTATTAGTCAAGTTTGCAGAAATTCTTTCACCATCATGAACATAATAATTAACAAGTGGATTACTAACATAATCCACTTTATACACATTTGATATGCGTAACCATAATTCATAATCTTGTGCTGATTTTAACTGGTTATTAAATATCCCACATGTGTCTAGTGCTTGTTTTTTTACTAAAGCAAAAGAGGTTGAACCAATGAAGTTTCTTTTAATTAATTCACCATAAACCATACCCGATATTCTATGAGATCTGACATCCTTACTTATCTCTTTATTGTTTTTTATAGTTATAGTATAAGAATCGCAATAAACCAAGCCGACATTTTCATCTGAAAACTTTTGTAATTGATACTCTATTTTTCTCGGCAACCACTCATCATCATCATCTAAAAAGGCTATATAATTTCCCTTGGAATTTTTAATTCCTGTATTTCTTGCTGCACACGCACCTTGATTATTTTCATGCTGAATATATTTTACTCGACTGTCATTTAGCTTTTTTATATTAGATTGAATATCTACTTTATTAGTGAATTCTTTAGAATTATCATCAACTATAATTAGTTCTAAATTATTATAAGTTTGATTCAAAACACTATTAATTGCCTTTGACAATGTGGCAAACGATCTTTTATATGTTGTTATAATAACACTTACTAGTTCATCCAAATCCTCACACCCTTTTTACATTCCTCTATTTGTTTAAATCTTTTATTCCTAATTTACAGTAATTCCCTTTGCATTTCACATTCACTATAGTTCTGTAGATTTCTGACATACTTTCATTTTGTAGGATTGCCCTTAAGTAGCCCTCAAGAGTAATCAAAAGTTCATTCTCAAGTTTATTAAACATAAAAGGTTCATACATAATAGTATACTTTTTCAACTATTAATTAAGCCCAACACAATAATTGTGTTTATAGATAATTGGTTGATACTCTTCTGCACTATTTTTCTGCATACTTTTGTAAATATGAAGGTGTATAACTAAAATGTTCTTTCCCCATGTATAAAACAGTAACAAACTCAGTCTAATGCTGATATGATCAAGACTTTCCGAGTAACCAATTACTTTTACTTCCTTACCTAAATGTCTTATATATTCTTATGCGTTCTCAAATATCATACTTTCTTTTTACAATAATACATATATTTTGAAAACGAATTATAATATCCGAGTATATTTCTTATTGTTCTTTAAAGTTACTTTTCTATTTAATATTAGTATTAACAGTAGAGGTAAAGTTGGAACTATAAAAGACGCGAAAAGACTTTGTGTATTCAAACCCATACTCATTGATAATCTTAACCCCAAATACATATAAATAAATACAAACTCTAATCTTAATTCACTTTGTAATAAACTATCTAACTTAATAATCAACCAATGACAAATAATAGTAAAAAGAGGCGCTAAGATAAAGCCAAAATATGTGTATCCAATACCAACTAATGGCATAACAAGGGTCGGCATTGTGCCTCTATAATTATAAGTATTGAAGTACATATTTATTCTATCCTGTTGATCTATAAAATTCGATACAAAGGGAATTGAACCTAGAAAGTCATTTAGTAAAGTTTCTATTGATATATTTGGAAAATAGTCCCTTACATTTAATGATTGCGCCACAATTCTTGGTCCCGAAAAGTACGATTGAAATTGTGTCGACATATCCAATAGAACATCTTTAATTGGACTTGCAGAGTCTTGTATTACCCACCAAAATTTATACATCGAAACACTTATAATAGAGGGAATTAATATAGAAATCGTCCCTATTATCACTGTTCTTTTATATTTTGGATATAATCGTATAATTACTATAATTCCACTTGTTGCCATAAATATCATTGTCCATCTACTAGTACCAGTGAATGAAGCTATAAAAACAATAAAAATAATAAAAGAAATAATGAAACTCGGAAATTTTTTTTCATACTTCTTAAGTATGGATAATAATAATAGAAATGCCAGACATTTAAATAATATAGATATTATTCCTATTACCCCATCAACCTGCGTATCATATACAGCTTTAGAGAAATCTTCATCAATAAATAAAACTTGACTTGGTATAATAGAATTTGGAAAATTTATTAAAATAGCGAGAAAAAGTAACACGATTGTCGTTATTATAAATTTATTATTAAGGAAGCTATAATTTTTAGAATATATTACAGTTTTTCTTTGACTATATTTATATATTGCAATATAAATAACAATAAATACCATTATCATTTCATATATCATTAGTACAATTGCTGTATTCATTTCACCAGTCAATGGATTGGGTCCATATGCGGACCGAAATTCCTGAGGTGATATTGCTATACTAAATGGTGTCACTACATATCTTATATAAATAAATATTTGTCCTGAATAAAAAAGTGGACCAAACTTATAACCAGTATTTAAAAATGCTTTTAAAAAGACAAATAATAACATAGAATATGCCGATGGAAGTAAAAAGATATTATTATATTCATTATCAATTTCAATTAACATTATTCCGAAAGTTGTTATAACACCTGTAATAATTAAAATTAAAAAGAATATTTTACTACTCTTGTTATTTTTCGTTACAACTGCACTTATATCCCCAAAAGTCAATACCTTTCCTCCTACTTTACAATTTTTACTCTTTGGAGTGAAAAAAGCCTGATTTAACTTGAATCAAATATATTTGGTTGTAGGTATCTACTAAAAGTATCTAAACTACTATTTTATCTAAAAACACCTTCCATAATCATACTAATTTACTACTTAGAATGTACTGGTGTCGAATGGTAATTATCTTTTCGATAATTGATAATTCTCATAATATCCTATTTTGAACTTTTAAAATCACTCAGGAACTTTTGACGATGGATTTCTAAAGTATTTTTATCATACTTTCTTGCTTCCACAAAATTCCTTTTTGCTTGAGATATCATAACTTCTTTGGTCATTTTTTGTATAATAGAACATATCTCATTAATATTATCCCTGGTGTTACTAAAAATAAAATTATTTTCTAATAGCTCGGGAATACCAGCAGTATTTGCTCCAAAGGCTGGAAGTCCAACACTCATTGCTTCTATAAGAGCACGTGGCATTCCTTCTTGTTTACTAGGTTGAGAATAAATATCAATTTTTCCTAACCATTTAAATACTTCATTATGTGGTAAAGGACCTAGAAATTTGACTTGATTTGAAACACCATACTTGTCAGCAATAGATTTTAAGTATGAAGGATCTCCTCCACCAACTAATTGATATTCGAAGTTAGTAATTCCCTGTTTTTTTAACTTTGCCAGTGCTTCTATAACGAATTGTTGCCCCTTATATTTTACATTTACTGCTGCAGTAGTACCAATGATTAAATTAGCACTTTTATTTAAATCAGAAATTCTTTGTAACCGATTATCAAGAGTATTTTCATTAAATTTAATCAATTCTACATCTGAACTACTTAAAGATATTCCTTTTGTTGGATACCTTTTCTGTAAAAAGTTATTTGTTACATATATCGAATATTTTGCATTCCAAACAAGTTTTTTTGTATTAAAGTATTTAAAAGGTGCCAATAATTTCCCTTTAAAGCTATGATTCCAAAGAGCATCCCAAGGACATGCTACAACCTCTACCAAATAAGGCTTTTGATATTTTTTTGCTTCTGATATTGCTAGAGAACCAATGGAACTTGGTAACCTCGCTATCAGCGAATCACTATTTTGAATTTGTTTATTAATAATTCTTTTTGCTTCAACTAATTTATATAACGTACTAATAGATTTGAAATCTGGAACTTCTACAAATCTAACTCTTTTCGTTGATGCAAGAGTAAGATTTTCATTATAAGCATCTATTTTTTTTTGTCTACTTAAGACTATAACTTCTTCGAAAACAGAAGTGTATCTTTCTAAAACCTCTTTAGACAAACTACCTGTACTATAATACTGGTTATTAAAATTACAGAGGACATGATCATGTGCAAAAATCAGCTTCATTTTTTATTTCCTTTCAGTAATGATTTTTGAAATAACTCTTCCCACCATTTACAGCACCTATGGTGATACCATCCAATTCACTTTATTTCCAACCAGAAGACATTTCCAAAGTCACAAGATATAAATGTGTTAATATGTTTATACATTGAAACTATATTTACAATCCCTGAGCCAATGTAGTAAGAACATAATATTTATGACTAAAAGCGAATGTTGCCTGAATATACTAGAGTTATACTCAATATTGTGTAGTTAAACTTAAATATATTATTTTCTTTGAGTGTTTTCTATCTCTGATATATATGCATTTACTACAATATTCCTATCAAATTCTTTTTTTACTTTTTCCCGACCTGAAAGTCCCATTTTCTTTTTAGCTTCATAATCTAGATTAATAAATTTTTTAATTTTATCTATTAGATCTTTGCTATTTTTTTCCTCTATTAGATAACCAGTTTTTCCATCATCTACAATCTCTTGACAACCAGGTCTATTTGTAGTGATTACAGGTCTCCCACAAGCTGCACTCTCCAATAATACATTAGACATCCCTTCAGGATAATAAGTTGGATGTATTGTACAATGTGAAAACTTATGAAATTCTCGAACATCATCTTGTCTTCCATGATAAGTAACAATTCCTTTTTTCTCCATGTCATTTAGGATACCAATATAATCTTCATCACAATTTCCAAGAATGTGAAATACAGTGTTAGGATATTTTTTCTTAATGTATTCAGCTGCTTCCAAGTACTGATCTATACCCTTTTCTTTCATTATTCTTGCAATAAATAGAAATTCAACTTTTTCGTCACTTGGATAATCCAATAAATTAAAGTGTTCTAGGTTAACACCAGATCCTGGAATTAAACGATGCTTATTTACTGCAATATTCTCATTTATAAAAAAGCGTTGGTTTTCTTCATTTTGAAAAAACAAACTGCTTACACCCTTTAATGCAGTACGATATAAAAATAAGGAAACTTTTTGTAATATGCCCCTATTTTCCACCACTGTCCCTAGCCCCGTAATATTTGCTATATAAGGAACATCCAATACTCTACAAACAATACCACCATAGACATTAGGTTTAATCGTATAAGTTAGGACAACATCAGGTTTAATCTTTCTTACCACTTTAAAATAACTGATTAATAGTTTAGTATCTGTAATTGGATTAGTTCCTCGCCTATCTAAAGGTGTCTCTATACATTTACATCCCATATCAGTAAAATATGACATTTTCTCATGTGGAGGTGATGCGATATATACTTCATATCCTTCATCAAGTAATTTTTGTATTAGTTCTCTACGAAAACTGTAAATACCTAAAATATGATTTGCTAAAACCAGAACTTTCTTCACAAGTCTATTATCCCCCTAAGAGTTGTCAACGTCCTTCCTTACATCGCCTAAATGCTTACTAATATCATCCGGTCGTGTAAACTCTACCTTCTCTGTTTTTAAAACCACTAACACAGTCTTTAAAATTATTTTAATATCTCTTAAAAATGTTACACGATCAACATAATCTAAATCACATTGGATTTTTTCTTCCCAACTCAGACGATTCCTACCACTCACTTGAGCGTGGCCTGTTAAACCTGGTCTAACCTCCAAACGTCTTACTTGTGTAGAATTATACTTTTCCACTTGATATTGCAAGGTTGGCCTAGGTCCTACAATTGACATATCACCTATAAATATATTAATAAGCTGCGGAAGTTCATCCAGGCTAGTTTTCCTCAAGAAGTTTCCCACTTTTGTTATTCGGTCATAGTTTTCAATTGGTGTTCCATCTTCATAAAAGCTATCTTCAAATGTCAGCATTGTTCTGAACTTATAAATTTTGAATGGCTCTTTATCTTTTCCAACTCTTTTCTGCGTAAAAATCACAGGCCCTCTAGTATCTACCCTGATCGCTAAGGCAATAACTAAAAATACTGGAGACAAAACTAACAAAGCCAATCCACTACAAATGATGTCCATTACTCTTTTAAAAAACTTTCTATAAATCATTTATTCACCCTCACCAGTCAGTTAAAATACATTAATTAATTATTTCATTTAAATATTCTTTTCTAACGGTTTTAAGAACTTCTATATTTGAGATATAGTGTGAATTATAATTTTTCTTTTGCTCTTCAACAATTTCATTAAAATTCTCTGTAATAAAGTCTAATGTTTCAAGATAATCCAATCTTAAGTAAAACCTTTCATCAAAGTTAGTACCGTTTAAAGCAAGCCTTAACATCCCGCAATTCTTGTTATAGTAATATCTTTTATCACCCATGACATCTTTCAAAACGCTAATGGTTGGCGTTTCTGTTCCTAACGCAACTACCAAAGCATGATACCTGGAACTAACCACCAACTTCGCATTTCTAATTAACTCTACCGCATCTTGGATTGGAAGGTACCCCTTCTTAGTTATATCCACATACTCATAGTTATCAAGGATTTCATTAAGATACAATGCTTGTTGCATACCACCATGCTCTAAATTAAGTGGTAGAAAGACTATTTCTAAACCATATCGCGCATACATTTTGTTTGAAAAATCTTTAAAGTTATTAATGTTCTCTTTAATAAAATCTAAAGGTAAGTAGGTTTCCATGACAATATAATCTTTACTTTTAACTGATGTAGTTATTTGTTGTTCTAGAATCCTATCGTTTATTAAAAATAGGTCATCCGGAATATTTTTAATATCAATGTCTTTTACTCCAACTTGTCTAGCCCACATTGGAGAATACAAATTATCGCGGCATCCAAAAGTTACATTACTCAATGCGTTAAATAAGGTGGCAAAAAACTCTGAATCCTTTGCAAATGGCCCATAACTGTTACCTGTAAACATTATTTTTTTATTTAATTGGTTCGCTACTAGTATTGGTGAAATGATTTTTATTAACCTTACTATTCTATGAGGCATACTCCACAGACCGTTAAAATAACCTCCACCATTTACTATCAAAACATCAATATTTTCTATTTTCTCTCGTAGTTCATCGTAATTACTAATCATTGATAACATTTCAATTGGCGTTAATGTATAATCATCTTTTATACAATTACTATTTTCATTATTGAGTTTAACCTCAACTATATTTACATTATAATCATTTAGATAATCCTCTTTTATAGTCCTAAGGAAATCATTATCATATGAAAATAGAGTAATGTCTTTAATATCTAAATCGTAGATATTATTAATGAGCATTGCATAATCACCAAAATTAACATCAGCGAATGGACCGGTAATTGCTATTCTTTTAGAATTTGTATTCATAAATGATCTCCCATCATTAAGAGTTTATAAATTGAGCACATCATTAATCTCTTTTAAAGAGGAAATAGTGATATCCTCTTTTACACCTTGAAAATACTCGCTGGTAGCATAAACGCCATTTTCTCGTTTTACCCTTATAGTTTTAATAGGATATATGCTACTTATATAAAAATCCTTTTTAGGATTATCCCCAATATAAACCATTTCATCATACTCAACGTCTAAGACATGTTTCATAATTTCAAATGGTTTGGGATGTGGTTTCCAAAATTCTCTTCCCAACTCATCTGTAACAATAATATTATCGAAATAATTACTTGCTCCAACTGCTTTGATCTTTTGCTGTTGGGCATTTAGATAACCGTCTGTTATTATTCCTGTTTTAATTTCTTTATTCTTCAAGATATCTAAAAATGGTAATACATCATCAAAAAACACGATTTTAGGCAAATGATTGCGATATTCTTCAACAAAATATAGAATGTCGTTTCTCGTGTAATTAAACTCAAATTTTTCTAGAAGTCTATTAAAAACGTTTTGGGAGCTTTCACCTAACAATTTTAGAAGTAGTTCATAAAGTTCTTTTTCATCTTTGTCTAATTTTCTACCTAATATTTTCGATATATGTTTATAACCACTTTTAATATATTCTTTTTCCGAAATAAGAGTATCATCTAAGTCAAATAATACTGCTTTCGCCTTCACCATCTAACTAGCTCCATATTTTTATCTAAGGTGATGTCATCAATTATTTGCATGTTTTCATCTATACAGATACTGCTGTCAAATCTAAGGAACATAATATTGTCCCTGTAATTTTCGTTATATTCTAGTTTGTGTCCCATCAATAATTTAAAGATGTTTTTACATGAATCAGCACCACACTGAATACTCATTGGAGCTCCTCCTCCAAATCGGGGGTTTACTTCAATATACTTTATTCCATCCTTTGTTTTCATAAGTTGGACTGTAATATGTCCGATGGGTTTTAGTATCTTCATCAAACGACTTACATCTTTTATAATTTCTTGATCCTTTATAATTTTCCCCTTAGAAATCTCTCCACTCCGAGTAGCTATTCTAAGGCGTGGAACAACTGTGATTACATTACTTTCAAAGTCTAGGAAAACATCAACTGTAAACTCTTCACCTTCCATAAAATCTTGGATAATAGGCTTATCTATTAAATCTCTATAAGTATCTAATTCCTTTCTATTATTCACTTTAAATGTATTAATACTAGAACTCCCAGATATAGGTTTTATAAATAACGGATACTCAATACTACTGCTTGCTAATTCCTGATCAGAGTACATTTTTGGTATGCCAAATCCATTAGCCTCTAAAAAGTTCTGAGTGTTTATTTTATCTCTACAAATTTCTATAACGCTAATATCCGAAATTAGTACTTTGGCATTTGTTTCATTTTCTATATACCTTTTATTCTCTGCAAGTAATAATAAATCTGTATCTATGGTTGGAATTATAATAGTAATGTTTTCTTCATTACACACTTCAATAATAGAAGAAATATAGTTAGGCTCATTGATACGAGGTAATTTGTATGTTCTATCGGCAAAGTATAAGGCTGGTGCCGTTTCAGAACAGTCACCTGCCACAACCATGCTATTAATATTTAATTTTTGTCCTGCTTTTTTAAAAGCTTGTACTAATTCTACTCTTCTTCCGGCACTTAGGATTAGAACATTAATCTCTTTCATTTTAAATTCTTCACCCTTTCTTATTTTCTCCATAGCCCTTTAATAGTCTCCACAACTCTTTCTAAGTCCTCGTCCGTCATCTTCGTATCAGAAGGCAAACATACACCATTCTCAAACAATTTCTCCGATACATCCGTTCCAACGAAATTATACTTCTCAAAGAATGGCTGCATATGCATTGGCTTCCACACAGGTCTTGATTCAATATTTTCTTTTTCAAGAGATTCCATTATGTCGATTGGTCTTACCTTACCTGTCAAAGTCATCGAGCTTAACCAGTAGTTTGGTTCATTCCACTCATTACTTGGCATAAATTCAATGCCTTCAAGTCCACCAAGCTCTCTTTTATAGAACTCAAAAATGTAGTTCTTCTTGGCAACTCTTAGACCTAGTACTTTAAGCTGCCCTCTACCAATCCCTGCAACCACATTGCTCATCCGATAATTAAATCCTAATTCACTATGTTGATAATGCCTTGCTTGATCTCGGGATTGAGTGGCCCAAAATCTCGCCTTAGCAATTCGTTCTTCATTGTTTGAAACAAGCATCCCACCACCAGAAGTTGTGATAATCTTATTTCCATTAAAAGAGAAGATGCCATAATCTCCAAAAGTCCCTGTATGCTTACCTTTATAGTAAGTACCCAAAGACTCAGCAGCATCTTCTATTACCGCAACATTATGTTTCTTGCAAATTTCCATGATCTTATCCATATCAGCAGATAAGCCATATAAATGAACAACAATGACTGCCTTTACTGCAGGATATTTCTCAAACGCTTCTTCTAATGCTTTTGGGCTCATATTCCAAGTTTCATAATCACTATCGATAAATACAGGAATAGCATTTTGATAGATGATTGGATTTGCAGTAGCAGAGAAAGTTAGTGTTGGACAGAATACAATATCCCCTTCCCCGACTCCCGCTGTTTTAAGAGCTAGATGAATAGCAGCTGTTCCTGAAGACAGTGCTGCAGCAGCTTTAGAACCAACCATCTCAGCAAGTTCTCTTTCAAATCCATTTACGTTTTCACCAAGGGGTGCAACCCAGTTTGTATCAAAAGCTTCCTTAACATATTGCATTTCATAACCTTCATCACTCATATGTGGTGAAGAGAGGAATATTCTTTCTTTCACTTTTCTCGATTCCATTTTATAGACTTCCTTCCCTAGTTAAGTTAATATTTTAGTAGATTAGGACTTATTTAGAAGAATTTCCTTCTAACCAACTATTAAACTATTAAAATTGTTATCTACTACTGATAGCCACCTCGTAATATCTATTCAATCTAACAACTAAATAAGAAATAGATTTTCTCGTATTTACCACCCTAAACCGAGTTTCTTCATATTACATAGACCATTCAATCGATCTATAATTTTCACTAAAATCGCCTCAAACTCTTATCCACAAGGTTTCTAGCGTTCAATCTAACTTCGATAGTCAGTTCGTTCTATTCATCCAATTATAACCATGGAACTTTTTCAGGTTCAATTTGTCTTTCATCTACTTTAGGGTGCGTTGAACATGTAATTTGGTCATCAACGTATGTATAGATGCCATGACCTGGACATTGTTCTAACTGATTGTTATCCATTTAAACTGTTATAGTCATAACAGAATTCTCATAGAGCATTAGCCGTTCATAAACATCTTCGATCAGCTGCTGATTGCTGTGACACGCTTTTTCCTCAGCCCTTGCTATGACGGAGCCGATCGTGGGCACACTTATTGCTAGGATGATCCCTAGTATCACAAGCGTTGCAAGTAGCTCAATCAAAGTAAAGCCGTCATTTATCTTGATTACTTTTTTTGCATCTGATCCATCTCCTAAAGACATAATGAAAGGCCCCAACTACTTGAGGTAGTCAAAGCCAATACGCGTTTATGCATAGACTATAGATGACGACTCTTGCTGTTTTTTTTCATTCAATTTTATTTTATTATTAGCGAACGCAACAAGCTGTTTTTTTAACTCGTCATCTGATAAGTGTTCTAGACTTCCAACAAAGTTTAACACCTCGTTTAGTGGTGCGTTAGTAACTTTACCAATAAATATTTTTTCGTAAACTTGTTTCTTTGTGTTTTCACTTTTACTTAAGAGTTCTTCATAAAGCTTTTCACCCGGACGAATGCCAGATTCAGTAATTTTGATATCTTTATTTTTCGCTCCACTTAGCTGGATCATTTGTTTAGCTAGATCAACAATCTTGACAGGTTCCCCCATATCCAAGACGAAAATTTCACCACCCCTAGCCAGTGAGCCTGCCTGAAGCACTAAACGGCTGGCTTCTGGGATTGTCATAAAGTAACGGGTCATTCTAAAGTCCGTGACTGTAATTGGCCCGCCTTTTTTGATTTGATCTTTAAAGACAGGGATGACACTGCCACGACTGCCTAGAACATTACCGAAGCGTACGGCCACAAAGTTTGTTTTGCCCTCTTCGTTTAGTCCAGTAACGATCATCTCCGCAATTCGTTTCGTTGCGCCCATGACGTTTGGGGGATTGACTGCTTTATCAGTCGATATCATCACAAAACTTTGCACACCGGCTGCTTTAGAACCTTCAGCCATATTCTTAGTGCCGTAGACATTATTCTTAACAGCTTCTGTCGGATTGTATTCCATTAAAGGCACATGCTTGTGTGCTGCCGCATGATACACGCGATCTGGTTTGTACTGTTCCATCACTTTAAAAATACGATCACGGTCCTGTATGTCCGCAATAACAGGTACTAAGTCGATATTATTTTTATCCGCGAAAGGTTTCAACTCTCTGTTAATTAAATATATAGAATTTTCTCCGTGACCTAAAAGCAGGATACGTTTAGGAGAGAAACGTATAATCTGGCGACATATTTCTGATCCGATAGATCCGCCAGCTCCAGAAACTAGAATAGTTTGTCCAGACAACTGGGTAGCGATTTTTTCCATATCAAGTTTAACTTCATCTCGACCAAGTAAATCAGTTACATCGATCTCTTTAAATTCATTTACTTCATATGTACCCTGGACCATATCTTCTACTGATGGCATTTGATTCACTTTGATTGATGTGTTGCTACAATAAGAAACGATTCGTTCCAAGTTTTCAGATGTAAGTGAGGGAATCGCTATGGTTACTTGGTCAATATCGTATGTATTAATCAGTTTTTCGATCTCTTTTGTATTCCCCAAGACTGGAACACCGAACACAGTAGTATTTTTCTTATTATCATCGTCATCTACAATACCGACAAATTTAATTTCAGGATTGTGCTGAAGATTTCTAATGAATAAACTGCCACCTGCCCCTGCCCCAACAATTAAAGTTCTAAGTTTCGTCAGGTCTTCTGATTCATTCATTTTTTCTTTTTTTAACTGGTGTTCCATAAGTATTCGCCAACCGACGCGACTCGCTGGAATGATCATAACTGTAAGCAAGTACCATAAAAACAAAAAGCGTAAACTGAGAGGGGTGTACAACATATTGAACAGATCACTAACTAGAAAAGAAATTGATACGATCAGTATATGTACAAGGGTTTCTTTTATACTTGTATAACGATTGATCTTGTTAAACAATCTAAAATAATACGCCAGTCCAATGTAAACACCAGTAATGCTTAAGAATGGCCCAAACATAGAAGAAATCTCCAATTCTACTAGAGGACTTAAGAATAAATATGAAAATAAAGCAGTTAAATAAATAATAGAAATGTCTAGCGTAATCAATATAACTCTTTTCATTCTTCGATTCATGTTACTATCAATCCTTTCTATTATAATTTGTATTTATTTTAACAATTTATTTATTGTAGCTATTACACTAGGTAAAACATCCTAGTTGCGAATCGTAATTCTTTGCATTGATTAATCAAATGGGTTCATGATTGTATTCTTTTTACAACTATGAATATGTCCATTTAGCTTTAAAGTTCCTAAGGTAAATTCTGAAGTTATTAGTATTGACTATGTTTTATAGTGAAATGTAGTTAATATAGATAAAAATTTCTCGACATCATTTTTTACTAAATAGAATAAACTAGTCAGCACTACCCCACTTTTATTTCGTGGTAAAACAAGTAAAAAAACTATATTTTTTAGTTTATTCTTCTCCATAGTAATAATAGTAATTATCTTCTGATTTATCCACCTTATTTAATACTGCTCCTAATACATTTGCTTTTACATTTTCAAGCATTTCTTTAGATTTCAAAACTTGGTCTTTATTCACTTCTCCTTGAGGAATGACAAACAAAACACCATCTACTTTTGAAGCCATTACTTGTGCATCAGTCACTGCCAGTACTGGTGGCATATCAAAAATAATTAAGTCAAAATATTTGTACATTTCATTAATTGCATTGGTCATGGTTCTTGATGACAATAATTCAGCAGGATTTGGCGGGATTGCTCCACTAGTTAATAAGTATAATCCCTCTGTGTGAGTTCTATAGATAATATTTTCAAGACTAGTCCCTTTATCAGTTAACAACCTAGTCAATCCATCACTATTTTTAATATTAAAAGTTTTATGGACAGTTGGTTTTCTCAAATCAGCATCTACTAATAGAACCTTTTTATCTTCTGATGCAAAGGTGGCAGCTAGGTTAGCTGAAACAGTTGATTTACCTGAGGAAGGTCCGGCGGAAGTGACTACAATTGATTTCAATGTTTCATCGACCATTGAAAATTGTATATTCGTTCGGATGGTTCTGAACTGCTCCGAGACTACAGAGGTTGGTTTGTTGACCACTACCAATCCGGGTCTTTCATTATTAATTTCTTGTTTTTTTCTATTAAATAGCATGAATACTCTCCTCTATACCCTTGATCTTGATGCACGGGACTCGTTTGTTCTTTGCGAAAGTGACGGACGAGTGTCAGATTTAAGCTCTTCTTGAGACATTATAGAAATGCGTCCCAAATTACTCCAACCTAATTCATCAGTAATAAATTTTTCTTCTTTTACAGAAGTGTCCAAAAATTCCAATAAAAAGGCAACCCCTACTCCAATCATCCCACCTAATATAATACCAATAGCAAGGTTTAATAAATTATTAGGCGAAACTGGATCGGTATTTGCGACTGCTTCAGATATAACTGTTATATTATCCACGTTCATAATGGATGGTAAATTCTCTTGAAAAACTGAAGCGGTTGTATTGGCAATTTCTGCAGCAGTATACGGGCTGTCACTAGATACTTGAACCGAGAATACTTGAGAGTTATCTGCAGTGGTCACACTGATTTGATTTTTCAAACTATCAGTAGTTGCATCTAAATCTAACTCTTCGATAACTGGATCAAGTATTACTGGGTTTCTGATAATATCAGAGTATGTATTGATTAACTGGACATTTGTAGTGATATCGGATTGCTGTATCATTTCTGTTTCTTGTGTTCGATTAACTAATAATTGTGTTGTTGCACTATAGC
>OMJG01001105.1_pt1 | contig 16855 bp, 14 predicted proteins | sample 1646431 | NCBI WGS metagenome assembly OMJG01 (sample SAMN03771674, study PRJEB25209) | food metagenome | isolation source: Cotija cheese | place: Mexico:Jalisco,Michoacan | collected 2011-12-12
AACAAAAACCAGGCAATCTAATGATTACCTGGTAGACATTACTCATCAGTCCTATTTGACGAAGAGCCATAATAAAAAAAGACGTGACCATGACATCACGCCTCTTCTATGTTAGTTTGAATTGTTTGAATAGTTGATTGAAGTGTTTAAACGTATTGCAATTCTGCTACTTCTGAATTTTTGAAAGCAGCATCAATTGTACCACCACCTAGACATTCTGGACCGTCGTAGAATACAACTGCTTGTCCAGGGGTGATTGCACGTACTGGTTCTGCAAAAGTGATTTTCGCAGTCCCATCTTCATTGATATCAACATGGACTTGTGTATCTTTTTGACGGTAACGGAATTTCGCTGTGCAATCAAAAGAAGTTGCAGTAAATTCGTCATCGACAAATGATAGGTCACTCGCCATTAAGTAGTCTGCATATAATTTATCGTTGTGGAAGCCTTGGCCAACGTATAAAACGTTTTTAGCTTGGTCTTTCCCTACAACGAACCATGGTTGATCAGATTCGCCACCGCCACCGATGCCTAATCCTTTTCGTTGGCCGATTGTATAGTACATCAAGCCCATGTGGTCACCCATTACAGTCCCATCTTCAGCAATCATTTTACCAGGTTGTGCTGGTAAAAAATTACCTAGGAATTCTTTAAAGTTCTTTTCACCAATAAAGCAAATACCAGTTGAGTCTTTTTTCTTAGCAGTTGCTAAGCCTGCTTCTTCAGCAATTCGGCGTACTTCTGGTTTTTCTAAATGGCCTAATGGGAACATGACACGTTGTAATTGATCTTGTGATAATTGGTTAAGGAAGTATGTTTGATCCTTGTTATTATCTAAACCACGTAACATGTGCACTTTGCCTTTAGAGTCGCGTTCAACTTGCGCGTAGTGGCCAGTTGCAACATAGTCAGCCCCAAGTTCTAATGCATAGTCTAGGAAAGCTTTAAATTTAATTTCCTTATTACACATTACGTCCGGGTTGGGCGTCCGGTCACGTTTGTATTCATCTAAGAAATAAGTGAATACCTTGTCCCAATATTCCTTTTCAAAGTTAATCGAGTAATAAGGAATACCGATTTGCGCGGCTACTGCGGCAACGTCTTTGTAATCTTCCGTTGCTGTACAGAAACCATTATCGTCTGTGTCATCCCAGTTCTTCATGAAGATACCGATGACATCATACCCTTGTTGTTTCAGTAATAAGGCTGTTACGCTGGAATCAACGCCACCACTCATACCGACTACCACGCGGGTATTTTTATTTGGATTATTTTCTACCACAACATCACCATCTTTCTGCCATAATTTTACGATTGAAGGTCGTATATTAGGTTGTTAGTAGAGATTATAAAATCACAAGTACAAATTATACAGGCTGTAGCAAAAAAAGCAAGCAATACGCTTACTTTTTTCGAGTACATTTATCTACTATAGTCTATACAATTTCTTCAAGGATACCCATAGTGACCATATCCGCTTGTAACCGTTCAACCGCTTCTTGCAGTGGTGCCATCGAATCGTTTTTATAAACATTCACCACTTGCATACCGTTCAAATTAGTCACAGTCATAGAAAAACCATCAAGGCTGCTATTCACTTTCATTTTGAATAAAACTTCGCGACTATCATTAAAGGATGCGGTTACTACGCGTTCGAATTCAAAGTTCCCTTGTTTACCCTCTTGGAATCCGTAGTCTCTAAGGGTATATTTCTTCACTGTATCGGCTAGTTTAAATTTCTTACTAGCCCCTTTCAACTGGACACTTGCTGTCATTGCCATAATCTGTTCCCCTCCACTAAAAATAACTATTTAATTGAAGCAAAAATATCTAAAATTTGATCAATATCTGAAAATTCAGTTGGTTCCCCAAAAGAAAGTCGTAAACTTTCTGCGATTCGCGGCGAATCTGCCCCGTACATAGACACAAGCACGCGTGATGGTTCAAGTGAACCTGCTGTACATGCTGACCCTGCTGATAAGTAAGCATCTCTTAAATCTAGCTTAATTAAAACTTGATCAGATGGGTGACCTGGCCAATAGATATTTAAGACATGGGCCAATTCTGCTTCAGCCGGACCATTGATTTGGAAGTCTAACCCACGTTCCCGAGCACCCTCCAAGAAATGTTGACGCAAGGCCTTTAAGTGGTCTTGATGCTTGTCCATATTGTAAAATTGTTTTTCGATGGCTTTTGACATGCCTAAGATTAATGGCAAGGCCTCAGTCCCAGCCCGATGTTTGTTTTCTTGGTTACCGCCGCGTACATAAGCAGCAAAATCCGCCTTAGCATTACGATAATACATAAAGCCTATTCCTTTTGGCCCGTATATTTTATGAGCAGACATAGACAAGGCATCGATGTGCATTTTTTCCACGTCTAAAGGAATATTCAAATATGTTTGGACAGTATCTGTATGGAAGAAAATATCCTTTTCATGTAATAAATCGCCAATAGCTTGAATGTCTTGCAAGGACCCAACTTCGTTATTGCCGGCCATAATGGATACCATAATCGTCTCTTTTCGGATGCTTGTTTTCAATTCTTCAAAGTCAATATGACCTTCTTCGTCGAATTCTAGATAAGTCACTTCAAATCCTTGTCTTTCAAGGTGACGCATAGTCTGGTAGACAGAAGAATGTTCTGCAGCGGTGGTAATTAAATGTTTACCCTTTTCCGCTAAACGCACAACAGTTTGGTTGATGGCTGAATCATTGGACTCGGTCCCACCAGACGTAATGATAATATCATCTGCATCGGCGTTAAGGGTACGCGCAATTTGTCTGCGGACGCCTTCTACCTTCTGCTTAGATTCACGCCCAATCTTATACAAACTTGAAGCATTACCGAAATCATCATGCATGGCATTTGTAATGACTTCAATGACTTCTGGGTCAACTGGTGTTGTTGCGGCGTAATCTAAATAAATGCCTTTCATTATTTTCCTCCCGTAAATTTTGTTTTCTCTGGGAATAGGAAGCTTAACAGGTCCTTAGTGATCCGTTTGCCCTCTCCCACTGCTGGGTATATGTGCATCATCATCATTGGGTTAAAATTGGCTTCAATTAATGCATAGTTGTCTGCTGTAGCGGGTTGGTTGATGTCTTCAATCATCAAGTCTAATCCGGTAATATTTACCCCTAAAACAGCCGCCATCTTCACAGCAATTTCCTTATAAGAATCATGCATATCGGCTAAGACTTCAATAGAATCTCCACCTGTTGAAATGTTTGAATTCTCTCGTAATATGACTTGTTGCCCTTCAGGAACCACATCAGTCGGTGTAAAGCCTTGTTGTTTCAAGGTGTTCACTTCAATATCCCCTAATTGGATGATTTCTAGTGGCGAACGATGGTCCCGTCCTCGTTTAGGGTCTTTATTCTTGTCAGCGACTAAATCTTCAACTGTTGACTGACCGTCTCCAATCACATTAGCACCAACACGGTTGACAATAGACAGCACTTCCCCTTCTTGAACGTAAAAACGGTATTCAGTGCCAAAGGCAAAGTCTTCGATTAAAACAGTATGGTCTTCTTTAAAGGCGATATCTAAAGCTGCCTTAAATTCGTCAGCCGTCGCGCCTTTCTTAAAGATTGAAATCCCAATTCCCATATTCGTTGATTTTGGTTTAATCACAAAGGCCTTGTCTTGGTATAAGGCGGCTACTTTCATTGCTTCACCAAATTGATTGAACTCTAGACTTTTTGGCACATGAATGCCGTGCTCAGCTAATAAGGCCTTAGTGACTACCTTATTTTCCATAACATGGTGGCCAATATAAGGGTCTTTGCTAGTAATGTTAGCATTCTTCACGATTTCCTTGTGGTTCTTGTATTTTAGACGCAGCATCTGGTCATCCCGGTCCAAAATATCCATTTGGTAGCCTTCTTGGATGGCATCAAACATTAGAATCTGGGTTGATAATTCCATATCTTCAAAGCCACCTAAAGCATAAGGTTTAGCCCAGGCTGACTCGTAGACCTCTTCCGCGAAATGACGCCCTGCTTCTAAGTAGCCATCAATATCTTTCATAGTCGTCATCATTTGGCCAGCTGGCGTTAATGATGGGTCTTTCATCCGGTCTACCATTAATTGTGTCGTTTCAATAACTGATTGATCAGCTTCAATCGCCACTAACATGTCTTGCATGTCTTGCAAAATAGCTAACCCTTCATCCATGGCTTGCGTTTTTTGGAAAGTTTCTTCTTCAGCAACTTTAGTTTTCAAGTCAATCCCGTAATGAACATCTGCCATATTAGCATCTTTACAGGACCAGACTAAGTACAAGATGAAGTATTTCATAAAGTCAATGTCAGATGCTTTAATCCCGTAAGCGGCATCCGGTTGAATATCTAACAGTCTAAATTCTAGGTACTCAATCCCTTTATTCAGTAAAGACCGAGCTTTGTTGGCACCACGTAATCGAACATTTGAGTAAAATTCTTTCTCAGCGATTAAACGGCCCTCAGTCACGTTGGCCTCTAATTGCGTCACATAATCCTCTAAATTGTCATAAGTAAAGGTCACGTCATCCTTATTGATATATCCTAGACGTGAGTTTCGAAGCGACCGCACTGGGTGGTCAAACTTATCTGATGGCACACGGAAAAAGCTATCATCCGCAATTGGTGCCGCCCCAAATAAATAAACTAAAATCCACTGGTAGCGCAAGAAATTACGAGATAAACGTAGGTAAAAATCAGATTGGAAATCTTTTAGCGATTGGCTATTGCCGTCTATTTTTTTCGCTTCTTCATGGACTAGTTGAATGAAAGCAGGTGAAATCTGCATATTATAGTGAATACCAGAAATCATCTGCAATTTTTTACCGTATACTTCTACTAAATAGTCCCGGTAGTCAACAGCAGCTGGGTCTTCTAAATCGGCCACTTCAATCAAATCATCCGCCGGCAAGGCAGGTGGCATTGAGTATGGCCAGATTCGTTCATTTTCCGTTAATGACTCAATCGCCACTTCATGTATCGCTTGCAACCATTCCATGACATGGTCCGCAGAATAAACTGGTGGAGTCACCAATTCTAATTGAGATTCCGCAAAGTCCCGTTGAATATAAAATGATGACGTTGACCCATCCACTTTTTTAGGGTGCGGGGTTAAGGCCAACTGCCCCTTAGGTGTAATCCGGTGACCCTCTCGTTCAATCCCTACCGATGCCTCTTTGAAGGCGTGGCGAATCTCTGCTTGTTGAATGAATGACTGTAACCAATTCATATGTAATCTAACTCCTCATCTACTCTTCTACCATCCGTATAGCAATGGTTGTTCCACTTATTTTATCATTAATGTGCTTGTCAGACCATTTTTCTGTCTTACTTTTTTATTGGAAAACGAACGTATATTCGCTAACCTGCATCACCTATGTTATAATTAAGGGGAGTATAGTCAAGAGAGGAGCCAGGTAAATGCCACAAAACAATCCCTTAGCCTTTCGCATGCGACCGCGGTCAATCGAAGAAGTTGTCGGCCAACAACATCTGGTTGGAGAAGGCAAAATCATTTTCCGAATGGTAAAAGCCATGCAATTATCATCCATGATCCTATATGGACCGCCCGGTATTGGGAAGACGTCGATTGCCTCAGCCATCGCTGGGTCTACTAAATATGCCTTTAGAAAATTAAATGCCGCTACAGACAGCAAGAAGGACTTACAGGCGGTAGTTGAGGAAGCTAAATTTTCTGGCGGTATCGTCTTATTACTAGACGAGATCCACCGGTTAGATAAAACAAAACAAGACTTTCTACTACCTCATTTGGAATCAGGCTTGATTACTTTAATTGGGGCCACAACTGAAAATCCCTTTATTAACACCAGTCCAGCCATCCGGTCTCGGGCTCAAATCTTTCAATTAGAACCACTGGATGAAGCAGATATTAAAACTGGTTTAGAACGGGCCTTAACCGATAGTGACCGCGGATTAGGTAGTTTCCCAGTAGATATTGATGACAATGCTATCGATCACTTTGCCCATGCAGCCTTTGGTGACTTGCGGTCAGCCTTAAATGCCCTAGAACTAAGCGTTAAATCAACAGACGAAAATGCGGATGGCCGTATCCATATTACTTTGGATATTGCGGAAGAAAGTATGCAGATGAAATCATTCTCCCACGACGCAGACGGAGACATGCATTACGATGTCATTTCAGCCTTTCAAAAATCTATCCGTGGAAGCGACGTGGACGCTGCCCTCTTATACGCAGCACGGTTAATTGAAGCTGGAGAGTTATCTATTTTATGTCGGCGACTACTCGTCATTGCTTACGAAGACGTTGGTTTGGCCAACCCGCAAGCAACTGAACGAACGGTTGCTACAGTTCAAGCGGCCAACCAATTAGGCCTACCCGAAGCTCGGATTCCTTTAGCCAACGCCATTATCGATTTAGCCTTATCCCCTAAATCCGATTCGGCCATTCAAGGAATTGATGCTGCCCTTGCTGACGTACGGGCTGGTAAGTCTGGTATCATTCCAAAACACCTAAAAGATGCGCATTATAAAGGGGCAGAAAAATTAGGTCACGGCAATGAATACAAGTTTCCACATGCCTACCCTAACCACTGGGTATCCCAACAATACCTGCCAGATACCCTAGTTGGTAGACGGTATTACGAAGCCGGAGACACTGGGAATTATGAACGGGCTTTAGCTGAAAACCGCCGTAAACGTGAAGGTAATTAATCACTTATAAATGTTAAAATAAAGGTAATTGTCGACTTTTTCAGAGTCTAAAACTTGAAATTATCGTCAAAAGCCTGTATGATACTTATAAGAAGAATTCCTCTGTAGTGTTCGCGATTTCTTTACATGTGTTGACCGAACAATTAGCTATCTAGGGAACTGCCAAGGTTTATGGATATAACGCCTCATCACGAGGACTGTTGAAGTAGATATGTGGTTCCCACCTGTATATCAATGCGGGTTCAATACAGATAGATCTCATCACGGCACATAACGGAGCTCTTTTATAAAATTAACTTTTTAGAGGATGCGTTTATCGCATCCTTTTTTTGTTATACTTTTCTTTTGCTTTTGCTTATCCTCGCCTGCAATACTGGTATATTCCTATCAGTTTTTTCATTTTTTTACCTGTATAACTGCAAAACGATACTTAAGCGCTTACTTTATACTTTTTAAGTGGTATAATAAGTACAAAGGAGCGTGAGGAAAATGTATCAAGAATATTCACGTATATTAGCCCCAATTGATGGTTCGGACGAGTCTAGATTAGCGTTTAAAAAGGCTGTAGCTGTTGCTAAGCGTAACAATGCTACCCTAATTGTTGCCCATATTATTGACACCTCTGCCTTCCAAACGACAAATATGTATAATGAGGTCATTCCTGAGGCCGTTACAACACGTGCTAAAGTCATGTTAACTGATTATGAGGAAGAAGCGCGTAAAGCAGGGATTGAACGAGTGGAAACTGTGATTGATTATGGTTCCGCCAAGTACCAAATTTGCCATACTTTAGCGCCTGAAAATAAAGCAGATTTAATTATGATTGGTGCGACTGGTTTGAATGCTGTTGAACGTTTATTTATCGGCTCTGTTTCTGAATATGTGATTCGTAATGCCCCATGTGATGTGTTAGTGGTTCGTACGAATTTAGACAATGAACAAATTGCTGACTAAATGCTCAGCAAAAGATTTACTCAAACAAAATAAACCGCCAACTAAGTGATGTCATGTCTCCAGGTTGGCGGTTATTTGGTTTGCTTAGTTTATTATAAATCTAAGATGGCTTGAATGGATAGTGCGACTCTTGGTACAAGTGAGGTCAAATCAGCTTCTTCCTCAAGGGTGTGGGCACCTGTCCCCACAATACCCAAGCCGTCAATAACGGGAATGTCTACAAGAGATGCTAGAGAGGCGTCGGATGCACCTTGGCTTTCGACCTTAGCTAGAGGACCGTAACCCATTTTGTCAGCCGTGGCTAAGTAATGGTCTGCTAATTGATCGACTTTATTGGTGTAAACCATGGCATCTACACCAGATTCAATTTCAAATTTGGTCAATGTATCTGCTATATAGGGTTCAGCAATAACACGTTCGATGTCTGCGATAATTTCCTCTTTAATGGTCTGGTTTGGGAATCTCAGTGAGAAGTTTCCTTTGGCAGTACCTGGAATCGTATTGGCAGAAACACCCCCATTGATGATGCCGCAATTGATCAATTTCTTGCGCGGGATATCGGTTAAGGCTTCTAGGGCAACGACTTTCTGAGCTAATTCCACAACCGCTGACCGGCCGATTCCAACTTCCATACCGGAATGACCTTGGACGCCTTCGACGGTTACGTTCATCATCATGCCACCTTGACGGCCGACCACTATTTCATCAAAGGTTGGTGTGGGTTCAAAGTTCAGCATTAAGGCTGCGTCCTGTAATTCTCCAATCATTTCCTGGCGGGTATCTGAATACCGGTGGAGGGTTTCTTCATCCGGAATAAAAATTAGACTTAGGGGGTGTTTTTGATAGCCCATTTCAATCAGGTTTTTCACTACATACATGGCGATGACGATGCCACCCTTCATGTCCATCAGGCCAGCACCCTTGGCGAATCCTGGTTTATCCGATAATATACGGAAGTGATGGTCTTTGGTTACACCGGCATTGAAGACAGTATCCATATGCCCAGATAAAACGATGGGTTTCTGGTCCTTGTTTTCAGCTGTTTTATATTCAGCAATCAACAAGTCCCCTGCTTGGTCATGGGGAATGGTCCGGGTGGTCATGCCAATATTTTCACACCATTGGCTTATAATTGCCCCCACTTGATTGACACCAGAAATTTGGTTAATTCCTGATTCTGTATTCACTAATTCTTCTAAAAAGGCGAACATGTCGCTTTCTTGCCCCGCAATTAAATCCTTTAACGCTTCAATTTCCAATAAAACCCCTCCAAGAATCTTTATCCTATAATTTCCCTTGTCTTAACCTTATTTTCCTAGCCTTATTTGCTTAACCAGATCCGGTCCAGAAAATCAACTTTTGACCCTGCTGTAGCGACTTCATCGCCAACAATTAATGGTCGTTTAATTAACATGCCCTGTTCAGACAGTAAGTCTAAAAATACTTCTTCTGACATATCGGTTAGCTTGTCTTTTAAGCCTAATTCACGGTACAAACCGCCTGATGTGTTTAATATTTTTGTATACTTACCCTCTACTTGGTCCAGCGCCAAGGCAATTTCTTCAGCCACGGGTGGTTGATCACGGATGTCGATGATTTCCCCAAAGGTTAACCCTTGGCCTTCCAAGTGTTTTTTCACCTTTTGTGTTGTGGAACATTGTTTTAAGCCATATATTTTTAGCACCTGTCTTCATCCTTTCTCTTTCAAGTTTCTACCTACCATCATAGCAAATTTTGCTCTTCATTAAAAGTTGATTAAATCCCCTTGAAAAATGACCACTCTTCGCAAAGTTAAAAGAGCTAAGAAAAAACTAGCCCTTTGGAAAAGAGCTAGTCTACTTAGTATAAATTTGCTTTTAGTTTTAAATATATGCTGTCGTTATTTAGCACCTTTCTTTAATCTTGGTAAAAGCTTTCGATTGCGGTGGTTGCTTCTTTAGTTAAAGCCAAGTTTTGAACATGGGTGTCATAGTTTTTCGTCATATAAGAAAAGAACAGCAAGTCAATGGCATAAAGCTGGGCTAACAGGGAAATGGTTGCCCCACTCCGTAACAAAGCCTCCTTGGTATCAGCCGTATGTAAGGGAATATCGGCTAAATTGGCAAGCGTATTGGCACCTGATTTAGTTAAAGAAACGGTTTTTAAACCGAGTTCTTTGGCCATCTTCATAACTCTGGTTCCTTCAGCTTTTTCACCTGAATTGGAAATCCCAATATATAGTGAGTCTTTTGGGGCAATGGCCATGGCTGCGACTAGTTCGTGTTGGTCTTGGGTGACCATGACTTGCTTACCAATCCGGGTAAACTTTTGCCGGAAGTCTTGGGTTACAATATTTGATGCACCGAGCCCATATAAAAAGACCACTGGACTAGCCATAATCCAGTCCGTAACTTGATCGATATCTTGGTTTAAAAGACTGACATTGGTATCGGCGAAGACTACACTGGCATTGGTTGCCAACTTTTCTTTGATGGTATCTAGACCTTCGTCTGCATCAATATCCGTATAGTTTAAATCACTTCTTTGACTATTTTGTGCAGATAAAGCGAGTTTTAACGCGGTAAAGCCACTGATCCCAATCGAATGGCAAAAACGGATAACTCCTGCTGAACTTGACTTGGCCTCTTTTGCAAGCTCGGTCGCGTTCATCTGGATAACGTCTTTTGGCCGCTCTAAAACAAGTTGACCAATCTTTTGTTCAGACTTGGGTAAGTCTTTCAGCATTTCATTGATTGTTTGAAGGACATTTCTTGCCATCTTGCACCTCTCTATCGTCTCATTTTACAAATTTAAAGGGCTGCCAGCAAGGAGTTGACAGCCCTTTTCCACTTATTCATATCTTACTATAAATTGTCTAATGCTTCCATGGTATCTGATGGTGATCCGGTAATTTCACTGGCTTCTTGGGCAGTTTGGGGCACACCGAAGAAGTAAGTCAGGATGAAGCCACCGATATAAGCTGCGACAAGACCCATGACGTATGCTGGCCATTGTCCATAAGCAATCAGGGGAATTAAGGCAACACCTGAGGGACCGATTGCTGTGGCGCCTACGCCACCGATTGCACCTAAGACTGCACCACCGATACCTCCTCCTAAGCAGGCTGTGACAAAGGGACGACCTAATGGTAAAGTTACGGCATAAATTAATGGTTCACCTATTCCTAAAATCCCTACAGGTAATGATCCTTTAATAATATTGGTTAATTGTTTATTTCGACGACATTTCAACCATAATGCAAAGGCAGCACCAACTTGTCCAGCTCCTGCCATCGCAAGGATTGGTAGTAGAACGGTTTTCCCTGTAGCTGCAATCATTTCAATATGAATTGGGGTAAGAATTTGATGCAATCCGAACATGACTAAAGGTAGGAAGGTTGCACCTAAGATAAAGCCAGCAAATGCACCACCAACTTGTAATATCCAGTTGATGGCACCAACAAGTGAAGTGGATACGAAACCTGCAATCGGCATAATCAAGAAGATGGTCATCATCCCAACAACTAATAGGGAAATGGTTGGGGTCACGATGATATCGATGGCATCCGGAATGACTTTACGTAAGCCTTTCTCAACTAGTGACAATAGGTAAACGGCGATAATAACTCCGATGACTCCACCTTGACCAGCCGCTAAGTCGCCACCTGTAAAGATATTTGGTAGTGGCGCTTCAGGTAACATACCAGTTAAATAAGTAACCCCTGCGACAACCCCACCAAGGCCTTCTGTTGCACCGAATACCCGGGCAGCATTAATACCAATGTAGATGTTTAAGTAGGCAAATAACCCGTTTTGAAGGATTTTAAGGACAAGAAAAATGTTGTCCCACATACCCGGCTCTAATGCACCCGCCGTCAGCATATTTTGAATAATTGACGCGATACCACCAATAATACCGGCTCCGACGAAGGCTGGAATTAAAGGCACAAAGATCGACGCAATCACTTTCAGTGCTTGTTTAAAAGGTGTATTGTTCTTTTCTTTTTGTTTATTTTTATTTTCTGCAGTGATTCGTTCAGCTTCAGACCGACCTGTAGTTAAGTCATGGTCAAGATTTTCTTGAACTTGCCGTCCTTGTTGGACACGACCTTGGTCAGCCATAACAGTGGCTACTTTGGCTGCCGTCCCTGGACCTACAACCACTTGTAAAGTGTCCCCGTCTTCAACAACGCCCATGACGCCATCTACTTGTTTCAAGGCCTCCATATCTACTTGCTGGTCATCTTTAATGTTGATCCGGACTCGAGTCATACAGTTATAGACTTTACTGACATTATCTGGACCACCTATATGTTGGTAAATTGCTTGTGCTAATCGTGCTTCATTACTTGTTTTAGCCATGATACCCATCCCCTTATCATTGTAATACTTGATTTACAAAACCATTAGCTGCATTAATTTTTCGACTGGCTTCTGTAGCATCTAAATTGGTTAAAATCATCACGATGGCTACTTTAACCTTGTGATTAGCAGCTTCAAAATAGCTTGCTGCTTCTTCATATGAACATTCAGTTGCTGCCATAATAATCCGTTTAGACCGTTCTTCTAATTTCTCATTCGTTGCTTGCACGTCCACCATCAAGTTTTGATAGACTTTCCCGATGCCTATCATCGAAACTGTCGATAACATATTCAAAATCAACTTTTGGGCTGTCCCGGCTTTTAACCGCGTAGATCCAGTTAAAACTTCTGGCCCACAATCTACTTCAATAGGGATTTGGGCAAAACCGCTAATCTTCGCTTGCTGATTGCAGGCAATAGACACCGTTTTCGCACCAATACTTTGGGCGTATTGCAAGCCACCGATTACATAAGGCGTCCGTCCAGAAGCAGCAATCCCAACGACAGTATCATTGGCATTTAATTTCAACTTCTTGAAATCTTCTTCCGCTAAAGTCAGCGAATCTTCAGCACCCTCAACCGCTTCAACCATGGCCTTGTCACCACCAGCAATCAAGCCTACCACTAAGTCTGGCGAGACCCCAAAGGTCGGTACACACTCAGCGGCATCTAAAACCCCAAGTCTACCCGATGTGCCAGCCCCAAAATAAATTAGGCGACCACCAGCATTGAATGACTGGATAATGGTTTCAACTGCCGCTTCAATTTGTCCAAGTGCTTCAGCAATCACTTCAGGCACCTTTCGATCTTCTTTATTCATTTCCTCAAGTACTTGACCAACTGACATCTGGTCCAAATGCATAGTATTTGGATTGCGCTTCTCAGTCGTTAACTGATTAATTTCTACACTCATCTCTTTCTTCCTCCATTACTTATGCAATAATCTAAATATTTGACCGGGCCCAATATAGGGGATTAAGCTTTTTTCTGTTTGAACAACCTGACCAACCACATTGACTTTCTCATCTTGTGGTAAATCGACCTTACAAATTTGTACTTCACCCTGGTAGCGTCCGTAGCCTTCATTATCGATAGTGATAGCGCCAAAGTGTCGCGCATCAGTATTCACTGCTTTGATTGGATGATTTGACCTTAATTGTCGTCTTGATTCTTGGCTCCTAACCACAAAAGCTGCCACATCTTGCCGATTAGTATGGTCGCCTAAAATCCATTCCACTTGTTCAGCAACCGCGTCTCTTGCACTTTCCACCCTTAAACAAATCCGGTTTTTTTCAATATATTCTTTAAATTGTAAAAGGACTTCCCGTGAAATTATTGGGTCACCGATATAAATGTCGTCAATATGGCCATTAATGATTAAATCTAGAGTTCCCGCCAAAGGATGCATGCTTCGGTGAGCTTCAACCGTCGGCAAACCTGCGTAGATTGGCCCCCTCATTTTGTCATCACCAGGGACAAAAGCCATAGTCCGAAGACCCGTCGACTTCAGCCAACGGTTGTGGCGTTTAAAGGTGTCCATGTCTAAGCCAGTTTCGGGCCTTGGATAGTAGTTATGCCAGGCGGTTATTTGATTCAAGTCTGCTTGATAATAATGGAGTTGCTCTAAATCTTGTTCAGTCAGTGTGCTAGCATTTAAAGCGATATGAATTTCACGACTTAAACGAGCTACCGTATCAAAACCAATACCATAGTCAATCCGCAAACCTGTAACCCCTAGATCAATGACCGGCCTGATATCTTCAAATGACCCACCAATTTTATGGAGACTGGTTCCTGAAATGTCCACGACTAGCGACAAGTCATAAGCCTTTGCAATGGCGCCAAGGTCTTGCATCCGATCTAGATAGGCAGTGGAATCATCTTCTGGAATATGGATTGATGTAAAAATACCAGTAAAACCAGCAGCTACCATCCGGTCGATGTGATCACGATCAATTGCTTCATTTAAATATACGGAAAAACCATACATATACCCACCTCATTCAGCTTTAACTTACTCTCTTTTAATTTGAAAACGTTTTACTTAAAATTCATTATAGCACTTTGAAATATTTTTTCAATAAATTATAAATTATCCTGGGAAAATTTATATTAATGAAATTAAATTACATAATTCAATAAAAAAAGACTCAAGCTGCCTAATCAGAGACAACTTGAGTCCTTTGGAAAATGTTTGATTATTCGTTAATGTTACCTAAACGTACAGTATCGCGAACAATTACTAACTCTTCGTCCGTTGGAATCGTATAGATAGCAACTTTCGAATCTTCGCTAGAAATTTTTGCTTCATCACGTGTATTGTTTGCTGCTTCATCGATCTTCATACCAAAGAATGCCATGTGATCATCAATGATTTCAGCACGTGTACGTCCTGAGTTTTCACCAATTCCAGCTGTAAATACAACGGCATCAACCCCACCCATAACTGCAACATATTGACCAATATATTTACGTACTCGATCGTAGAAAATTTCTAGAGTAGTTTGTGAACGTTTATCGCCATTATCAGCTGCATCTTCAACATCACGCATATCGGATGACACACCTGATAAACCTAATAAACCAGATTTATTATTCAAAATAGAGACCATATCATCGATATCAGTAATATTCAATTTCTTCATTAAAAATTGAACTAGAGATGTATCAATGTCACCAGAACGTGTCCCCATTGTAATACCTGCTAATGGTGTGAAGCCCATTGAAGTATCAACAGATTTACCACCATCTACAGCAGTAATTGACCCACCATTACCTAAATGGCAAGTGATAATTTTTAAATCTTCAATTGGTTTACCCATTAGTTCAGCTGCACGATTGGCTACATATCTGTGTGAAGTGCCATGTGCACCATAACGACGAGCACCAAATTCTTCATAGTACTCTAATGGAATAGAATATAAATAAGCTACTTCAGGCATTGTTGTGTGGAATGATGTATCAAAAATGCCGACAGCAGGTTTTCCAGGCAATACTTTTTGGAAAGCGCGAATAGCACGAGCCTCTGGTCCATTATGTAGAGGTGCAAATTCTGCTAAATCCTCAATTTTTTGAATTGCCTCATCATCTAATAACGCAGACTCTTTAAATATTTCTCCACCAGCTACCACACGGTGACCAGTACCAGAGATTTCATCATAGCTAGTAATAATGTTTAAAGTGCTTAATTGATTTAATAAGAATTCAATAGCTACTTCATGATCATCAATATCTTTAACATCCTCAAATTTTTGGCCATCACCATACTTAATAGATATGTTAGAGTTACCGATTCCAATACGGTCAATTTGACCTGACGCTACAACATCTTCACTAGGCACTTCGTAAATTTTAAATTTTAAACTAGAAGAACCTGCGTTTACAGCAATTACTTTAGACATTCTTTCTCTCCTTTAATCTTAAATCAATATTATTTTATAAACTTCATTATAACATGACATGTTTCGTTATGGTAATGACATTTGTATTCTATCCCTTGTGAAATGCATTTTTTGCAAAGTAGCTATTTCAAAGTCTACTTCATTTTCTCAAGAAAGTTTTCAAAAGCCCCCAAGAACTTAGGCAATTCTTCCTTACTCTTCAAGTCCGGAATTTCACCAACAAGTACATTCTCACTTTGTTTAGCCTTGTCGCCCGCTTTTTGCACTAATAAAATGGCTTTTCTAGATTTCTCATTATTGAAAAGATTGCTTGGTAGCGACAATAAAGCTTGAAAGTAACCATGCTCCCCAATGGCTTCAATTAGGGTCTTAATATTTTCATCTTGGACAAGGCCAGCAGGCACAATATAAATACCCCAACCATTCGGTTTCAAGTAACGTAATCCTTGTTCTACCATCAAATAATGAACAAAAGCATGTTGCCCTTCCTCACGGTTTTTCGCAGAAGAATAGGTGTCAGCTACTTCATCCACTGGATAATAGCCTAAGGGTAGGTCACCTACAATTAGATCACTTGGTGGGACAATCAGATTTTGTAATGAATCCCCTAAATATAAATTAGCTGGGATATCTTGTAGACGGGTGGAAACGTCCGCTATTGACAACATTAAGTCATCGTTATCATAGCCGAATCCTTGAATTTTATAACCGGAAGCCTTCAAAGCGTTATAAATAATGGCGTACAAGTTTCCAGTCCCCATTGTCGCATCAAAGAAGGTGATCTCAGTATCATCTGCTTTGTCAGCTAAATGCCCTTGATCTACCAGTTTAGTGGCAAAATAGCCCATTAAAACAGCGATAGCTTCAGGTGTCATATGGTAATTAGCTTGTAATTGATCAGCTTTTTCCCCTTCAATAAAGGCAAATTGAACCGCCTTACGAATGTCTTCAGCTTCGAATTCTTGGAGATTGATATTGCTATAAATCTCTCTCAATTGCTCAGCTTCTTCATTACTTGGTCGTTGGTCGATTTGTTGCACTTCGCCATCAGCAAGATTTTGCAAAGTTTCAAATAAAGCTTCTAGGTAAGAAAACTCTAGCGCTTCCTGAATCAAAATCGTTGAGTCATGCAATACACCAAATAATTGGTTGATATTTTCTACTGACATAGTACTTCCTCTCTCTCATTATCCTACTATATACCTATTTTCAACGAAGAATGGCTTCCTGTCAATCATTGCGACTATAGTCTGTCCTAAAACATACGATATGCCATCACAGATACATCCATCTTATCTTTCTGCCTAAATAGCAGCGCTAGCCTAAGCTGTTCTAGACTCATAATAGGATTTTTTTCGGGCAAAATAAAAACGCCTGAACCTTAAGTTCAAGCGCTCTTTGAATATCAAATTATTCAGCAGCTACTGGATAAACTGATACTTGTTTTTGGTCACGGCCTTTACG
>OMJG01001108.1_pt1 | contig 16787 bp, 14 predicted proteins | sample 1646431 | NCBI WGS metagenome assembly OMJG01 (sample SAMN03771674, study PRJEB25209) | food metagenome | isolation source: Cotija cheese | place: Mexico:Jalisco,Michoacan | collected 2011-12-12
AATACTTTTTTCCCCATATTACGATTGGATTTATGAATAAAGATACAAAAAAACACAGGAAAGCGACATTTGCTTTCCTGTGTTTTTCATTATTATTTATTTTATTTTCTTTTCTGACTAGACTCCATAATCACTGGTAAAATAACTGGTCGACGTTTCGTTTGTTCGTAGAGATAACGACTTAATTGGTCTCTTATTTCTTGTTTCAAAATCCCCCAATCAAAATCTTGTTTCTCTAAGTTTTCTAAAACTACGGTTTCAACTATGTCGCCACTTTCTTTCATCAAATTGTTGCTTGATTTCATATAGACAAACCCGCGTGACGTAATTCTAGCTGGTGAAATAATTTTTTTCTCACGGCGATTAATCGTAATCGCTGCAATAATAATCCCATCTTCTGATAATATTTTTCGATCTCGTAACACAATGTTTCCAATATCGCCTACACCTAATCCATCAATCAAGACATTTTCAACTTCAATGGAACCAGTCATACGTAAACGACCGTTTTCAAATTCTAAAACGTCTCCTCGACCTAAAATAAAGATATTTTTAAATGGAATGCCTATTTCATTAGCTAACTCTGCATGTTTTGCCAACACACGATACTCACCTTGAATTGGGATAAAGAATGTTGGTTTCATCAAATTCATCATTAATTTTAAATCATTTTGATTTGCATGACCTGACACTTTTACTGTATCAGAAATAGTTTGCACTGTTCCACCGGCACGATAAACCATGTCTTCTGTTTTGGCTACCATTGTTTCAACAGCAGTTGATGGTGTTGTTGTGATGTAGATTAAGTCTCCTTCAGCAATGCGAATAAAACGATGGCGACCACTAGCCATTTTTTGTAATGTGTTTAACGGCTCACCCATACGACCAGTTTCTAAAATAACTAGCTCATGAGGCTCTTTATTTTTCATTTGTTTTTCTGTAATAATTAATTCGTCATTTGGTAAGGTTAATTTTCCTAAACGAATGGCTGTCCGAACAATTTGTTCAACGTCTTTGCCTGTTAACACAACAAAACGTTCACTTAAATAAGCTGCATCAAATACTTGTTGAATACGTTGTAAGTTACTAGCCACGCTAGCAACAATGATTCTTCCTTCCCAATATCTAAAGGTATCAACAACTTCATCAGCCACTTCATTTTCAGAAGCTGACAACATATTACTTTCAGCATTTGTCGAATCACTTAATAAGGCTAAAACACCTTTTTTACCAATTTCTGCTAATCTTGCAAAGTCCGTTTGATACATTGGGCTAGCACTTTGATCAAATTTAAAATCACCTGTATACACAATTTGTCCTTCAGGAGTTGTTAAGACAATTCCCATTGAATCTGGAACAGTATGTGTTGTCCTAAAGAAACTCACTTCAGATTGAGCAAACTCTATAATAGTATTTTCATCTATTACATGAAAATCATTAAAATCTTTTGTATTTGGATAATTTTTCACATTAATTTTTGCTAATTCAATAGTTAATTCTGACCCAAATACTGGAACTGAAACTTCTTCTAATAAATAGGGCAATGCTCCAATAGCATCTGCATGTCCATGACTTAAGAAGATACCCGCAATATTATCTTTTTTTTCAATTAAGTATGAAAAATCAGGAATAACCATATCAATTCCTAATTGTTCATTTTCTGGATACTTTAATCCACAATCTAAAACAAAGATTTCTTCTTCAATTTCTGCCACATAAATACTTTTCCAATTAATTTTTACACCGTGATGCTCTTCAATATCACCTAATACTTGAGCGATAGATGAAACTCGATAGGAGTGCGCTGCAACTGTATGCGGTGTGAATTTAAACGACCCTGGTGCGCGAACAATCGTTTCTAAGTTGTTTAATCCCAAAATAAAATCATTTAATCCCATAAAAAACACGATCTTCACCAGTCTCGACAGTTAAGCCTGTATCCTCTTTAAACTTATTTATTTTTTCTAATTTTTTCTTTTGCTTTAATTAACTCTAATAAATACAATGTTAATGTCAATATTAATATCGCAATTGTTAAAAGTAATGTCTGACCACCGTTATTATGTACAACTAATAACTGACGCAAAATAGCTGTGATACTAATTAATACTAAATATTTAATAGGAACATTATGAGCATCATCAATATATTGCAGTGTCATAATAATAAATTCAAATAACATAAAGAAACCTAAAATATAATCGGCAATCGAATCAATCGTTCCTACATCACCATGAATAAAAATTAGTTTAACAATATTTACCAAATCAAATCCCATATAAATAACAATTAACAGGGCTAAAATGGATAGAAAGATATTCATTATCAAGCTTAATAAACGCATTAATTTTTCTTCCATAACTCCTCCTAAATTGAATGAATACCTTTATTAAATAATAAAGTGTTTAATAATGCAACCATAAAACGTTACAAAAAAACCTACGACATGATCGTAGGTCATTTTTTTAGTTTAACCAAGCAGAAGGATCTTTTTTCCACTCTTGTAATAACAAGCGATCATCTTGTGAAATGTAGTCATTTTCTATCGCAACGTCGATTAATTCATCATAATTCGTTAATGTATCAAATGGAATGCCTGCTGCTTTGAAATTTTCTACACCACTTGGTAATTGATACGTAAAAATGGCAGCAACACCCAACACGTCTGCCCCTTCACGTTTAGCTGCTTGAGCGGCATCAATCACGCTACCACCTGTTGAAATCAAATCCTCAATAATAACCATTTTAGAACCATTATCAATACGTCCTTCGATTTGATTTTTCTTGCCGTGATCTTTAGATTTTCCACGGATATAAACCATTGGTAAGCCAAGTTCTTCGGCAACCCATGCAGCATGTGGGATCCCTGCAGTGGCTGTTCCAGCGATTACTTCAACACTCGGGTAGTTTTCTTTAATTAAGTTCGCTAATCCTTTAGCGACCAATCTACGCACATCAGGGTAGCTCATCGTTAAACGATTGTCACAATAGATTGGACTTTTAATCCCACTCGCCCATGTAAACGGCTCATTTGGACTTAACGATACTGCTTTAATGGATAATAATTCTTTTGCGATTTGTTTCATTTATGATTCTCTCCATTCCACTCGTTTTTGATTTCTAGATAGGCAGCATAAGGATCTTCTGCTTTTGTAATTGGTCTTCCTACGACAATAAAAGTTGAACCATTTTCTCTGGCTTTGCTTGGTGTCATCACACGCTTTTGGTCACCAACGTCATTACTTTTCAATCTAATTCCTGGTGTTAAACAAACAAATGACTCACTGGTATGTTGTTTAATGTCTTTGGCTTCATGAGCTGAACACACTACGCCATCAAGTCCTGATGATTGAGTCAATACAGCATAGTGTCTGACACTTTCATTTAGTCCAACTGAAATAAGTTGTTCTTGTTTGACTTGTTCATCACTAGTTGAGGTTAGTTGAGTGACAGCGATTAACTTGGGCACAGACTTGTTTTTTGGTGTTCCCTCTTGTAATCCTTTGTAGGCCATCTCCATCATCTCTTTACCACCAGCAGCATGGACATTGGTTAATGCCACCCCTAACTTAGCAATGCCCTTCATAGCAGAATAGACTGTATTGGGAATATCATGAAGTTTTAAATCAAGAAACACATCATGTCCATTATCAATCAACCACGTTACAATACTTGGCCCTTCTTGATAAAATATTTCCATTCCTACTTTCAGATAAAGTGATTCTTCTTTTGGAAAATGACTTAAAAATAATTCCATGTCTTTTTTACTCGGTAAATCTAGTGCAATGACTGGTCGTTTTTCTCTCATTGTCTAGCCTCTTTCACTTCTTTTATTAATTGTTCAATCGACTCAATCCCTAATTCGTCCATCTTGCTTGGCAATTCATCAATTAACTTTGGACAAATATACGGGTCAGTGAAATTCATTGTTCCAACAGCGACAGCACTTGCTCCAGCTAAGTACATTTCAATCACATCATCTACTGTAGACACACCACCCATTCCAATAATCGGAATGTCGACTGCGTGAGATACTTCATGAATCATGCGAATCGCCACTGGTTTAATCCCTGGACCTGATAATCCGCCAGTTCCATTAGCTAATACAGATTTTCTTGTTTTTAAGTCTATACGCATACCAACTAATGTATTAATCATCGTAATTCCATCTGCTCCAGCCTCTTCTACTGCTTTTGCAATGGGTACAATACTTGTCACGTTTGGTGATAACTTGATGTAAACAGGCACATTAGCTACTGACTTTGCTTCTGCTGTTAACTCCGCTGCCACATCAGCACTTGTTCCAAACGCAATCCCACCGTCTTTTACGTTAGGACATGAAATGTTAAGCTCGATCGCTTTAACGTTTGGCGCGTCCCCAATTCTTTCGCATACTCGTTTGTAATCATCTACCGTTGAACCAGCGACGTTTGCGATAATTGGAACATCGTATTTTTCAAGAGAAGGCAATTGATTTGCCATAACGGTTTCTAATCCCGGATTTTGCAAGCCAATAGCATTTAACATGCCACTTGGTGTTTCAGCGACGCGTGGTGTGGGATTACCATAACGCATGTCAGCTGTTGTGGCTTTTACCATAATCGCACCAAGTTTACTTAAATCAAAGTATTTAGCATATTCATCACCAAAACCAAAACAACCACTAGCTGGCATAATTGGATTTTTTAATTCTAACCCTGGGATACTCACACTTAAACGACTCATATTATCACTTCTCCTGCTTTAAATATTGGCCCTTCATCACAGACTTTTTTATTAACCTTAGGATCTTTCTTAGACTGACAGACACAGGCATAACATGCTCCCACACCACAAGCCATTCTCTCTTCCATAGATAGATACACATGAGGGTGATCTATAAAAGTCGTTTCAACTGCTCTTAGTAACCCTGGTGCACCACAAGCAAAAATTGCTTTAGGTTCTCCCGTTACAGGTTTAACTTCATCAATCAACATCCCAACATGACCTTTTACACCATATGAGCCATCATCTGTTGCAATGTGTAACTGGCCTAATGCACTGAATTCTTCTTCATAATACATCACATCTTTTGACGCAAAACCATTTAAAAAATAGATAGTTGCCCCTTTTTCTTTTAGTCTACGTCCTAACTCATAAAGAGGAGGAACACCAATTCCTCCACCTATTACATAAACAACATCATCTTTTTCTACCATTTCTATATCAAATCCATTACCTAAAGGTCCTAAACAATCTAGTTTATCGCCAACTTGAGACTCACTAAACGCTTTTGTCCCATCGCCTTCAACACGGTAAATGATTTTGCACGTTTTATCGTCATGATTTACTTCTGCCAAACTTATTGGGCGTCTTAATAGTAAATCTTCTCTCGGAACACGAATATGAATAAATTGACCTGGTGTTACCATCTCTTGCGTTAAGTCTCCTCTTAACGTCATTTCGAATATACGTGGTGCTAATTCAACTTGATTGACAATCTCCATCATCTCTTGTTTCATATTCAATCTCCTTTTTTATAATGATAATGCTGTAAAACTTCTAGCTTCTAATACTTTAAGTATCGCTTCGGCTGTATCAAGGGACGTCATAAGTGGCACACCATTTTCGACTGCTGAACGTCTGATTCTAAACCCATCTGATGTTTCTTTTACATTGTTTCCTGTGGTATTAATCACTAGGTTCACTCTATTTGAACGGATGCTATCAATGACATTAAATTGATTAGTTTCAGCAATTTTAGCGACTGTTTCAACAATTAATCCTTGATCTGTTAAATACTTACTTGTTCCTTCTGTTGCGATAATACCATACCCTATGTCTGAAAAACGTTTAGCCAAACTTAGTGCTTCTTCTTTAAAATCATCTGATATGGTAAATAGAACATTTCCATAATCTGGTAAGTGCATGCCACTTGCTTCAAATGCTTTATAAAGAGCTTTTTCCATCGTACGATCTGTTCCCATGACTTCACCAGTAGATTTCATTTCTGGCCCTAATTGTGTATCCACTTCATGAAGTTTTGCAAATGAGAATACTGGTGCTTTCACATGAACCATTGGGCTTTCTTTATATAATCCTGGTTCATAACCAAACTCTTTCAATGTATGACCTAAAATTAATTGTGTCGCAAGTTTGGCCATTGGGATATCTGTTACTTTACTTAAGAAAGGAACCGTTCGGCTAGCACGAGGATTGACTTCAATCACGAAGACGTCTTCTCCTTGTGCGATAAATTGGATATTCATGATACCTTTACAGTTTAATCCTTTAGCTAGTTTTTGTGTGTAATCAACAATTTTATCAATCACTGGTTGGCTTATTGTTTGAGGTGGATAGACTGCCATCGAATCTCCTGAATGGACACCCGCACGCTCTATATGTTCCATTATACCAGGTATTAATACATCTTCTCCATCACAAATCGCATCAACTTCACACTCTGTTCCGACAACATATCGGTCAATTAAAATTGGATGCTCTGGTGATGCTTTTACGGCTTCAACCATGTAACGTTTTAAGTCTTTTGTGCTCCAGACAATCTCCATCGCACGACCTCCTAAAACATAACTTGGTCTAACTAACACAGGATAGCCAATTTTTTCCGCAATTTTTATCGCGTCAGCTTCATTAGTCGCCGTCGCTCCTTCAGGTTGAGGGATGCCAAGTTCTTGTAACGCTTGTTCAAACTTATCACGATTTTCTGCTCTATCTAAATCTTCTAAGGTTGTTCCAATAATTGGAATACCGTGTTTTGTTAATCCTTCTGCTAAGTTAATCGCTGTTTGACCACCAAACTGAACGATAACGCCTTTAGGTTGTTCTAACTCTACGATGTTAAGCACATCTTCTAATGTTAATGGCTCAAAGTATAGTTTATCTGAAATTGAGAAGTCAGTTGATACAGTTTCTGGATTGCTATTGATAATAATCGCTTCATAGCCTTGTTCTTGAATGGCTTTAACCGAGTGAACTGTCGCATAATCAAATTCTACCCCTTGACCGATTCGAATTGGACCAGAACCAAGGACAATCACTGATTCTTCATCTGTTTTTTTGCTTTCGTTTTCTTCTTCGTAAGTACTATAGAAGTATGGGGTTTCTGAAGCAAATTCTCCAGCACATGTGTCCACCATTTTATAAACTGGTAAAATCTTATTCTCAGTTCTGATATTTTTTACGTCTTCTGCTGTCATATTCCATAATCTGGCTATCACAACATCTGCAATACCATAACGTTTTGCTTCTTTTAATACCTCGATATCGTTTGGGTTGTTTGACAATGCATCTTCTAATTCAATGATTCGTTTGATTTTATCTAAGAAGAAAATGTCAATTTTTGTAAACTGAGCAATATCTTGAATCGTCATGCCTCGTCTAATACCTTCTGCGACTCTGAATAAACGGTCATCTTTTGCTTCAACCATTTGTTTGATTAACTCATCATCTGACAGGTTTTTTGATTCTTCTGAGTCGATATGATGTAACCCAATCTCTAAAGATCTCACCGCTTTTAATAATGATTCTTCAATCGTACGACCTAGCGCCATAACTTCTCCAGTTGCTTTCATTTGGGTACTTAATAATCTATCTCCATGTTCAAACTTATCAAATGCCCAACGTGGAATTTTTGATACGACGTAATCTAATGCTGGTTCAAACATCGCGTACGTTGTTTGTGTTACTGGATTTTTCATTTCATCAAGTGTTAAACCTACCGCTATTTTCGCTGCAATTTTTGCAATCGGGAATCCTGTTGCTTTACTTGCTAAAGCTGACGAGCGACTCACTCGAGGGTTTACCTCAATGACATAATAGTCATAACTATCTGGGTTTAAGGCTAACTGAACGTTACATCCACCTTCAATTTCAAGGGCTTTAATAATTTTTAGTGACGCATCTCTTAATAGCTGAACTTCAACATCAGATAATGTTTGGCAAGGGGCAAACACGATTGAGTCTCCAGTATGAATTCCGACTGGATCGAAGTTTTCCATGTGACATACCACAATCGCTTGATTATTTTTATCTCGCATCACTTCAAATTCGATTTCTTTGTAGCCTGCAATACTTTTTTCGATTAAACATTGGTCAACGGGAGAAAGGCTGAGACCATTTTTTGTAATCGCAATTAATGACTCTTCATCTTCACACATTCCTCCACCTGTTCCACCTAATGTGAAAGCTGGACGAACAATTAGAGGATAGCCAATTTTCTTACCAAATTCTACCGCTTCTTCTACTGTATGAACAATCACACTTTCAGGAATTGGCTCATTTAACTCTTCCATTAATTGTTTAAATAAATCTCTATCTTCTGCCTGGTCAATGGCACTGATTTTAGTTCCTAAGAGTTCAATCCCTAATTCTTCTAAAATCCCTTTGTCATTTAACTCAATCGCCATGTTTAATCCTGTTTGACCACCAAGTGTCGGAAGGATAGCATCTGGGCGTTCTTTTCTTAATACCTTTGTGACAAATTCTAATGTGATAGGCTCGATATACACTTTATCAGCAATGCCTTTATCCGTCATAATGGTCGCTGGATTGGAGTTGATTAAAACGACTTCATAACCTTCTTCTTTTAACGCAAGACACGCTTGTGTTCCGGCATAATCAAATTCAGCAGCTTGTCCGATTACGATTGGTCCTGAACCAATCACTAGTATTTTTTTAATATCATCTCTTTTAGGCATCTTGATTCCCCCAGTTTTCCATTAATTCAATAAATTCATCAAAAATTGATACTGCGTCATGTGGCCCAGGTGCAGCATCTGGATGAAATTGCACTGAAAAGGCTGGATGATTTTTATGTTTAACTCCTTCAACTGATCCGTCATTAATATCAACGTGAGTTAACATTAATTCTGTTGTATCTAAACTATCAAGTGACACGGCATACCCGTGATTTTGAGAGGTGAAGTACACTGAGTCAGAGGCAATCTCTCTGACAGCATGATTTCCGCCACGATGTCCAAAACGCATTTTATACGTATCAGCACCATTTGCTAAACTTAGAAGTTGATGACCTAAACAAATACCAAAAATTGGCACAACCCCTTGAAGTTTTAAAATCGTTTTTAAAGCAAGTGGTAAATCTTTTGGGTTGCCAGGACCGTTTGATAACATCACGCCATCTGGTTGATACGATAAAATCTCATCTGCTGTTGTATCATAGGATACTACTGTGATATGACAATCGCGTTTGATTAATTCTCTTAATATACTTTGCTTCATGCCAAAATCAATAATCACCACGTTTGCACCCGTTCCTGGAATGCTATAAGGTTTAGTAGTTGAAACAGCTTGGACTTGTGTTGACGGTAAAACAGTCGCTCTTAATTGGTCGTAAGCATGGTTTATGTCAGACACAACATCTATAATGCTTGCCTTCATTGCCCCTTTTTCACGAATTTTTTTCGTTAACGCACGAGTGTCAATCCCGCTGATTCCTGGAACACCTTTTCGTTTCAAGAATTCATCTAATGTTGCTTGTGAGCGCCAGTTTGATGCTACTCTAGCGACATCTCTGACCACAACAGCAGAACAAGCTGGAGACATAGATTCAAAATCATCACGATTTATTCCATAATTTCCAATTGTTGGATAAGTGAATAATAATATTTGCCCTTTAAAACTTGGATCCGTCATCATCTCTTGGTATCCACTCATTCCTGTTGTAAATACTAACTCACCAGTAGCAGAATTTGGCGCACCAAATCCTTCTCCTTCATAACACGTTCCATCTTCTAAGATTAACAATCGCTTCATTTACTTACGCCTCCTTTTTATTCCAAACCAATTTTCCTTTTACAAAGGTATATAATGTGTCTCCAACAACTTTTTCTCCACTAAATGGCGTATTATGTGATTTTGAAACAAACTCTTCAGGTATGACCACTTCTTCATCTAAGTCAAAGATGGCAATATCCGCATCTGCCCCAATATTTAATGAGCCTGTTTCTAAATTAAATAGTTTTGATGGTGCTTCTGTCATCCAATACACCACTTGCTCTAATGTGAAACGATTTGTTTTAACGAAGTGTGTATACATTAATGCAAAAGCTGTTTCACTTCCCACGATTCCAAATGGTGAGTCAATCATGCTTTGATTTTTTTCTTCGTGTCCATGTGGTGCGTGGTCTGTAGCGATACAATCAATCGTTCCATCCAGTAATCCGTCAATCAAAGCTTGTTGATCGTCAGATGATCTTAATGGTGGATTCATTTTAAAGTAGCCGTGGTCGCGCGTGATATCACAATCTGTCATGATTAAATGATGCGGACACACTTCACACGTCACATGAATACCATGTTTTTTCGCTTGTCTGATGACTTCAACACTTTCTTTGGTTGAAACATGACAAACATGATAATGAACACCTGTTTCTTTTGCTAATAACACGTCCCTAGCAATTTGTGATGATTCAGTCGCACTCATAATACCAGGTAAGCCTAACTCTTTTGATTTCTCACCTAAATGCATCACGCCACCAAATAATAAACTCTCATCTTCAGTGTGGGCCACAATCGCCATATCAAGTACTGCTGCTTCTTTCATTGCTTCGTACATGACTCCAGCAGTTTGCACACCCACACCATCATTTGTAAAAGCAAATGCACCAGCTTTTTTTAATCCAGCAAAGTCAACTAACTTTTCTGTGTTTAATTCTTTTGTAATAGGTGCATATTGTAAGATGTTTACCATGCTATCCTTTTCAATACGTTGATACATATCTGTTATTTTTTCTGGTGTGTCAGGTACAGGATTAACGTTTGGCATAGCACATACAGTGGTAAACCCACCTTTAGCCGCTGAACGACTACCTGTTTCGATTGTTTCTTTGTATTCAAATCCAGGCTCTCTAAAATGCACATGAACATCAACTAATCCTGGTGTTATCAATCCGTTTTTTGCATCAATAACTTGTTCAAAACTCTCTGCTGTTTCAGTAAACTGACCAATCCCTTTGATTTTCCCTTCTTCAATCCAAATATCTACTGGGATTAACTGATTTCGACTTGTAACCACTCGGCCATTTTTAATTAATGTTTTCATGTTCACCCTCCTAAGATTTTCCTTGTAAAATGGCTTCTAATATTGCCATTCTCATAAACACACCATTGGTCATCTGTTGCGTGATGCGTGATTGATAACTTTCAACTAACTCATCAGCTAGCTCGACATCACGATTGACCGGGGCGGGATGCATGATGATGGCTTTTTCTTTCATTTCTTTCGCCCGTTTATTAGTTAACCCATGTTGTTGATGGTAGTCTTTTTTTGAGAAACTTCCACCACTTTCATGACGTTCGTGTTGCACACGTAACATCATCATCACGTCTACTTTATCTAATACGTCATCTATTGGTAAGTAAGTCCCGTAAGCTTCATATTTCTTGTTGTACCATTCTTCTGGTCCACAGAAAAATAGATTCGCTCCCAAACGTTTTAACATTTTCATATTTGAATTTGCCACCCGCGAATGCGTTAAATCGCCACATATCGCAATATTTAAATTGTCAAAATGTCCGAATTCTTCATATATAGTCAATAAATCAAGTAAACACTGTGTTGGGTGATTGCCACTACCGTCTCCTCCATTAATGATGGATGTCGTAATTGTCTTACTTTGAATTAATTCATTGTAATAATCTTCTTCCCAGTGACGAATCACACACGCATGCACACCGATTGCTGACATCGTCAACACAGTGTCATATAATGATTCTCCTTTTAAAACAGAACTTGTTTTAGCATCAAATTCTATTACATCAATGCCCATTTTTTTCTCTGCGACTTCAAAACTTTTATGTGTTCTTGTACTGTTTTCAAAGAATAGATTAGCAACAAAATATTGTTGATTTGATAATTGAGATTTTTCTCCGTGTTTAAACTGCTGTGCACGTTTAATTAATCCCATCACTTCTTGATCACTTAATGATTCTGCAGTTAGTAAATGTTTTAAACTAATTCTCTCCGATGTAATAATCATTTGAGCCTCTCCTTTTTATTCTAATTCGCTTTTCGCTTTTTCAGGTAAAATCAAGTTCAGTATAATTCCAAACAATGTTGCTAGAGCCATACCAGAAACTGCTACTGCTCCAACTTGGAATGTTAATCCGCCGATTCCCACTACTAAGATAACTGAGGCAATCAACAAGTTGCGTTTTAAGTTAAAATCAATTTTATTATCAATCAAGATTTTCAATCCGCTTGAAGCAATCACTCCGAATAGGATAAAACTAATTCCCGCAATAACAGGGTTAGGAATACTTTGAATAATCGCGGTTAATTTTCCGACAAAACTTAATCCCATTGCTAGAGCTGCTGCTCCACCGATGACAAACACACTATGCACGCGAGTAATCGCAAGAACCCCAATATTTTCACCATAACTTGTAACAGGAGGACCGCCAACTAAACCAGCGACGATTTGAGCTAATCCGTCACCCTTAAGTGTTTTATCTAATCCCGGCTCTTTAAAGAAATCTCGTTTCGTTAATTTGTTTAATACCATCAAGTGTCCAATGTGTTCTGTCATCGTCACAAATGCGATAGGTGCCATCGTCACAATCGCGGTTAAGTAAAATTTAGGTGTGTAAGTCACAAACGGTGCTTGAAAGTCAGGTAAAGCAAACCATGCTGCTTGTCTAATTGGCTCAACATCGACAATCCCAACTGCTAATGCGATAAAGTAACCACACACAATTCCTAGTAATATTGGAATAAGTCCCATAAAACCTTTAAGATACATGTTAAAGAAAATCGTTAGTGACATGGTAATCAAGGCAACTGCAATGTATTTCACACTGTAAACTTGTTCGCCATTTACTCCTACTGCATACATCGCTTGACTTGCTGCATTTCCAGCTAACCCAAGGCCGATTACCATCACGACTGGTCCAACCACAATCGCTGGAAGCAATTTATCTAACCAAGCTGATCCTGCTCGTTTCACAATTGCTGAAACAATTAAGTAGACAATCCCCGTTGTGATAGCTCCCAAGGCAACTGCCGGATAACCATCATCTTTCATTAACATTTGCATCGCTGCGATAAACGCAAAACTACTTCCTAAGTAAGCTGGTATTTTTCCTTTTGTTACGATAAGATACACAATCGTTCCAAGTCCTGAACTAAATAGGGCAATTCCTGGGTTAATACCGACTAATATTGGCACTAGTACTGTGGCACCAAACATGGTAAATAAATGTTGTAAGCTAAGTCCTAGCCACTTAATTCCTTTCGGCTTATCATGTATATCCAATACTACATCCGGGTTTCTATAATTTTCTTTCATTTGACAGTCTCCTTTATAATAAAAAATCCTCGTTTCATTTTTAGAAACGAGGCGCGCGAAAACAAGTTGGTATTTGACTTTTTCCACCAATTGTTACTGCTTTTCCTAGTCTCTCTGTACTCGATTAAAAAGCTTATTTAATTATTTTGTCGAATCTTAATTTCATCTGTTCCATCATATTCTTCAACAGATACAATAATTTGTTCTTTTTTAGATGTTGGAATATTTTTGCCAACATAATCAGCGCGAATTGGTAATTCTCTATGTCCTCTATCAACTAATACGGCTAATGAAATCTTTTCAGGACGACCAATATCCATGATAGCATCTAGTGCTGCACGAATCGTTCTACCTGTAAAAATCACGTCATCGACTAAAATGACTTCTTTATCTTCTATTGAAAAGGGAATATTTGATGCATGTACTTCAGGTGTGTCGTGTTCATTGACATGATTATCATCTCTGTATAATGTAATATCTAGCTCGCCAACAGGAATGTCTTTTCCTTCTAATTGTTTTAATCTCTCAGCAATTCGATTAGCTAGATAAATGCCGCGTGTTTTGATCCCAATCAACACGATATCATCAATACCTTTGTGTCTTTCAATAATTTCATAAGTAATACGTGTCAATGCTCGTTTCATTGTCATGTCATCCACTACTACTTTTTCAGTCATTAAAGTTCCCCCTAAATTTTTTAAACAAAAAACCCTCTCATCCATCAAAGAATAAGAGGGTTGTGTTTAGTCATAGTGATATAAGGATACAATGACCCTTATCAATACATATTACACGCTCCTTCTTAGCCTCTCTGGACTACTCTTAAAGGACTGTTCTGTTTTGTTGTACTGAGTATAACGCACTCATATGTAAATATCAATCATTATTTTCGATTTCCTTTAATGTTTGTTTAAATATTTCTGGTAAATCAGAATCAAAGGTCATGAGCTCTCCTGTTGTCGGATGCGTAAAGGCTAATGTTTTAGCGTGTAAGAACTGCCCGTTTCCTTTTATCGTTTTCTTCGGTCCATATAATGGATCTCCTACGATTGGGTAGCCAATGTAATCCATGTGAACACGAATTTGATGTGTTCGTCCTGTTTCAAGTATACACTCAATCAACGTATAATCTAAAAATCTTTCTAACACAGTAAAATGCGTCACGGCTTCTTTACCATCAGAAATAATCGCTTGTTTTTGACGATTGTCTTTACTTCTACCTATTGGCGCTTCGATTTTTCCTTTTTCATGTGGAATGACACCATGAACTAACGCCACATATTTTCTTAATGTTTTACGTTCTTTTAACTCATCCTGAAGCGCAATATGTGCCGCATCATTTTTTGCCACCATCAATAGTCCAGATGTATCCTTGTCAATTCGGTGAACAATCCCCGGACGGATCACATCATTAATACTTGAAAGTGATCCTGCATGAAATAATAATGCATTAACAAGCGTTCCATCAGGATGACCCATAGATGGATGGACTACCATTCCTTGAGGTTTATTTACCACAATCACATCATCATCTTCATAAACAATTTCTAATGGAATATCTTGTGGTTCTAAGGTTAATTCTTTTGCTTCTGGTACCGTAATATCAACACGATCGTTTTGTTTCACTTTATAATTTGCTTTAACAATCTCTCCATTAACATTCACTGACTCTTCTTTTAACCAACTCTGAATTTGAGAGCGTGAATAATCTGAAAAAACCTCTGCTAATACTTTATCAATTCTTCCTTTTTTATCTTCTACTACATAATGTAATTGTGTCATTGATTATCTCCTTCATTTAACTTGCTCACTTAGTTTATCATAAAACTGGTCGCTATTCACTAATACAATCATGATTTTAGATAAACAAAAAAGAGACGATAAACGTCTCTTTTTATTATTCATTAATTTGTGTATGATTTGATGGCGTATTGAACTGATCTTTATCAAACGTGCCTTCCCATTTATCTACGACTACCGCAGATACCATACTTCCGGCAACGTTTAACATGGTACGCCCCATATCAACAATTGGGTCAATACCAAATATAGCCCCAATACTTGAAATAGCAGAACCATAACCTAATCCATTTAATGTAACAGTAGCAGCAACGGTTGCTGTTCCTGGTACACCGGCAATACCGATTGAACCTACTGTCACAACAACCACAACAAGCACAAAGAATGAAAAGTCCATAGTAGCTCCCGCTGCTCCAGCAACTAATGTTCCAAGCATGGCAGGGAATACTCCGGCACATCCATTCATCCCAATTGTTGTTCCAAGTGTTGCAACAAAGTTTGATGTTTCACCTGATACACCCATGTCTTTTTCAAGTGTTTGCAAAGTATAAGGTAATGTTCCTACGCTTGAACGAGAAGAAAAAGCAAATAACAATGTATTAAAAGCTTTCTTGTAGAACATAACTGGATTGACACCCATAAAACTTAAAATAACAACATATACCAATAACATAATGATAACTCCTGTATAAAGCGCTGCTATAAATCCTAGCATACTAACAACAGATTGGATACCATTTGAAATAATAGTGTTACTTACAAGAGCTACCACACCATATGGCATTAATTTAATAACGTTTGTCAAAACAGAATTAACTGTAATACGTAGCGAATCTAAAAATGTCACAAAAGGAGCTACTTCAGTCGGTTTTTTAACCTTTAAGAAACGAATTGCACTGGCAAACATCGCTGCAATAATAACAACCGATACGATACTCCCATTGTTTCCCATTACACTAATAATATTATTAGGAATTAAATTTAAAAAGAATTCAGGGAAACTTTGTGAGGCAATATTATTCATAAATTCTGTCTTTTGTTCCGTTAAGTCTCCTGCAAAACTAGTCGCATTTAAATTAAATAGCTTAACAACTAAAATACCAACAATAGCAGAAATAGCTGTTGTGCTTAATAATGTAATGAATGTGCGACCTGTTAAACTTCGAATACGATCACCTTGTACATCCACAACAACTTTAATAATAGATAAAAAGACGACCGGAATAGCAAGTAACTGAACTAGTTTTAAAAATCCTGTCCCAATAAGTCCAAACCATGCAGATATTTCTCCTCTAGCATGATCAATGTAAATACCATTTTTGTTACTGATAATATCAATACCAATCCCTAGTACTAGACCAATGATCAAAGCGATAATCATACGTTTAGAAAAACTTACTTTTTTGTCTTTAAGCATTTTTAAGCACACCATTGCCCCACCTAACAATACAATAGCAATCAACGTGTAAAAATTACTCACTTTAAGAAATTGTGAGAAAAATGGAACATCTATCATGAATATCATCTCCTTTTTTACCAGTCTACACTGATAGAATCATTTTTTAAACTCATTTGTTTTAAAACATTTTCAGAAAAATTACTTAATAAGAATCATTTCAATTTTTAACAAAATCTTTTTGAGAATATACTACTTTAAAAAGTGGGTTTTACAAATGTTTGTTA
>OMJG01001109.1_pt1 | contig 16781 bp, 17 predicted proteins | sample 1646431 | NCBI WGS metagenome assembly OMJG01 (sample SAMN03771674, study PRJEB25209) | food metagenome | isolation source: Cotija cheese | place: Mexico:Jalisco,Michoacan | collected 2011-12-12
GCAAGTATGGAATGTTCCTAGAAGCTCGGTACTTTAGTGCCGATGTAGTTCACAAGGTTGTCTTATACTAGTAAAGTCTTATACTAGTAAATATGTTGAATAAAATAAAATTGTTTTTTAAGGGAAAGTTATTTGCACCATTAGTTTTTTTGCTATCTTTTGTCTATTTTGCAGCCTTTCGCTATTTTATGATTCCTGCCGGGGATGATTACTTTTGGGGAGGAGCTCAAGGGAAGTATTTGATTCTTCACGGTTTTTACGGACCACAAGCTACTTATGGAGGAAGTAGTAACGGTCGATTTTTAGGTAATACCTTGGAGATTTTGTCGATGCACAGTATCACGATTGCTACAGTCAGTTATGGCGTCTTCTTCACACTCTTGTTGTGGGCGATATGGAGATTAGCTGGCAAAAGTATCTCGTCACTGTTGTTGTCGTTGGCGTTTATCTTTACTTTGCAAGGGGCATATATCAACAACGTCCTCGCTTGGAACGCCGGTTTCGTCAATTACGTGCCACCGATTGCTTTGATTTTGACGTATTTAGTAATTGTTGAGTACGGTCAGAAAAAAGACTTGCATTGGACTTTTGCGTTATTAACGTTATTTATCGGTTCGATTGCCGGACTATTTACGGAAACTTTGAATTTGGGACAAGTTTGCTTAGCTGTTCTAGTAATTTTATATTTCCGCAAGAAAACCAAGCTTTATCACGTAACTTATTTTATCGGGACTTTGATTTCGGCAGCGATAATGTTCTTGCATCCTAGTTACCATGAAAAGAGCACTTACCGTTTGACGACCTTTGATCCTGCTGAAATTTGGCGTTTGTACAAGATAATGACTCACTATTGGTTGATCAGTTTCAATCTCGTGTTGTTAGTGGCTATTTTGTTGGCGATTATCACTTTGACCTTGAAGTCTGATTTTTCAAAGCTTCAAAAGACAGTAACAGCTGGAATTTCTGCATTATTCTTGCTTTATTACGCTGCCATAACGGTCTATTTTAGAAAGTATCCTAAGGATGATATGTTCACTTTCAATTCAGCCATTTTTCCAAATAAAGTTGCCGTAATGGATTCTGTCATGAGTTTGTTGTTGATAGTCTTTATCGGTTATTGTATTTTTCTATTTTATAAGACCGATGCTAAGATGTGGCTGTATTTCTTAATGACTGGTATCGTTTCTGGTCAATTGTTGTTCGTCGCTTCACCAGTTAACAGTCGTGGCTACTTTGCCGCTTACGTCTTCATGTATTTGATTGCGACAAGATTCGTGATTGATGCCTTTAGCAAGATTAAATTTGTCAATTGGTTGTTGTTGATAGCCGTGTTGTTCATGGGGGTAAGTTTCCAATCGATGATCTACACGAATTACCAGGTCAATTTGGAACGTGTCTCTGATCCACAATTTTATAATGGCAAAGCTGGTTTGACTAAGCACGTGCCTTATCGTCAATTTGTGGGAACTAATGACTTGTTGAATCAACAGAATACGATTTATTGGAAGCATTACGTTGAAGAGGGTAACTATCATTTGCCAATCAAACAAATAATCGATGTACTTAAATAACAAAGGGTATTATTGGAATCGTGGTATATTATCACATTTTCAGTAATACCTTTTTTGGTATATAAATAGCTTTTGTGGACGACGGCATATTTCACAATAACCATTCCAACAAATCATCCATTTAATGTATAATAAAAGCAGTATTAACTTAAAAGGTGGTAATTTGCAATGCTTGAAAACGTACATGGTATTGTTAAGGTCAACCAAGATGCACGTTACGTGGTTTTCTTGTTTGATACTTATGAAGTGAACCGTAAAATGCTCCAAGACAAATATGTCAAAGGTGAATCAGCTTGGTACACAGATGCTAAAGGTACCGGCGATGATGGCAAAGTATTCTATCGTATCGCTGAGGATGGCGAATGGATCGAAGCCGAATACGTTATTTATGTTGACACCGACGAATAATATTACAAAAGATTTAAATTTACCCTTAAAAGTTTAAAATTTGCCTGATTTCTTAAGGTTTTATTGAAGGCTCTCCCTTTAAATAGTAGGCTAGCGTTAGTTATATTTTTAATTGGAGGGAGACAATTATGAATAAGAAATGGGTTGCCTCTACTGCCTTAGCTAGTATTCTAGCAGCAGTTGGCGTATCATCGAATGCTTCTCCAGTGAATGCTGTCTCAAATGATGATGGAAATCAGGACGACTTAGATCACAAGTCATCGACTGATAAAAAAGACCCCACTGTAGCCAGTGTTTTGGACCAACAGGGGGCTCCTATCAATGAAGATGCAGCAGACGCCATTGAAGCTAATGAGAATTCAGGTTTTAATAGTGTTTTACCAGCTAATGCTGTGGCCGCCGTTACTCAAGCTTCAACTAGTGCCGGAGTGACAAAGGCTCAACAACAGGCTTTTTTGGAGAAAATCGGTCCAGTTGCTCAAGCAGTAGGATCTCAATACAACGTCTATGCATCAGTTATGATGGCACAGGCAATTGTTGAGAGTGCTTGGGGAACTTCGACTTTGTCTAGTCAATATAACAATTACTTTGGTATTAAAGGTGATTACAACGGCTCATATGTCAGCTTTCCAACTTCAGAGTGGAGTGCTGACAAGGGCTATTACACAATTTATGCCAACTTTAGAAAATACCCTAGTGCAACGGAATCCTTTGCCGATAATGGTGCTTTATTGAGGTACGGCATCAGTGGTGCAAGTGATTTCTATAAGGGTACTTGGAAGGAAAATACTTCCTCTTACAAAGATGCGACGGCTTGGTTGCAAGGACGTTATGCGACAAGTCCAATTTATGCATCAACTTTGAATAAAATAATCGAGACCTATAATTTGACACAATACGATAACGAAGCTAGTACCGGTGGTACTAATGATAATTCAGTTAGTGGTACCAAGACTACGATCGACGATACCGCTACTGTAACCAATCAAAAATCTGCAACAATTTATATCAATGCTAATCCCAATCAGATTGCGGCTAACCGTGCTTTAGCTTATAACACGAAATGGCATGTTTCCTCAAAAGTCGTTGCAGCTGATGGGACAGTTTACTATCAAGTAGCGGCTAATGAATACGTCAATGCTAATGATGTGCAATTGGATTCAGAGAAGTCTAATCCGCAAGTGAAGATTTCTGATACCGCCATTGTAGTTAATAATAGTGGTGCGACTGTTTACGGTGCTGCTAATAAAAAGGCGGCCACGGATCGAGTTTTGCCATATCAATCTAGTTGGATCACGACTGCTTATGTAGTTGACGATGATGGCAATACTTTCTATTTTGTCGGAACCGACGCTTATGTTTTGGCAACCGACGCAACTTTGAAGTCACAACAGCCAAATGAAGATTACAAAGACGACCAAATCACATCTTATCCTGATATCGTTCACGTGACCGCTACTCCAAGTGCTAGAGCTTATGATGATAAACACAGTGCTTTAGCAGTCAGTCTAGCTAGTGGAACTGATTGGAAGATTGACCAAAAGTCCGTTCATTCTGATGGTTCAGTTTGGTATCGAGTAGCTACGAATCAATGGGTCAGTGCTAATGATGTCGAAGTTAAAGGTTCTAATTACGTAACTTCAGTTTCTGGGATGGTCAAAATCAACTATATTCCAGGATACGGTGTTAACGTCTACAACAGTCCTGCTTCAAATAATAAATTTACCGGAACACGTTTAGCTGACGGTACGACTTGGCGAGTTACATCCAAACAAATCGTTGATGGACAAACTTGGTACAAGGTCAATGCTGGCTGGGTAAATGGTAAATATTGTATTTATAATGCAGATTAAATAAAAAATGTCGAGATATATGATTGATAACGAACATATATTACGGCATTTTTATTTTGGGAAAACTATGCTTTTGTAAAAAGTTTGTAAATTCTGCAAATGAGCACACTAGATTTTTTGATTTTTGTTATATTAATTTTGTTCCTAATTATTAGGTTCAAAAAAATATAATAGAGGTGTTTAAAATGGTACATTTACTTGCTTTTCGCAACAAAGAAATTACTAAAGATAACATTTTGAAATATGAATTTGAACTTTTAAAAGGTCCTACAGATTTTGAAGTTGATTTTGATTGTGATGCTTTATTAGATGTGTCTGAGGATAAGAGATTTAATGGCAATTCTTTGATTGTACATGAAAAACATGGTGCATTTTTAGTTGAAAAAACAACTAAAGAATTAGTGAATGAATTTTATAAGAGAAATACAGTTGGCTTTGCTTTGTCTAAAGTGCTGGCCAACTTTTTTTCGTTGAAACATTATGTACCATTTGTATTTATGTATGTTGTTTATATGCCAATATCTGGAGGTACACGCAAAAATACTGATTGGATTGGTTTGCATTTGATGAATAGCTGCCGTCAAAATAAAAAAGAAGCTTACTTTATTACTACTCAAGGTTTCATCATAAAAGTTACCTTTCCCAAGGGCGATTTAGATAGTCGTGTGCATGATGCCTGTGTTTTGTGTCAGAAATGTGTAGCAATATTTTTACCATTGATAGTCGCTGGTGGTGTGGATGTCAGAGGATGTGTCTTTACCGGACTAGTGGTTAAATTTAATACTTGTCATTGTCCTTTGCACGTTAAAGTTAATCTCGAAAATGATCCCAAAATCATAGGATTGATGTTCATTAATTTTATTATTGATCATCTAGGAATTGAGTCAGTCAACCCCGAGGAGGAGAAAAAACACTATCGAAGATTTTTATCTCGATTAAAAAAACATTACTAAAATGAATTGAAAAAACGTCTAAATGGGCGTTTTTATTTTGCTCTAAATTATTAAACGTTGTTATACCAACATTTCAATTTCATTTTGGCAACTAATAATCTTTATCCGGATTCGTTATATTAATTCCACACAAGGCCTTGTGAGTAAAAATAGGAGAACTCACAAATGAATGAGATGGAATTAGGATTTAAAGATGCATTACAAAACCAACGTTTGATCCACGGTGCTTTGAAAAGAGCCCACATTTATACGACAAGGGTAGATTACGAAGATTATTTTCAAGAAGCCATGATCAATTATGCACAAACTTATCAACAATACGTGCAAGATAACGGCGATATGACGAAGTTTCATAAATTTGTTTTTCAAAAATTAACTTGGCGTTTGATTGATATGTTACGTCAGGAAAAACGTTATTTTGATTTCCACAGCCTAGAGGAGTTTGATTTCCAAAGGGTTCCTGAGGATTTATCCGAAAATAAATTGGACTTTGTAAACTTTTCCGAGCTGACGAATCTTGACCGTACTTTGTTGCAGGAACATTTCATCGAGGATATTCCGTTAGTAATATTGGCGAAACGTTATAACCATACAACAAGGGCTTTAAGATACCGCCGTGACAGTCTTTTGAAAAAATTACGACATATGAGCAAACATTGAAGTTTACTATCTGATTACAGGTTTATTACTTTTATCAAATTTGTGAAAAAAGTTGTTATAATTTATAACGTTAAGGAAATTAACGGTGGGAAGGAATATTTATTATGGTATCAAAGAAGAAATTTATGACTACTCTTGCTACTTCAGTCGCATTAGCAAGTATTGGTTTTACAACCGTAGGACAAGTAGTTCCACAAATGGGGGCACAAGTTCAAACAGCCCAAGCTGCAACTTCAGCAATCAATGACTTTATTACAAACAACAACATTACTCCAGTTTCAATTACTAACGAAGAAGGTACATTCAGTTACTGGACACCTTATGAAAATGGTGTTGGTAAGCCTGAGGGTGTTGTTATTCATGAAACAGCTACTCCTGGTGCTACTGCTAGAAACGAAGCAACATATTTCAACCGCGAATGGCCAAATATGTACAGTTATGTGCATGCTTTCGTTGATGCTAATGAAATTTTAAACATTAAGAATACTGATTATGCCGTTTGGGGTGCTGGTCCAACTGCTAATGCTAAGTTTGTTCAAGTTGAATTGTGTGAAGTGAATACTACTTATTCATTTGCTAGATCAGTTGCTAACCAAGCTTATTACACAGCCTACAAGTTAGTTCAATATAACTTGCCATTTACACCTGGCGTTACGGTTATGTCACACAACGATGTATCTAAGAAGTGGGGCGAAACAACTCACACTGATCCTGTTGGTTACTTTGCAAAATGGGGTTACAGCATGGATCAATTCTATGATCTAGTTGGCAAGTATTACAATCAATTGAAGGGTAATACTAATAGTGGTAGTTCTAACAATAACAGTGGCAATACTAACAATGGTGGAACAGCTACATCAAACGTTATTACTGTAAACAATTCTCAAGGTTCATACGTTCCATTGGTAGCTTTCCAAAGTGACGGTAGTACTAAAAAGATCACTAACCGTGCTTTAGCTAACAACACTCCATGGTACACAGATCAAACTAAGACTTATCAAGGTTTGACTTATCGTCGTGTTGCTACTAACGAATGGGTTGACCAAGGTTACGTTACAAAATAAATTTATAAAAAACTATTCGAAAAGGCGCGCTGAAATGCGGGTCTTTTTTTGATATCATACTTAATAATAGAAGGTGTTTGATGTTGTATAATTGTCGTATAAGAAAGGCTTAATCGATATGGGAAAAAAATTTTATATTGTTTTGAGTGTAATGTTTCTTTTTTGCGTAATTTTAACTGGGTGCCAAAAGAAGGAAACTAGTAAAATCGTATCGTCCAATAAGACTTGGTATTTGTTTCAAGACCAAGGTGAAAATGACACAGTTTCGATTAAATTTCTAAAAAATCAGCGAGCTGAGATCAAAGACATCACCAATATTGATGGCAAAGTTGGGATCAATCGTTTCAATACACATTTCAACAATCCTCAATACGTTTTAGGGCGTGATGGCAAAACAATGACTTTTAAAACTGCTAAACAGAATTTAGTCATAAAGCTCGTCAAGACTTATCACGAAAATGTTTATGGTAAGCATATGAAGGGTTACTATGTCCAAGTGGGCAATGAGAACTACAAATTCGCTTATATTACCAAGCGAGACAAGGCCAATATCAGTAAATCCACCAAACACAAGTCCCAATCGATTTCTTACAAACAGATGGCTAATCATATTATCGACGTCAATCAAAACACTAAGCCTTTGAGTACTGACAACAATTTAATCGGCAATTTTTATTTTTCAACTATTATCGATTATCGCCGGACCGATGGCAATTTGACTATCAACCAAAATGGAACTTATCAAATGACTTTGACCCAGCATTCAGCACAAAAATTGTCCGATACGACTGATAGCAAAGTAGTCATGATGACGACGGTTGAATCAGGAAATGTCCAAAGTCTTTACGGCAAGATGTATTTGACACCAAAAAATCTCGTGACGATCGACTATTACTATCATGGTCAGAATCAAAGTCGCTTGTTGCCAAAAGAAGTTAATTTAAAAGTTAACTCCAAGGCGACTGGCAATCAGATCGATCGGGCAAAGATTCGGATTGAAAATGATAATAACCAATTGTATTTGTATTCGAGTGACTTTACCGTCAGAACTCGTGATAATCAAGCTAATACGAAGGCTAATTTGTTAACAAAGTCTGATGCAACGCAAACTAGTTTGGAGGATTCAATCACTCAGACAAAAGATTATTATGACCAATATGTAGCCAATCCGATTTCATCGAACGCTGACTTAATGCAGTTAGCAGCGGCTATCTCGGATAATAATGACAAAAAAATCGGTAATCTTGGGGTCAATTTTGGCGACCAATATGGTACCAATTTGCAGCCGAGCGATTACCAGGGGATCAGCATCAGTGGTAGTAAGCAGCCCTTGATGCAATATATGTTTTTAGTTTCACCTTCAGCTTATTCAGAAAATGGACCAGCTGTGACAACTACTAAGGGGAAGTTTTTGATTTATGGTTCGTTAGATAATAAATTATTTTTGTTAAAACAACCAGATAAGGATTCGACAACTGTTACTTGGACGATGGTTAAAGATTTTCCACTTACTGTACCTAAATTGAAATTCAGCTTGAATTAAGCTGTGGAGGAAAAATGATTTTTTTAATACTACTTGCAATAACCGTTGTACAAGCAATGATTGTTTACAAAATAAGGTACATTTACAGTCGTCAGCCAATTTTGGGGATTGGTGTCGTGGCTGTCATTATATTTATATTCTATTTAATTTCTAATATTTCATTGAACAAATTTTTAGGCGCTTATACATTCGGACTTGCATCTTTAAATTTGTTCTTTTTATTTATTATGCTAGTTTACATGTGGCTAATGCATCGAGACCAGAAAAAGGTTAATATGAAACAAGAAGCTGATTTTTTATTAGTCATGGGTAACAAGTGTATGACTGAACGGATTCCGCCGATTTTGGCTAGTCGCTTGAATAAAACGATTGAAATTTTTAAGGCATCGACGAATAAACCGCAAATAATTGTCAGTGGGGGCAAGAATCTGCATAGTCTTTCGAACAAGACTGAGGCTGAAATGATGAAGGAATATTTGTTGCAAGCAGGTATTCCGGAAAATCACATTATTGTGGAAGAAAAAGCCATGAATACGATTCAGAATTTGGAATTTTCTTCTATTAAGATTCATCGTTTCTGGTCCAAAGAGATTCGCCCAAAGGTTATTATAGTTACAAGCGATTACCATCTCCCCCGAACGAGACTGCAAGCTAAGAGACTAGGTTTCAAAGTTCAATATGCATCTGCTAAAACGATGAGCATGTTGAAATGGCCAGCAATGTTTCGTGAATTTACAGCCTTGTTGTGGTACGACCGTTACGTTATCGCGATAGTCGTTGGAATCGATGTGTTGTATTCGTTGAGTTTGTATATTTGAGGTGCGTTATATGAGTTTGTACGATAAGTTTGTTGAAAATAAGCGCTTGCGACGAGTGGTATTATTAGCTATCGTTATTGGCTTGTTTTATTTGTTCAAAAGTATGATGAGCATGTTCTTATTGACGTTCATCTTTACCTTTTTATCAGTTCAATTAGTTCGAACGATTCAAAAAAAATTTCCTAGAATAAGACCAGTTTGGATAATTACACCAACCTATTTGATTATTATCTCTTTGTTGGTATTTGTGATTGCTAATTATGTGCCACAGTTGGTTAGTCAAACGGTCAAAATGTTTACTTCGTTGCAATCATTTTATGAGAGTGAAGATGTCCGTTCGAATCCTTATTTGAATATTATTTATAGTTATTTGCAACAGATCAATTTGGATAATCAGATAAAAGTCGCTGTTACTTCTGTCGTCAATTATATTAGTAGTGTGGGAGCAGTTGGTTTCAATATTGTGATATCGTTCTTGCTCAGTTTCTTCTATACGAGTCAAGTTGAGCAGATGAATGCATTCGGTCGTCAATTTTTAGATAGTAAATACAGCTGGGTCTTTGCGGACTTACAATATTACGGCCAAAAATTCGTCAATACTTTTGGAGTTGTTTTGGAAGCTCAATTGATGATTGCGGTTGTTAACACAGCTCTAACGACGATTACTTTGTTATTTATGAAGATGCCAGGAATTATCGCTTTGGCTGCCATGGTCTTCATCTTGTCATTGGTGCCAGTAGCTGGAGTGATTATTTCCTTGATACCATTGAGTTTCGTAGCTTATTCGGTCGGTGGGATTCGTTACGTTATCTACATCGTCATCATGATTATTGTTATTCACTTAATTGAAACGTACTTCTTGAATCCACAATTTATGTCCAGCATGACACACTTGCCAATCTTCTTTACTTTCATTGTCTTGATTGTTTCCGAAGAATTGCTTGGTACTTGGGGTTTGATTGTCGGTATTCCAATTTTTGTTTTCTTTCTCGATATTTTGGGCGTTCACTCGATTGGTGGTCCCAAAAAGCGCAGAATAAAGTTAAAGAAAACGTTATAATTAAGATTAAACAAGTTTTGTCATATATAATGGAGATAAATGTAGTCAACTGACGTAGATGGGAGATTAAATTATGTCATTTTTCGATAGAAAAAAGAAAGAAAACGATGATAATTATTCTGATCTAAACAATCCTTCATATCAAAATCCTCAACCGGATCAAAATAATTTTGATCAAGCACAAAATCAATATAATGATGCTCAGATGAACAATGGTACGCAATTTGGGGGCAATGATTTTAACCAACCCAATCAACCTAATAACGATTATTTCTTTGGACAAAATCAACCACAAATGCAGCCACAACAGCAGATGGATCCTAGCCAAAATCCACAACCGGGGATGGATAACGGCGAAGAGTGGCAATACACTGAACAAAATTTACAAAACACTTTAGATCAAAGTGCTGATTTGAAGTCACAATTGCGTAGTCAATTATTAGCTGACCGTAGTTACTGCAACCATATTTTAAGAAATGTTGGCAGTGACCAAGTTGATGAAAGAAAACAAGCTACTGATAGAATTGACCAAATCAACGCCTCTTTGAAGGAATGGTTTGGAACCGATGAAATGGCTAATGAGATTTACTTAGATGTCAATAGTGACTATTACATTTTCACTGATGATCTAGCTGCCAACCCAGATAGTGATACCACTAATATGTGGCAACAATTGACAATGACCATGGCTGACAAAGGCTTAATCGCTAATGCAATTTCAGTAACTTACAACGATCAAATCGATGAGGCTTGGATGAATTACCAAAATGCAGGCTTTGTAGATGGCAATGCTTATCTCTTGAATATGTACAATGATTTGCAAGGTCGTAACATGAATACTCCAGTCGCACCTGCTGAAATTCCGTTCGATGCTGACTATCGTGTTCAACATGTCAGTGATAAGGTCGATAAGATTTTGGATGCCGATGATAAATTAGTTATGGAAGTTTCCAGAAATTCCAATCATCAATTACAAATCATTCGCCACTACAAAGATGGCAGTCAATTATTGAGTCGTGATATTTTCGATGTCAACGGAGTAATTTCAGCTACCCAATTTTATGACCACAGAAATGCTAATAAAGTCGTTCGTGAGAACTTTTATCGTCAAGATGGAACATTGGTCTTGATTAAGAGTTACACGGCTGAGGAACCTTATATTCAACTATTCAGCGAAGGTAACGTCTTAATCAGTACCTTTGATAACGATGAAGATTTGATTTTCTGGTGGTTGAAAAATCAAGCCTTGAAACAAAATGCTTCAACGATTTTTGTTTCAATTAATTCTGAATATTATAAGAAATTATTGGAACTCAGAGATTACGGTTTTGAAGTAATTCCAATCGTGATGAAACAGAGTGAAAACGCTCAAGAAGTGTCTGACTTGATTGAAGGTAAGAACAAAGTTAACGCTGTTTTAGCTGGTTCTGATCAAGTTAATACTTATTTGAACAAGAACTCAAAGAATAAGTTGGATATTACTACTTTGAAAGAGTTGGATACACCTATTTATAAGGAATAAGGCTATCGTCGCCGAATAAAAAATCTATTCAGAATTTCTATTGTCTGAATAGATTTTTTTATATTAAAAGTTAGAATTACTATCTAGTCCGGAATAGCAAAGAAAATTGGCTCAAATGTGAAATTTCTCTTGGCAATTTATTGCCTAGTGAAAGGTCGAGCTTGAAGACTTTGCCCGAACTTGGGCTTAACAAAGGCTCCAAGTCGTGCCCACATTGTTCCAGCCAAATTTTCTTTGCTATGGAGGACGGAATATAACCATTTATTTTGCAATTTAGTCAAACTTAACAAAGAAACTTTTTTTTATTTCCAAATTCGTGTAAAATGTACTTTGTTAAAGAAATGAAAAGAGGATCATATAAATGGCAAAATTAGTTTTCATTCGTCACGGACAAAGTGAATGGAATTTATCAAACCAATTTACTGGTTGGGTTGATGTTGACCTTAGTGAAGAAGGTGTAAAGCAAGCTCAAAATGCTGGTAAACTTCTTAAGGAATCTGGCATCCTATTTGACCAAGCTTACACATCAGTATTGACACGTGCTATCAAGACATTGCACTACGCTCTTGAAGGCTGTGACCAATTATGGATTCCTGAAACAAAGACATGGAGACTTAACGAACGTCACTATGGCGCACTTCAAGGTCTTAACAAGAAAGAAACAGCTGAAAAATACGGTGATGAACAAGTTCACATCTGGAGACGTTCATACGATACATTACCTCCACTATTGAAGGCTACTGATGAAGGTTCAGCAGCTAACGATCGTCGTTATGCAAACCTTGACCCAAGAATTATTCCTGGTGGCGAAAACCTTAAAGTTACTTTGGAACGTGTAATTCCATTCTGGGAAGATGAAATCGCTCCTAAGCTATTAGACGGCAAGAACGTAATCATCGCTGCCCATGGTAACTCACTACGTGCTTTGACTAAGTACATCGAAAACATCTCTGATGCTGACATCATGGACGTTGAAATGACTACTGGTGAACCAGTTGTTTATGACTTGGATGACAAGTTGAACGTTGTTAACAAGACAAAGCTTAACTAATTTTTGAATTAGTTTGAAATTAAGACTGCACATTGTGTGCAGTCTTTTTTTTGTACATGAAAATAGTGATTGTGAGAAATGATTCTTAGAATTCTCGTATTTTATTTATAAGCATCGTAATTGAATTATAAGTATTGATGCGTATAATAATTTATGAAGGGCAAGTTTCCTATGACTATGAAACCCAAAGAAATGGTAAGACTTTTAAAACAAAATGGATTTATCGAAAAGTCGCAACAAGGTTCACATTTAAAAATGTATAATCCTTTTACTAAAGTTACCATCATTATCCCCATACATGTTGGAGAGATGAAAAAGGGTTTTGAAGTTGCTATCTTGAAGAAAGCAGGTCTTAGATAATGCCAATTATAGGAGGTTACGAAATGCCAGCAAAGAAAAATGTTTTAGTTTATCCAGTAATTTTACATCCAGAAGATCAAGGCTATAGTGTAGAAATACCTGATATTGATAATGGTACTTGGACGCAAGGCGATAATATGAAAGATGCCTTGTTAATGGCTCAAGATGCAATTGGCATTATGCTTGATGATAAGATGGAATATCCTAAACCTACTGATTTAGAAGACATTAAAATTAAAGCCAATGATATTAAGACAGTCGTTTATATTGATATGGAAGAATATCGTCGTAATAATCCTAAGACGGTTCGCAAAAATGTAACTGTACCAGAGTATTTGGTGGTTCTAGGTAAGAAAAAGAACATCAACTTTTCTGCTGTTTTGACTGAAGCTTTGAAAAATAAATTGGAAATGTAAAAAACATCTCTTTTAGAAGATGTTTTTTGTACGTTTTTTGTAGATAAGGTTATTTAGCGTAATTTAAAATTGTAATGAATATCGGACTTTTGATATCAATTGATTGCAAAAATGCGTGATATTCGTTAAAATAATTTTGAAATAGCGATGGTAAAATCCATGTCTTCGACAACTAGAAATACAATAGTTTTGTTTCTGATAGAAGTTAAGATGGCAATTTCTAATCGTGAAATAGAATGGGTACCGAGGATTTTTGATGGTATTACTCGGTTAGGAATTGACTTACACGATGCTTTAGAAATAATTCAAGCACTGACACCTAATAATTATTATCGTGGACCTAGTCCGGATTTTAATGGTGATGGTACACGAGTCTGGGAATTTATTTATGAATTAGATGGGATGCCGATTTATATAAAAATAAAATTTCAAGGTAATGAATGCAAGATATTATCTTTCCATAGAAGCACTAAACCGTACTATTTACCTTATTTTAACGATTAAAGGGGTGAAGTAATGACAACTCACATTGAGAAACGTAAACAAACTTTTAAAGTACGTGATGAAAATATTACGGTGGAAGCCGATGCTTTGATTGATGACAAAACTAATAAGATTTTGTTTGATTTGGATTTAGACAATCAAGCTATTGATTTAGCTTTTAATGTATACCGTCGAAAGAACAATCTTATTTCACCCGCTGAAATGGTTGCTTTTAGAAAGAAATATCAATTGTCTCAACGTTCTCTAGCCAAGTTACTGGATGTAGGGTCAGCCACGATTGCCAGATATGAGAAGGGCGTTTTGCCTTCTGAAAGCATTAATAACTTATTACGAAAAATAAAAGATGATAGTAGCTATTTTGTAGGTTTATTTCATCAAAATAAATCTAAGTTAAGTGCTAAAGATCAAAAAAAGATTGAAGCGGCTATCTCAAAAGTAGATAAACAAATCAAAGGTGATTCTTTATTAAATGCTTATTTGTTCAGAAACCAAAATGATCAACATACGATTGAAGATGGATTTTCTAAATTTGATTTAGATAAGTTTACGAATATGGTTTTGTATTTTGTCCAGCATAATCCTAAGTTATCTAAAACAAGGTTGAATAAATTATTATTCTACAGTGATTTTAGATTTTTCAAGGAAAATTCTGTTTCTATCAGTGGGACAACTTATATCCACGACTACTATGGTCCGGTTCCAAGTGATTTTGAGTTACTATATACTCTTTTGAAAGATAGTGATGAGGTAGAAACGAAACCGTTTGGTGATGGACATGGAGAAATGTTTATTAGTACGCAAGAATTTAATAAAAATCTTTTCACAAATGAAGAATTGAAAATCCTTAAGGCCGTGTCTGATGACTTCAAAGAATTTAATGCTAAGAAAATCACCGAATATTCTCATCAAGAGAAAGCATATCAAGAAACTAAAATGAAGGAGATTATTCCTTATAATTACGCTCTAGATTTACAATAATAAAAGCTCCATTAGAATACCGATGCGTTGGCACCTGTCAAGTTGACATTTGAAATAATATAAAAATTGAATACTTTTTAGGTGGCCATATCCCAATGTTCTGCTGGGGTATGGCCATTTATTGTTTGTGATCTGTCTATATGATTGAAATAGTGAATTCTTTCGTTGACAAGTTTGACTAGTTCTTTGTAAGTCTTAGGCATTGGATGGCGATTCATCCAACGTAATTTGAATTCACTCCACCAACGTTCCATTGGTGAATTATCGTAGGGTGTACCTGGTCTTGACATACTTCTAATAACACCATGTTCATCTAAAAAATTTCCAAATGATAATGACGTAAACGCTGATCCGCGGTCCGTATGGACCATCGGACACACATCTCCAGCTTTTGTAAATGCACGTTGAAATACAATTATTTCAGCTGCTGAAGTCTCTGTAAGGCTGATATTACTTGAAATCAAATAACGACCATAGAGGTCTAAAACTCCGCTCAAACGAACTTTGTGTTCACCGTTTAAACCGTAAGGAATTTCTGTTGAATCACATAACCAAACTTGATTAGGTCCTGTCACCTCAAAATTTTGATTCAATACATTATCTTGTATATAAATCTCTCTCTGTTTAGAACGGTTATGTTTCTTGATTCTGGACTGACATCTAATATCTAGTTCTCTCATCAGGCGTTTCACTTGTTTAAGTGAAACCTTGAATGTGATTTGATCATCTGCTAATAGGTTGATTAGTATCTTGCCTGCACCAATAGTCTTAGTATTTAATTCATACCAGTACATAATACGTTCCTTTAGTAGCTTATCTCGAAGTTCTTTTTCCGTTTCTGTACGAGTCCAGTATTTGTTATATGATTGTCGACTAACACCGACAACACGTAGTAAAACAGTTATGGCTCCATGGTTATTTTGACTGACTTCCTTTATTGCCTGGTAAGCCAATCTATGTTGTTGTTTCACCCCCTGTGCTGAATTTCTTGCAATTTTTTTGCGAATTCCTCAATTAATTTTTGGTCTTTTAATTGGGATTCCAATTCTCTGATTTTTAAATGCGCTTCATCTAATTCTGTTAAGTCATCTTTTGCTTTGCGATGGCCTCGGCCATCGATCAAAGCTTTATAACCGCCGTTCTTGGATTTTAAGACCCAAGAACGAACTTGTTGATAAGATACGGAATACTTTTCTGCAGCTTCTTTATAAGTATGTTTGCTCTTAACGACATACTCTACGATTTCAATACGTTCTTCAAAGGTTATCTTTTTTTTCATAATGGAATTCTTCTTTCTCGGTGAGCCATCCTTCAACAGTTTTCCATTATTATACTTGAATAACCAGTCCGATACTTGAAAAGTATTCCTTAAACCATATTTATAGGCAATAGTTTCTAAAGAACCTTTACCTTCAAGATAGTCTGTCACGACTTGTAATTTAAATTTATATGAATATTTTGTACGCTTGGTCATTTCCTTCAGGCCGTCGATTCCATATTGATCGAAGAGATGGACCCATCTACGAAAAGTTTTATGAACAATATTATTTTTTCTGGCAAATGTTCTAAGTGGATAAGTTGACTCTTTAAATTCCAGCACCAGATCTAGTTTTTCTTGAAGTGAATATTTACCTCTGGGCATAAAAAAATCCTTTCATGAATATCAGATGAATTTATATTATTTCATCCGACAACCATAAAAGGATTATCGCAGATCCCACTAATAGGTAAGGGTATTCTAATGGAGCTTTTTGTTTAATACAAACTAATACAATAAGATCGAGTAGGGGATTCACCAACTTCCAATCTGACCAATTCGGCGTTTAATTCTTCCAAGCGTGGTGTGAACAAATTGAACAGCCACATCGTAACGTTTTCGGTGGTTGGATTAACGTATTGGAAAGCGGGGAGTTTGTTCAAGAACTTTCCCTCAAAGGTATCGCAAACTTCTTTGAGCTTTTTTTCAATATGGCAGATTGCAAGAAATAACCGAACACTTTTTAAAACTTAATATTTTCCA